>JADMIO010835390.1_pt1 | contig 33236 bp, 15 predicted proteins | sample 8958161 | NCBI WGS metagenome assembly JADMIO01 (sample SAMN16585339, study PRJNA669376) | soil metagenome | isolation source: Crop rotation soil | place: USA: Cullars Rotation, Alabama | collected 2011 | reverse complement strand
GTTGCGTGAGTTCTACAACAGTATTTGTTGAAGTAACCGGACTGTCACATATCGAAGACGGCTTTGGATTTTCCATTTATCCCAATCCTTCGAATGGAAACTTTATAGTTGAGTTCTCAGGACCAAATATCTCTGAACCCGTTTCCATTGAAATTGTGAATGCACTCGGACAAAAAGTTTTTTCTTCCGGGGAAAAGCTTACAGGTAACGGCCGGAAGAAAGAAGTTGCATTGGATAAAGAAGTTGCAGGAGGCGTTTACTTCATTATTATTAAAAGCGGGATGGAGTTGGTTCAAAAGAAAATCCTTGTTGTGGAATAAAATCGGAGTACAGGTACAGAAATAATGTGTTGCATATTCATCAGTAATTGTTTTCAAAAAAATTTCCTGGCGAATGAAAAAAAAATTACTTCCGGTTCTTTTAATAGCCTTGCAATTGTCCAATTGTTTTTCGCAATCGACATGGACTTACGTGCACGGGGATTCTACATCTAACTCTCCCGGAAATTTCGGAACACTTGGCGTTGCTTCTCCTGCTAATAACCCTCCTTCTATTTACGAGCCTGCTGAATGGACTGATCATGACGGCAATTTTTGGATGTTTGGCGGAGGCTACACCTATAGCTGTCTCTGGAAATTTGATGTGAGTCTCGGTGAGTGGATCTGGATGGGCGGCTCAAGTTCAACAGGACAATCCGGATCTTACGGCACCCAGGGAGTATCTTCTCCTGCAAATCATCCAGGGGCGCGGGTAGCTGCAACCACCTGGGTTGACAACGATGGACACTTATGGTTGTATGCCGGATATGGTTATGACGCATTTGGGGGTTACGGAGGCTTAAGTGATCTATGGAAGTTTGATGTCTCCTCCAATGAATGGACTTGGATTGACGGGGCAAAGAGTATGAATCTTCAGGGTGTGTATGGAACTAAAGGAGTTCCCGCTCCGGCTAATGATCCCGGCTCACGACTTGAATCTGCTGCTGCATGGGCAGATGATTCAAACCAGCTGTGGTTCTTTGGAGGTCAGCTTTGCTGCTCTGCATTTGGATACATTGATGATGTTTGGCGATACAATATTTCAAGTGGTGAGTGGACCTGGATGCAGGGCTCAAACGTTTCAATGGCGTCACCGGTATATGGAACACTGGGCGTGCCCGATCCTGCCAACACACCGGGAGGGCGCAGAATCTATTCTCATTGGAAAGACGCAGACGGCAACTTCTGGCTATTCGGCGGACAAGATAATTTTCAGGGTTGCTTCAATGATTTGTGGAAGTACGATCATGCACAGAATGTTTGGACGTGGATGCACGGCTCCAGTGTTATCAACGGAGCGGGCCACTACGGTACAGAATGCTTGTTCGATGCACTTAACGACCCTCCATCGCGAATGGAAAATCGTTTTTACTGGACAGACTCGTGCAGTAATTTCTGGATGTTCGGTGGGCTCAACACTTTCAACGGTCAATACAGAAATGACATGTGGTGCTACAATCCAACTGTAAATGAGTGGAAGTGGGCAGGAGGCTTATCAGCACCCGATCAAAACGGGCTCTACGGAATAAAGGGAGCAGCTTCCACATCCACTTACCCTGGTGCACGTTACGGAGGAGTAGCATGGATGGGGCCTGCAGAAAGTTTGTGGTTGTTTGGGGGCGTAGGATACCCGTGGGACAATAACGTTGGCAACCTCAATGATCTCTGGAAATTTATTCCTGACACGTCGTGTGTCAATTGCAAGATTCTGTCGCTGCCGCATTCGGCTTTCCAAAGTTCAGATACAACCATCTGCCAAAAGTTCTGCATCGATTTCTTTGACCAGTCTTCCAACAGTCCCGTTTCATGGCAATGGATTTTTGACGGAGGAACTCCTGCATCTTCAACAGATCAAAACCCCGCACAGATCTGTTACAACAATCCCGGAGTGTATGATGTGACGCTGATCACTACCAATTCCTACGGCAGCGATACACTTATTCTCAACAGCTACATTACAGTCTATTCGACTCCTCCTTTCCCAACGATCACTGTAAATGGAAATGTACTTACCTCGAGCAATGCTTCCGGCTACCAGTGGCAATTCAATTCGGTGGATATTCCCGGGGCCACCAATCAATCGTACACTGCCACTCAAACAGGATTCTATACCGTGATCATCACCGACGAAAATGGCTGTGTGAGCGCCGCAACTGTTTATGTTGATGTCACGGGAATAGAAAACCTGGCGAATGGCCCCGGGTTTTCCGTCTACCCCAATCCTTCGAATGGAAATTTCACTATCGTATTTTCGACAGGTACTTCAGGAACAGTTTCAATCGAATTAGTGAACACCCTCGGGCAAAAGATTTTTTCTTCGAAGGAAGATTTTTATTCCCATGATAAAAAAGAAATTCACCTCAATGAAATTGAGAGGGGGATCTACTTCCTCGAGTTCATATCTGAAGATCTCTACCTGAGAAAGAAGATAACTGTGATAAAATAATTCTCAAGCAAAAACCGATGACATGAAAAAGATTTTATCGTTTGCCTTTCTCTGTTTCGCTGTTGATGCCAAAGCGGACTACTGGACACAGAAGGCAACCTACCCCGGAGCCGGGCAGGAACTTCCGGTTTCATTTTCAATAGGCGATAAAGGATACGCAGGCTGTGGTTCAGGCGCAAGCGATTTTTGGGAATATGATCCTTCGACCGATACATGGACTCAAAAAGTAAGCATACCCGGAGGGGTAAGGCGCGCCGGCATCGGATTCTCCATTGGCAATAAAGGATACGCAGGAACCGGTGACGGTCCGCTAAGTGATTTTTATGAGTATGATCCTTCAGCGAATACCTGGACGGCAAAAGCAAGCATGACCACTGCAAGAAATTTTGCTGAAGCATTTTCAATCGGAGACAAAGGATATGTAGGAGGAGGAAATTACCTGAATGACTTTTGGGAATACAATCCTTCAACAAATACGTGGACACAAAAGAGCAGTCTGCCTTATGCATGGTGGGGACATGCTGCTGCTTTTACGGTTGGAGACAAAGGGTATTTTTCTACAGGGCTTACTCCGGGATTTACCGCTGACACATGGGAATATGATCCGTCCGCAAATACATGGACACAGCGAGCCGCATTACCCGGAGGCACCCGATCAGATTCGCGGGGATTCACCATTTGTGACAAAGGCTATGTAATGAGCGGCGGAGAAGGTCCCTTCTACAATGACCTCTGGCAATTTGATCCTGTCCTTAACACATGGATCAAGAAAGCAGATATTCCAACAGCCGGTCGTGATGACGGAGCTTCATTCACAATTGGAGACAAGGGCTATTTTGGATTAGGACAGATCAATGGCGGTACTAACACAAGCGATTTTTGGGAGTATACCCCCGATGCAGGATGCAGCTTTGTCGTCTCAAACTTCTCAGCTGCAGATACAAGCTTCTGTCAAAACTTTTGTAACGACTACTTTGATCTATCAACGAATAGTCCTACTTCCTGGCAGTGGAGTTTCCCGGGAGGAAACCCTTCCTCTTCAACTCTGCAAAACCCATCCGGCATTTGCTACGCTGCGTCAGGAAATTATGATGTGATATTAATAGCGGGAAACAGTGCAGGCAGCGACACTATAGTGATAAGCAATTTCATCACCGTAACTCCCCTCCCCTCTGTCACAATCGTTCAGAGCAATGACACTCTTTACTCTTCTTCGGGGAATTCCTATCAATGGTATACAGGCGGAAACGCTATCAACGGAGCGACAAATGATTTCTACTTACCTTCTACTGAAGATTATTACACAGTGGTGATCACCGATGCAAATGGCTGCAGTGCTTCTGACACCATTTTCTTTTCACTCACACCGCAAACTTCTTTCGCAGCATCGGACACCACTATCTGCCAGAAGTTTTGCATGGACTTCTTTGATCAGTCGGGAAACAATCCAATTGGGTGGCAGTGGAGTTTCCCCGGTGGAGTTCCTTCATCTTCTGCCCAGCAGAATCCAACCCAGATCTGTTACAACAATCCGGGAGTGTATGACGTGACACTGATTGCCACCAATGCTTATGGCAGTGATACCCTTGTTCTCACGGGTTACATAACTGTTTATGCTACGCCAGCCTTTCCAACCGTGACCGTTAATGGCTACGTACTCACTTCAAGCTACGCATCTTCTTACCAATGGCAGTTCAACTCAGTGGATATTCCCGGTGCAACCAATCAATCTTACACTGCAACGCAAACGGGTTACTATACAGTGATCATCACTGACGAAAATGGCTGTGTGAGTTCGACTACAGTGTATGTTGAAATAACAGGCATAGAAAAAGTCAGAGATGATTTGGGGGTTTCCGTTTATCCTAATCCTTCTAACGGGAATTTTACGCTGCAATTTTCAAAGAGAATTACTTCTGAAATGATTTCGATTGATGTGATTAATGCACTTGGTCAAACAGTTTTTTCAATCGAAGAAAATAATCCTACTTTCATGAAGCCAATTCAATTGAACGGAATTGCAGAAGGCATTTATTTCATCGATGTAAAATCAGAAGATTTTTATCTGCGAAGAAAAATTATCATCAGCCAATAAAAATTTTTGTCATGAAAAAAAACTACTTGCAGGCGTCATTTCTTTCTCTCCTGTGCTTGATTCTTTTTATCCGTCATTCCTTTTCCCAGGTAGGTGAATGGACGTGGATGAAAGGCTGCAACACTACCGGGTGTAGTGCCGTTTGGGGTACAAAGGGAGTTTCAGCCCCGGCAAACACTCCTGATGGAACTTATGCGCCATATTGGTGGGTTGACTCCGCAGGAAATTTCTGGACCTACGGCGGAATTGGAACTTCAGGATATTACAGTGCCCTGTGGAAATATGATCCGCTGTTGAACCAATGGACATGGGTGCAGGGGCCTAATACCGGTAGTCAACCACCAGTTTGGGGAACGCAAGGAGTATTTGCTGCTAATAACTCTCCGGGGTACAGAGCTTTTGGTTCCGTTTGCTGGACCGATAACAATTTCAAGTTCTGGCTTTTCGGCGGGGATGGTTCCAACGGAACGATGGGCGATTTATGGGAGTACGATCCCGTTATCAACCAGTGGGCGTGGATGGCGGGAAGTCAGAGCGGGGGTGCGGCGCCGATTTATGGAACGAAGGGTGTTCCTGCGCCCGGAAATAATCCAGGCAGCCGAAGAGAAGGCAATGCAACATGGGTTGATAACAATGGAAACCTGTGGATGTACGGTGGCGCAACCTCTACCGGTAATTTTAAAAACGACATGTGGAAGTTTGATGTAAGTGTGAATCAATGGGCCTGGATGGCGGGCTCAACGTCAAATAATAAACCGGGGGCTTATGGTATACAGGGAGTAGCCGACTCATTAAATACGCCGGGAGGCCGATGCAGCTACTGCAAGTGGAAAGATCCAAGCGGACGATTCTGGTTATTCGGAGGAGGAAACTATAACACGGCTAAATATTTTAACGATCTGTGGATGTTTGATCCATCCACAAATTGGTGGACATGGATGAGCGGAACAACTCTTGCCGGCACTGATAATAATGCAGGAAGTAAGTGTGATTCTTCCATCAATTATTATCCATCCGCGAGATTTGAAGACCGCAGTTGTGCAACCGATAGTTGCGGAAACTTCTGGCTCTTTGGCGGAATACATAATACCAATACGAGTCAAACAGCAAATGATCTCTGGATTTATCGCCCGGACCTAAATGATTGGACGTATGTGAGCGGTGACCTTACCTATAATACAACCGGAGTTTACGGCACCCAGGGAACATCTAATCCCAACAATAAGCCGGGAGGCAGAATGGGTTCCATCATGTGGATGGACAAGAACTACAACATCTGGATGTATTGCGGATCGATGAGTTGGGCCGTGATCTCATTTAACGATGTATGGAAGTTCACGCCTAACCCGAATTGCCCGGCATTTCAAATCTGCAATGCACTATCTCTTCCTCCCTCCGCAGCGTTCACTTCAAATGACAGCTTATTCTGCGCAAATACCTGCGTAGACTTTTTTGATTTCTCCCTGAACAATCCTACCTCGTGGCAGTGGAGTTTTCCGGGAGGGAGTCCTTCGTCATCTGCTCTGCAAAACCCTGTAAACATCTGTTACAGCACTCCGGGAACGTATGACGTCACACTTATCGTTACCAACAGTTTCGGAAGCGATACCATTACGCTTAGCAGTTTTATCACGGTGAATACCGCACCTACTGCAAACATTTCACAGAGTAATGACACACTCTATTCATCTGCCGGAAATTCCTATCAATGGTACACAGGCGGAAATGCAATCAATGGAGCAACCAATGATTTCTATGTTCCTTCAACAGAGGATTTTTATTCGGTTGTGATCACGGATGCGAACGGTTGCACTGCGGCCGACACGATTTTCTTCTCTCTTTCACCACAAACTTCTTTTGCTGCATCAGACACAACCATCTGCCAGAAGTTTTGCATGGACTTCTTCGATCAGTCGGGGAATAATCCATCAACATGGAAATGGAGTTTTCCCGGAGGAGTTCCTTCATCTTCCAGTCAGCAGAATCCAACGCAGATCTGTTACAACAATCCCGGGGTGTATGATGTGACATTGATCACCACCAATTCTTTCGGAAGTGATACACTTGTTCTTGCTGGTTACATCACTGTTTATTCTACTCCAGCCTTTCCCACCATTACAGTGACGGGTGATATACTTACATCGAGTTATGCTTCGTCTTACCAATGGCAATTTAACTCGGTGGATATTCCCGGAGCCACCAATCAATCTTACACTGCTACAGAAACAGGTTACTATACGGTGATCATCACTGACGAAAATGGTTGTGTGAGTTCTACAACCGTGTTTGTTGAAGTGACGGGGGTTGAAAGTATTGAGGATGACTTTGGATTCTTCGTTTACCCGAATCCTTCGAATGGAAATTTCACTCTTGAATTCTCGGCAAATATTTCCGGAGTTGTTTTAATCGAAGTGATAGATATGCTGGGTCAAAAAATATTTGCATCAGAAGAAAAAATTTCTTCTGCAACTAAAAAAGAAATTCAGCTTACCAATATTTCCAATGGCATCTATTTTATAAGATTTCAAATCGGGAATGATTTCGTTAGTCGGAAGATTCAAATTATTGATTAGCAACCAAAGCAGACACGATGAAAAAATATCTTCTCTACCTTTTACTGCTTTGCTTATCATTTTTTGCATTCGCTCAAAAGCAAACCAACATTTGGTACTATGGTGTCAATGCCGGTATTGATTTCAACAGCGGCTCTCCCGTGCCACTGTTTAATGGCGCAGTAAGTACTGCAGAAGGATGTGCCGGCATTTGTGATAGCAATGGCAACCTGTTGTTTTATACAAGTGGGAAGACAGTGTACAATAAAAACAACGCAGTAATGCCCAATGGTAACGGATTGAACGGAGGCTATTCTGCAAGCCAGTCATCACTCATCGCCCCCATGCCCGGAAGCGATTCTTTGTTCTACCTGTTTACGATTGAAGAACAAGCAGGACCAAACGGACTTCAGTATTCCATTATCGATATGTCACTGCAGGGAGGATTGGGTGATGTAATAACAAAAAATGTTCAGCTGGTAACACCGGTGAGTGAAAAGATTACAGGTGTAAACAAGACCGGCAGCAACAACATATGGATTGTTACGCATGAATACTACACGGCAAACTTCTACTCGTATCTTCTCACTGACACCGGACTTAATACAATACCCGTAATCACAACCGTGGGCTCTGTTCACAGCGGTTCAGGTACTGACAATGCGATCGGTTACATGAAGATCTCTCCCACAGCAAATAAACTTGCACTTGCATTGTCGCGAAGCAATTCCTTCGAACTTTTTGACTTTGATGCCGCTACCGGAATCCCATCAAACTCTCTTGTGCTCCCCAGCACTCAGTATACTTATGGAATAGAATTTTCAAAGAGCGGCAGTATTCTTTATGCTTCTCACTTTGCAAACAAGATCTATCAATATGACCTTTCCGGTTCCAATGCAGCAATACTTGCTTCTAAGAAGTTAATTGCTCAGCCGACAGCCAGTGAAATCGGCTCGCTGCAAATGGCCTCTGACGGAAAAATCTATGTGGTGAAAAACAGCTCACCCATATTAGGCTGCATTCAAAACCCTGAGATACTCGGAACCGGTTGTAACTATAATGATAATGCATTCAGCACTTCTCCGAAAACCGGTATTGAAGGATTACCAAACTTTCTGGTTGTCTTTTCTTTCGGACAATTACCCGTACCTGGTTTAGCTGTCTCAGATACTTCGTTCTGCGCAAATAATTGTGTTGACTTCACTGATCAGTCTTCCGGCAATCCAACTTCATGGCAATGGAATTTCCCCGGCGGAAATCCTTCCTCATCAACTCTCCAGAATCCAAACAACATCTGCTACAACACTTCAGGCACTTACGATGTAACTCTTATTGTGACTAACAGTGCAGGAAGCGACACGATTGTGATGAGCAATTTTATCACAGTAAATACCGCACCAACTGCAAACATTTCACAGAGTAGTGACACACTTTATTCATCAGCCGGAAATTCCTATCAATGGTACACCGGAGGCAATCCAATCAATGGAGCAACCGATGATTTCTATGTCCCTTCAACAGAAGATTTTTATTCTGTTGTGATTACCGATGCAAATGGTTGCACCGCGGCAGATACGATCTTCTTCTCGCTTTCACCACAAACTTCATTCGCCGCATCAGACACTACCATCTGCCAGAAGTTTTGCATGGACTTCTTTGATCAGTCAGGGAATAATCCAACAACATGGCAATGGAGTTTTCCCGGAGGAGTTCCTTCCTCTTCCAATCAACAAAATCCAACACAGATCTGTTACAACAATCCCGGAGTCTATGATGTGACCCTGATCACTACCAATTCTTTCGGCAGTGACACACTCGTTCTTACCGGTTACATCACTGTTTATTCTACTCCTGCGTTTCCAACCATCACGGTGACTGGTGATATACTTACATCGAGCTATGCTTCTTCTTATCAGTGGCAATTCAACTCCGTGGATATTCCCGGAGCAACCAATCAATCTTACACTGCTACACAAACAGGTTACTATACCGTAATCATCACGGATGAAAATGGTTGCGTGAGTTCTACAACAGTTTATGTTGAAGTGACCGGCATTGATGAAAATGAAAACGGACTTGAAGTTTTGATTTACGAGGATCCTGTCCATTCAACTATCAATATTGAAATCACCGGGAAAAACTTAACCAGCCTAAATCTTCGCGTAGTAAATTCACTGGGTCAAGTTGTATTTGCCACGAATGGTAACCGAATTAGTTCAATTTTTATCAAAAGCATTGACATAAGTAAATGGTCGGCAGGAATTTATCTGGTCAGCGTAGAGTCAGGAAATTTCTCTGTGGTAAAGAAGATTGTTTGCACGCGGTAATTTGCGCAGATTGGAAATTGCAGGAACTGTCGATCATGATTTTATGATCATGTAAACCAAGAACTATGAAAAAAATTTTCCTCATTGTTTTTTGTCTTAACGCGTCGGTGCTATTCGCGCAACAACCCGTTATCTGGTATTTCGGATACTTCGCCGGTATTGATTTCAGTTCAGGTTCTGCCGTCGCTCTCACCAATGGCAAAGTCAATCAATGGGAGGGCGTGGCCACTGCCTGCGACACAGCGGGCAATTTGCTTTTCTATTCAGATGGGATTCGCGTCTGGAATAAAAACCACTTGGTGATGCCGAATGGAAACGGGTTGCTGGGAAACGGTTCCTCCACTCATTCTGCTACGGTGGCTCCGTATCCGGGAAAGCCCAATCAATATTTTTTATTAACGTGCCCGGAAATAAGTACGACCTCCGGATTTCGTTACTCGATTATTGACATGACATTAAACGGAGGACTTGGAGATGTGACTTTGACAAAAAACATTTTGCTTGAAGACACTACCACCGAACAATGTACGGTGATACCTTCCTCCAACGGATTTCTTTGGATTGTTACACGTGCTTACCAGCCGAAATGGTTTGCCTATCCCCTCGACACTAACGGGATTGGTACACCCGTGATTTCGACAGCAGGATCTGTATTCGACAAATCGCAGGCTAACGGGGTCGGATACATGAAGGCATCTCCCTTGCATAACCAGATTGCCATTGCCAATTACGGTTACGGAGCTGCTTCGAGTTTCTTTGAATTTTATTCATTCGATAATACGACGGGTGTCGTATCAAATGCTTTTCAGGTTCATCCCAATCCCGGGTCAAGTGTTTATTCCGGTGAATATTCACCCGACGGATTAAAATTTTACGGGGCGGAATGGGGCTCTAACAACAACATCTACCAATACGATTTAACTGCGGGAAGCGCTTCATTAATTGAAGCCTCCCAGGTCACCATTGGAACTGCGGTAGGTGTTTCAGGGGTCGGAGATATGCAAATTGCTCCTGACAAAAAAATTTACATCGCTATTAACGGCGGTACATACCTCAGCACGATCGATAGCCCGAACGTGTTGGGAGTTCAATGCACCTACAACAATAATTCATTTTACCTGGCCGGAAAATCATCCGGCATCGGATTGCCTCCCACTATTATTTTTCCCCAGCTCATTTCTCTTTTGCCGGTCGCTGCATTTACCGGTGACACCTCCACTTGTCCAGGCACTTGCGTTGACTTCACCAGTTTATCGACAAACGCCACTACTTTCCTTTGGGAATTTCCCGGTGCTGTACCCTCCACTTCTATTCTTCAAAACCCGACAAACATTTGCTACAGCCTTCCCGGTTCCTATGATGTAACATTAATAGCATCCAATGGTGTCGGAAGCGATACCATCGTGATGAACAATTTTGTCACAGTGACCTCAGCACCAATTCCAAACATCACTCAAAGCAATGACACGCTTTATTCTTCTGCCGGAAATTCCTATCAATGGTACACCGGCGGAAACCCGATCAACGGAGCAACCGATGATTTCTATGTCCCCTCAACAGAAGATTTTTATTCTGTTGTGATCACTGATGCGAACGGTTGCACTGCAGCTGATACGATTTTCTTCTCGCTTTCACCACAAACTTCTTTCGCTACATCGGACACAACCATCTGTCAGAAGTTCTGCATGGACTTCTTTGACCAGTCAGGAAACAATCCAACAACATGGCAATGGAGTTTTCCCGGAGGAGTTCCTTCCTCTTCCAATCAGCAGAATCCAACACAGATCTGTTACAACAATCCCGGAGTGTATGATGTGACGTTGATCACTACCAATTCTTTCGGAAGCGATACACTTGTTCTTACCGGTTACATCACCGTCTATTCTACTCCTGCGTTTCCAACCATCACTGTGACTGGTGATGTACTTACATCGAGTTATGCTTCTTCATACCAGTGGCAATTCAATTCAGCTGATATTCCCGGAGCCACCAATCAATCTTACACAGCTACACAAACAGGTTACTATACGGTGATCATCACGGATGAAAATGGTTGTGTGAGTTCTACTACGGTGTTTGTTGAAGTAACAGGGATTGAAAGTATTGGAAATGACCTTGGATTTTCAGTTTATCCGAATCCTTCGAATGGAGATTTCATTGTTGTGTTTTCCGAACCTAAGAGTTCTGAACCAATTTCTTTGAACCTGGTGAATGAACTTGGACAAACACTTTTTTCATTCACGGAAATTCAGCAGCAGGCACCGTTGCAGAAAGAAATTCACCTGAGTAACTTACCCGCCGGGATTTATTTTATCACCATACAATCAGAAAACTTATCACGCAACAAAAAAATTCTTGTTTCAAAATAATCCATGAGATCAATTTGTTACCGCCTTTTTGTTTTCCAGTTCCTGGCTCTCCCGATATGGGCGCAGCAGGGTGAATGGACATGGATGAAAGGTGACAACCTCATTGGATCAGCAGGCAATTTCGGAGTAAAGGGTGTTGCATCTCCGACCAATTGCCCGCAGGCCGGATACTCTTATGTGCCGTGGACGGACTTGAACGGCAACTTCTGGATTTTCGGCGGCAATGTTTTCGGCAATGAGTTCAGTGACTTGTGGAAATATGACCCGGTTACGAATGAATGGACATGGGTTAAAGGCACAGGACTTCCCAATCAATTCGGTGTTTACGGTACCAAAGGAATTCCTGCCCCTAACAATAATCCCGGGGCACGCACTTATGGTGCGAGGAGTTGGACGGACAACAACGGTTACTTATGGTTGTGTGGCGGCGACGGTTATGCAAGTAATGGCGGAGGTGAATTGAATGACATGTGGCGATATGATATTACCAGCAATGAATGGACATGGATGAATGGAAGCAACCAACCCTCTCCGGCAGGTGTATATGGAATTTATCAAACACCCGGACCGCTGAATACTCCGGGCGGCAGGCACGAAGGCACTGCCTGCTGGAAAGATCTCAGCGGGAACTTATGGTTTTACGGCGGATACGATGGCTCTTCTTACTGTGATATGTGGAAGTATGATCCTTCAACAAATGAGTGGGCCTGGATGAACGGCACATCCGGATACCTACCACCCAATTACGGGGTGAAAGGAATTCCCTCTCTTACGAACACTCCCGGTTCCCGGCTTTCCTATAGCCACTTTGTTGATGACCTTGGAAACTTCTGGCTCTTCGGCGGAGCGAACGTAAATATTGCGCCCTACGCTGACCTGTGGAAATATGATCCTGTTTCCAATCAATGGACCTGGATGGGTGGCAGCCAAACTTTAAGCACCGTTGGAAATACCGGAGCGCTCTGCGATACTTCATCTCTTTACTATCCTGCTGCGAGATTTGAAAACAGGTGTTCGTGGAGCAGTTGCAACCGGTTTTGGATAATAGGGGGAACAAGTGATTTCTTCCAATCAGCGTTGAATGATCTGTGGGTCTTCGATCCGACAACCCTTGAATGGGCCTGGGTGAATGGTTCATTAAGTCCGAACGTAAATGCTACGACAGGCATACAGGGGGTCTCTGATCCCTCCAACAATCCCGGCGGGTTGATCTGCTCAGTAGGCTTTGTTGACAGTTCAAATAATCTCTATGAATTTGCCGGAGCTGTTGGTGGCGGTTCCCTGAATCCGCTTAACAACCTGTGGAGGTATGTGATAGATCAAAACTGTCCCGCACTAAATTACTCTTGTATTAGCATGTTGCCCCAGACTTCGTTTGCGGCATCGGATACCATCATCTGCCAGAAGTTTTGCATGGACTTTTTCGATCAGTCAGGGAACAATCCTACAACATGGCAATGGAGTTTTCCCGGTGGAGTTCCCTCATCCTCCAATCAGCAGAACCCAACGCAGATCTGTTACAACAATCCGGGAGTTTATGACGTGACACTGATTGCCACCAATGCTTATGGCACTGATACGCTTACTCTCACCGGGTACATTACCGTTAATGCAACGCCGGCATTTCCAACTATTACTGTGAATGGAAATGTGCTCACGTCAAGCAATGCTTCTTCCTACCAGTGGCAATTTAATTCGGTGGATATTCCGGGAGCAACCAATCAATCTTATACCGCAACACAAACAGGTTACTACACCGTGATCATTGCCGACGAGAACGGCTGTGTAAGTTCGGCAACCGTTTACATTGATGTTACCGGCATTGAAAACATCGCGGATGATTTTGGATTTTCTGTTTATCCGAATCCGTCGACCGGAGATTTTACAGTAGAGCTTTCATTACTATATCCAACAGGCGATGCGATTAATATGGAAATCATAAATACATTAGGCCAAGTGATGGTCACTGAGTTTGACCTGGCCGCTCCATTTAAGAAAGACATTCACATTCCAAATGCAGGCGAAGCAATTTATTTTCTCCGGCTAAAATGCAAAGACATTGTCTTACTGAAAAAAATCCTTGTAACTCAATCAAAATAGAAGCTCACCTCATGAAAAAAATTTTAACCACCATTCTTATTACTTTATCCATTCAGGCAGGGGCGCAAACAGATCTGAACTATACCAACTTCTGGTACTTCAACTTCTACTGCGGGATGGATTTCAGCAGCGGCTCTCCTGTTTCTCTAACTAATAGTGCGCTCTACACCGGCGAGGGAACGACAGCAGTAAGTGATAGTGATGGGAACCTGCTTTTCTATACTAACGGCGTCGATGTTTACAATAAGAATAACCAGGTGATGGTAAACGGAACCGGATTGTACGGCGGATGGTCCACTTCACAATCCTGCGTTGCGATTCCACTGCCCGGAAGTGATAGCTTGTGGTATCTTTTTACGCAGGCAGAAGCAGGAGGAAATAATGGCGCTCAATATTCTATTATTGATATGTCATTGCAGGGAGGACTTGGCGAAGTGATCACCAAGAACGTGTTATTACAACACAGCACGGAGGAAAAGCTCACCGCAGTGAAACAAGCCAACGGAGTCGATTACTGGATAGCTTATCACAAAAACGGAAACAATAAATTCTTTGTGTACCCGCTTACTTCAGCCGGCGTGGGAGCAGCAGTGACCTCAACTACAGGAACCGCGAGCGGCATCGCTACCGGCTGCATGAAATTTTCGCCCAACGGAAAAAAACTTGCAATGGCTAAATATGTGGAGCATTCTTTCGAAATCTTCGACTTCAATGACACCACCGGTGTTCTCACTTACAACTTTACAATCAACATTGGTCTTTCTTCATTTGATTCGTACGGAGTGGAGTGGACTTGCGACAGCAGACTTCTTTACATCGCAAATGTGGACGTAACACCGGGCGAGATTTACCAGTTCAACATGTCACTGCCGACTGTGGCTGACATCCTCGCATCGAAATACCTGGTGAATTCCAATTCTGATATTCTCGGCACGCTGCAGATGGGGCGTGATGGAAAAATTTATGTGAACAGGTACAACGTCACCTATCTCGGGGTGATCAATAATCCCGACTCAATCGGTGCGGCCTGCAATTACTCATTGAATGGGTTCAGCACTTCACCCAATCTGAATTATCTCGGGTTACCAAATTATCCTACATCATGGTTCAGGTGCGATCTGGTTTCGCAAGCTCCGTCTGCTGCATTCGCTTCTAACGACTCTGCTTTCTGTTCCGAAACGTGCGTCGATTTCTTTGATCAGTCAGCGAACTTTCCAACTTCATGGCAGTGGAGTTTCCCCGGAGGAAATCCTTCGTCATCTGCTCAGCAGAATCCAACCAACATTTGCTACAGCACTTCCGGAACTTATGATGTAACCCTGATCACCTCAAATAGTTTTGGCAGTGATACTATAACGCTAAGCAATTTTATTACGGTGAATACTGCGCCGACAGCAAACATTTCACAGAGTAATGACACGCTCTATTCCTCTGCCGGAACTTCCTATCAATGGTATACGGGAGGAAATCCAATCAATGGAGCAACCGATGATTTCTATGTCCCCTCAACAGAAGATTTTTATTCTGTCGTGATCACGGATGCAAATGGTTGCACTGCTGCTGATACGATTTTCTTCTCGCTTTCACCACAAACAAATTTCGCTGCATCAGACACAACCATCTGCCAGAAGTTTTGCATGGACTTCTTTGATCAATCAGGGAACAATCCAACAACATGGCAATGGAGTTTTCCCGGAGGGATTCCTTCCTCTTCCAATCAACAGAACCCAACACAGATCTGTTACAACAATCCCGGAGTGTATGATGTCACGTTGATCACTACCAATTCTTTCGGAAGCGACACACTTGTTCTTACCGGTTACATCACCGTCTATTCCACTCCTGCGTTTCCAACCATCACTGTGACTGGTGATATACTTACATCGAGTTACGCTTCTTCTTATCAGTGGCAATTCAACTCCGTGGATATTCCGGGAGCAACCAATCAATCTTACACTGCAACACAAACAGGTTACTATACGGTGATCATCACGGACGAAAATGGCTGTGTGAGTTCTACGACGGTGTTTGTTGAAGTGACGGGGGTTGAAAGTATTGAGGATGACTTTGGATTTTCTGTTTATCCGAATCCTTCGAATGGAAATTTCACAGTTGTATTCAACGATCTCACGAATGCAGGTGATAAAATTTCAATCGCCTTGATGAATGCGCTCGGGCAGAATATTTTTTCTTGCGAAGAAAAATTAAGCCGTAATTTCAGAAAGGAATTTCATGTGAATGGAATCGCGGACGGCGTTTATCTCATCGATGTAAAGTCAGAAAGTTTTTCCTTCACAAGAAAAATGATCATCACAAACTAAATCCCCAATGAAACAAATCAAAGCTTACTCTTCGCTTACTTTTTCAGCTTGTTTTCTGTTTTACCTCTTGATCGCCACAGCGTCTTCTGCGCAAAAGCAAACATGGAAATGGTATTTCGGATACAATGCTGCAATGGATTTCAGTACCGGTGCTCCAACCGTTTTGTATAACAGCGCAATGAGCCAGTACGAAGGGTCTGCATCCATAGCTGATGAGAATGGCAACCTGTTGTTCTATACTGACGGACTGAGTGTGTGGAATAAAAATCACCAGGTAATGCCCAACGGAACGGGAATGCTTGGCAATCCTTCATCTACCCAATCGGCTTTGATCATCCCCGTGCCGTCAAGTGATTCCCTCTACTACATTTTTGTGTGTGACGGAGGTACTGCACATTACTCCCAGCTCGATATAACACTCAATGGCGGGTTCGGAGATATCAATAGCATAAAAAATATTTTTCTTGCCGGAAACTGTGCAGAAAAATTAGCCGGCGTGAGAGCCGGAAACGGAGAAGACATTTGGGTTGCCATTCACGAGAATGGAAATACACTTTTTAGTTCCTTTCTAGTGACGAGCGTTGGCGTAGGTCCGGCGGTAGTTTCCAACGTAGGAAATCAGCTGGTTGGCAACATTGGTCAACTGCAGTTTTCTCCGGACGGGAAAAAGGCAGCCATGGCGAGTTATTCCTCTCCTACTCTTGAAACTGTTGACCTTTTTGATTTCGACAATACCACAGGAATACTTTCAAATCATCTAGGATTTCCTACGCCTGATTATTTTCAAACGTACGGGCTGGAGTTTTCTCCCAACAGTAAAGTCCTGTACTCGGGTGCTGACCCGGGATACAACGGCGGAATTCACGCGTGGAATCTCGAAGCAGGCTCTGACTCAGCAATCATTGCATCAGATACCATCATTGGTTACGGACAAGGTTACAACAATGGTTCCTTTCAGCTGGCTCCGGATGGAAAAGTTTACGTGGCTCAGGAAGGGAGCACCTACATCGGTGCCATCAGCAATCCGAACTCCTACTACACCTGCTCTTACAATCCTTTTGCTGTCAATGTATCACCAAAAATGTCTGGACTAGGACTGCCAAATTTCCTCGCAAGTTTATTCAGTCCGGTAAATGCAGAATTCTTTTGCCTCGGTGATGCCACTCTTTTTTATCTGAACGATACCTCAGCATACAGCAGTGTATACTGGAATTTTGGAGACCCCGCTTCAGGGAATGCAAACATCGATTCAGGGGCTGAAGTGTATCATGTCTTTACCGATACCGGTCAGTACACCATTGAGGTGATTGAAAACTTTAATGGCGGTTCAACGGATACAGTTTATACCACCGTTATAATTGTATTAGCACCGACCGTTTCGCTGGGAAATGATACGTCTATTTGTATTGGCGATACGCTTGTACTTGATGCTGGAAATGCCGGAGCATCCTTTTTATGGAGTAACGGAAGTACTTCACAAACAATTGCAGTAACAACAACAGGTACCTATGCAGTCTCTGTTTTTTCAGGAGGCTGCGAAGGATTTGCATCGGTGATCATTGATGTAGTTCCGTGCAACCAGCCGTTTTCTGCAAGCGATACAAGCGTATGTCAAAAATTCTGCATCAGCTTTTTTGATTCATCTACTAACAATCCTATATCATGGCTCTGGTTATTTCCCGGAGGTACTCCTTCCTCATCGACGTTGCAAAATCCGGCCAATATCTGCTACAATAACCCGGGAGTATTCGACGTCACGCTGATAACAACAAGTGCGGCGGGAAATGATACAACCGTATTGGACGATTACATTACAGTGTATTCAACTCCGGCGTTCCCAACCATCACTGTAACCGGTGACATACTTACATCGAGTTATGCCTCATCTTATCAATGGCAATTCAACTCAGTTGACATTCCCGGAGCAACCAATCAGTCTTACACAGCAACGCAAACAGGTTACTATACGGTGATCATCTCTGATGAAAATGGCTGCGTGAGCTCGTCAACGGTTTATCTTGAAGTAACAGGAATTGATGAGGTGGGCAATGAGAGTGATCTTCTCATTTACCCCAATCCTGTGAGCAACAGCTTCACGCTTCAACTACAGGAAGGACTTAAGGGTTTGATGGGAGAAGATATATCTGTACGTCTTATCAATACACTTGGTCAGGAAGTTTTCAGTCAGCATGCGATTCATTTTTCTCCTTCTATGAAAATGGTGGTCGATGTAAATGCTCTCAGCAGTGGAATTTATTTCATGGAGGTCAGAACGGAAGAATATTTTGTGAAGAAGAAGATTATCATTTCAAAATAAAGAGTATGAAAAAAATTTTAGCGCTGCTTTCCTCCTCTTCAAAAATCATAATAGCCTGCAGCCTCATTTTTTTTTCTTCAGTCATTTACCTCGATGCGCAGCAGGGTGAATGGACATGGATGAAAGGAAGTAGTACATCCGGCGCTTCCGCTGTTTACGGAACGCAGGGAATTGAAAGCCCCGCGAATACTCCGCCTGCTTTATACGCTTCTACAGGTTGGGTAGATAAGCTACATCGGTTCTGGCTCTTCGGCGGATATGAGATAAGTGGTTCGACACATTCCTCACTTTGGCGATTTGACCCGGCAACAAACAACTGGGCATGGATGAAAGGACCAAATACTACGAATGCTTCCGGCGTATATGGCACCCAGGGAATTCCTGACCCGGCAAACTATCCCGGTGCACGATGGCTTGGGTTTCCGAAATGGGTAGACACTTCGGGAAACCTGTGGCTCTTCGGAGGATTTGGTTACGGCGCATCCTCCAACGGTTACCTCGCCGATCTGTGGAAATACGATATAAACACGAATGAATGGACCTTCGTTAAAGGATACAATAATGCTTCTTATGCACCTACTTATGGTACGCTTGGCGTTCCGAGTCCAACTAATCAACCGGGATCAAGAGGTGAAACGACCTGCAGCTGGACAGATAGTGAGAACCGGCTTTGGTTTTATGGAGGTGTGGATTACAATGGCGCCGATCATAGCGACCTTTGGATGTATAACATTGCTACAGGTGATTGGACCTGGATGGCAGGAAGCAACACTACCGGAACACCACCAAACTACGGAACAAAGGGAGTGTTTAGTGCAACGAATACACCCGGAGCAAGGCAGGTCTATACTAATTGGGTTGACTCAGCCGATCACCTGTGGCTTTTTGGCGGAGGGTATCCCACGCGCTACGCGGATCTCTGGGAGTTTGACATGAACCTGAACCAGTGGGCATGGATCAGCGGATCAAATGTTCCAAACTATAGCGGCCTTCACGGCCCGAAGTGTACACTAACTAATTATTCTCCTAATTCGAGATCTGAAAATCGTGTGGAATGGATTGACGCCTGTGGCAGCCTCTGGCTTTTTGGCGGAGGAGATGCGTATGGTAATCCTCTCTACAATGATCTCTGGGAATTTATTCCATCGGCGGGTAAATGGGTGTGGGTGAGTGGTGACTCAATCGCTAATCCTGTCTCTAACTACGGTGTCAAGGGAGTTTCATCTCCAACCAATAAGCCCGGTGGCAGAGAATCTTCTGCTGCTTGGCTTGATATAGACGGGAACCTTTGGTTCTTTGGCGGGAGCAGCGGAAGCTGGAACACTCCGTACAATGATATGTGGCGCTACGTTCCTGACACTACATGTTTCGGATGCTCTCCTAATGCTCAACTTCCTCCAAATGCAATATTTGTTGTGAATGATTCATCTGCATGCAGCGGAGAATGTCTCAGCTTCATTGATCAATCGTCGAATAATCCCACTTCCTGGCAGTGGAGTTTTCCCGGTGGCAATCCTTCATCATCCACTTTACAAAACCCATCCAACATCTGTTACAATACTTCGGGAACTTATGATGTAACTCTCATTGTAACGAACAGTGCAGGAAGCGACACGATTGTGATGAGCAGTTTTATCACGGTGAATACCGCACCAACTGCAAACATTTCACAGAGCAATGACACACTTTATTCCTCTACCGGAAATTCCTATCAATGGTACACCGGAGGCAATGCAATCAACGGAGCAACCGATGATTTCTATGTCCCCTCAACAGAAGATTTTTATTCTGTTGTGATCACTGATGCAAATGGTTGCACTGCTGCTGATACGATCTTCTTCTCGCTTTCGCCACAAACTTCTTTTGCTGCATCAGACACTACCATCTGCCAGAAGTTTTGCATGGACTTCTTTGATCAGTCCGGAAATAATCCAATAACATGGAAATGGAGTTTCCCGGGAGGAGTTCCTTCATCTTCCAATCAGCAGAATCCAACGCAGATCTGTTACAACAATCCCGGGGTGTATGATGTCACACTGATCACTACCAATTCTTTCGGCAGTGACACACTCATTCTTACCGGTTACATCACTGTTTATTCCACTCCAGCGTTTCCAACCATCACGGTAACCGGTGACATACTCACATCAAGTTATGCATCTTCTTACCAATGGCAATTCAATTCAGCAGATATTCCGGGAGCAACTAATCAATCATACACTGCTACACAAACAGGTTACTACACCGTGGTCATCACAGATGAAAATGGTTGCGTGAGTTCTACAACAGTGTTTGTGGAAGTGACGGGGATTGAAAGTATCGAGGATGACTTTGGATTCTTCGTTTACCCGAATCCCTCGAATGGAAACTTTATAGTTGAGTTCTCCGGACCAAATATCTCTGAACTTGTTTCAATTGAAATTGTGAATGCGCTCGGACAAAAAGTTTTTTCTTCAAAAACAGAAAACATTTCTGCGGGCTGGAAGAAAGAGTTTAACCTGCAAGTAGCCGGAGTCTATTTTCTTGACATAATGACGGAAGAATTCTTTTTGAAAAAGAAAATACTGATAACCGAATAAGTTTATCACTCATGAAAACATTTATACCGTGCTTCCACCCTATACTTTTTATTACTCTCGCCTCAGTCATTCTTCCCGCCATCGGCCTTGCCCAGGAAATTAATGATTCCTGCTTTACGTCTGTCAATGTCGGGGTGACTTTTGCCTCATCACCCAACTTAGCAAATGCAGTTGATGCGGATTGCCTTCACTGGGACGGCAACGTTTGGACGGGTCAGTGGCCAAACGCTGATGTCGATCTTGCTCCTCCCTGCAATGGAGTTGACAGAGCGATCTGGATGGGAGACGAAACTCTATGGACCACTGGCGGTGAAGGTTTTGCTGCAAAACTTTCTCAGCCGCTCGTCACCGGTATTACTTATTCCTTCACGTTCACTTATGTAAGTGATGGCATCTTCAGCTACGGGAATTTTGCGCCTTATTTTAAGACGGGGAATAACAACAATTATAACGCAGCATACAGTGTCGGAAGCTTAAGTGCCGCAGGCTTCAACTGGGAAACGAATACATTCACTTTCACTGCAGCAGCAGCACAAAATGGACACAAGTGGATCTTTATTCATTCCAATACCGGGTCAGGAATGGTGCTCAATCAATGTGACAGGTTTAGTGAGCTCGATCTTGGAAATGATACGTCGATTTGCTTTGGCGCATCCATATTCTTAACTGCCGACTCCGGGTTCAGTTCTTATTCATGGAGCAGCGGTGATACTACAGCCACCATCCTTGTTGATACTGCAGGAACTTATATTGTAAATGCTGCCATTACTACCTGCGTGGTGAGTGATACTATTATTGTAAGCAACATTCCCTGCAATCCTCCCGTTGCCGGTTTTACTTTTAGCAATACCACATCCTGTTCGCTCACTTGTTTTGACTTTATTGATCAGTCCACCGGTAACCCTACGTCCTGGTCATGGAGTTTTCCGGGAGGAAATCCTTCATCATCTGCCTTGCAGAATCCTACGAACATTTGTTACTCCGTTTCCGGGAATTACGATGTGATCCTGATTATTTCAAACGTAAATGGAAGTGACACCATCGTGATGACCAATTTTATCACAGTGAATACTGCACCAGCAGCAAACATTACTCAAAGCAATGACACACTCTATTCCTCTGCCGCAACATCCTATCAATGGTATACGGGGGGGAATCCAATTAGTGGAGCAACCGATGATTTCTATGTCCCCTCAACAGAAGATTTTTATTCTGTCGTGATCACGGATGCAAATGGTTGCACTGCTGCTGATACGATTTTCTTCTCGCTTTCACCACAAACAAATTTCGCTGCATCAGACACCACTATCTGTCAGAAGTTTTGCATGGACTTCTTTGATCAGTCGGGGAATAATCCAACAACATGGCAATGGAGTTTCCCGGGCGGAGTTCCCTCCTCTTCCAATCAGCAGAATCCAACACAAATCTGTTACAACAATCCGGGAGTGTATGATGTGACGTTGATCACTACCAATTCTTTCGGAAGCGACACACTCGTTCTTACCGGTTACATCACTGTCTATTCTACTCCTGCGTTTCCAACCATCACTGTGACTGGTGATATACTTACATCGAGTTACGCTTCTTCTTACCAGTGGCAACTCAACTCCGTGGATATTCCCGGAGCAACCAACCAATCTTATACCGCAACACAAACAGGTTACTACACCGTGATCATCACTGATGAGAATGGCTGTGTGAGTTCCACAACAGTGTTTGTGGAAGTGACGGGGGTTGAAAGTGTCGATGGCGACTTTGGATTTTCCGTTTACCCCAACCCTTCGAATGGAAATTTCACCATCCAATTTTCAGAACCAGCCTTTTCTGAATTGATCTCGATAGAAGTTATTAATGCTCTCGGGCAAAAAATCTTTTTCATTGACAAAGCTTCCCTTTTTCATTTCGATAATAAAATTGATTTCAGGATCTCCACCAACGGAATTTATTTTCTTGAGCTCACCACTGATCAACTGCTCTTCAAAAGGAAAATCATTGTCTCAAATGAATAGTCATGATAAAGAATATTCCTTCCATTTTCATTTCACTTTCCTTTTTTGCTCTTATAACCAATAGCACCATAGCTCAACAGGGAGAGTGGACCTGGATGAGTGGCGATAGCATTAACGGGACAGCTGTATGGGGAACACAAGGTGTTCCTTCTGTTAATAATAAACCACCCGGGCTTTATGAATCAATTGCATGGACAGACCATGATGGAAACTTCTGGCTGTTTGGTGGAGTGAATAATTCAAGCCAGTATTCTGCACTATGGAAATATGACCCGCTTGCTGGTACCTGGACGTGGGTGAAAGGGCCCAATACCTCAAACCAGGTAGGCACGTACGGTACCATGGGCATGCCCTCACCGGCAAATAATCCCGGAGCAAGAGGATGGGGAGGTTATGCGTGGGTAGATACCAGCAATCAATTATGGTTGTATGGCGGATGGGGATACGGAAGTACAGGCGGCTCAGGCGCGCTGAGTGATCTCTGGGTTTACAACATCGTCACAAACGAGTGGACCTGGATGAATGGTAATACTTCCATCAGCGTGCCTCCTGTATATGGAACATTCCATGTTTTTGCCTCCAATGTAAATCCGGGAATGCGCATTGAAGGCGAATCAAGTTGGATCGGCGCTGACAATAATCTTTGGCTCTATGGCGGGGAAACCAACTCGTATGGCTCACAACATGCATCGATGTTCCGCTATGATCCTTCAATTAACCAATGGGCGTGGTGGAATGGAAGTACTTCACTTACCCAGGCCGCGGTCTTTGGAACTGTGGGTGTATTTGATACTCTCAACACGCCGGGTAGCAGGCAAGCCTATTCAGAGTGGCAGGACGCCAACGGACTATTTTGGTTTTACGGAGGTAAGGTTACAGGAAATAATGCCTATGCCGATTTGTGGGCCTACGACCCTTCCGCTAACAAGTGGGCATTTATGGGTGGCTCTATGCAGGCAAACAATTCAGGAGTGGCGGGAAACAAATGTGAAGACTCTTCTCTTTATTATCCGGCCAATCGTTATGAAAATAAAGCAACATGGAAAGATGTGTGCGGAAACTTTTGGATGCTCGATGGCACAACTATTTCATCGTTGGCCGGCTATAACGGCTTGTGGTGTTATGTTCCATCGCTGAAAAAATGGACGTGGACAAGTGGAAGCCTCACCAGCGGGGCAACAGGATTTTATGGGACTAAGAGCGTCTCCTCACCATACAATAAACCCACCGGGCGATTTGGTGCAAACTCGTACACTGACAAGGACGGAAACTTATGGTTGTTCGGTGGTTGGTTGGCGTACAGCAGCAACTATTATGGAAATGATCTGTGGAAATATGTTATTGATCCCAATTGCCCCGCCGCTAATGCCTGTGCAGTTGCACCCGTGGCAACATTCCTTTCATCTGACACTCTTTTCTGTGCAAGCACGTGCGTCGATTTTTTTGATTTCTCCACCGGCAATCCCACTTCATGGCAATGGAGTTTTCCGGGAGGCAACCCTTCATCATCTGCACTCCAGAACCCAACAAATATTTGCTACCCCTCTGCAGGAACTTATGACGTCACGCTAATTGTAACGAATAATACAGGAAGTGATACCATTGTGATCAGTAGTTTCATTACAGTGAATTCTGCACCGGCAGTTACTGTTATTCAAAGCAACGACACACTTTATTCTTCTGCCGGGAATTCTTATCAATGGTACACCGGAGGAAATCCAATCAATGGCGCTACTGATGATTTCTATGTCCCTTCAACAGAAGATTTTTATTCTGTTGTGATCACTGATGCAAATGGTTGCACTGCTGCTGATACGATCTTCTTCTCGCTTTCGCCACAAACTTCTTTTGCTGCATCGGACACAACCATCTGCCAGAAGTTTTGCATGGACTTCTTTGATCAGTCAGGAAACAATCCTACAACATGGCAATGGAGTTTTCCCGGAGGAGTTCCCTCCTCTTCCAATCAACAGAACCCAACGCAGATCTGTTACAACAATCCCGGGGTATATGACGTGACATTGATCACGACAAATCCTTTTGGAAGTGACACACTGGTTCTTGCAGGCTACATAACGGTCTATTCAACTCCTCCATTTCCGACAATCACCATCAATGGATATGTACTGACTTCAAGCTATGCTTCATCATATCAATGGCAATTCAATTCCTTAGATATTCCGGGAGCAACTAACCAATCTTACACGGCAACCCAAACAGGGTATTACACCGTGATCATCACGGATGAAAATGGTTGTGTAAGTTCAACAACGGTTTATGTTGAAGTAACGGGAATAGAAAGTTTCGGTAGTGATCCCCGATTCCTGGTTTACCCGAATCCTTCAAACGGGAATTTCATAGTTGAATTTTCCGGTAGTAACTGGTCTAAACTTATTTCAATCGAAGTTGTAAATACAATCGGTCAACGTCTCATCACTTTTGACGAAATAATTTCTGCATCTGATTGGAAAAAAGAAATTTCACTTAAAGGGATTTCACCGGGAGTTTATTTTCTGGGAATAACGTCTGAAAATATTTCGCTGAAGAAAAAAATTATTATTACGCAATGAAAAAATTTCGGTGTGTACTGCTCGCAATTCTATTTACACTTCCTTGTTCATTCGCATTTGCTCAGAAGTATGCAAACACCTGGTACTTTGGAAATAAAGCAGGGATCGACTTCAACAGCGGAACAGCCACTGCTCTTACCAACAGCGGCATGAATGATTTTGAAGGATGCTCCTGCATCAGCGATCCGGCTACCGGTTCTATCTTATTCTATTCAGATGGCCTTTTCATCTGGAATGCTAATCACCTGGTGATGCAGAATGGTAACGGGCTGATGGGAAATTATTCAAGTGCCCAATCAGCTTTGATCGTTCCTGATCCGGCCAATTCAAACCAGTATTACATTTTCACTGCCGGTGAATACTACAGCAACGGTTCAAATGGATATCACTACAGCATCGTGGACATGACGTTAAATGGCGGACTGGGAGATGTAACTTCTTCAAAAAATATTTTACTCTACTCCCCTGCATCGGAAAAACTTGCCGCCGTTAAGAATGCTGCAGGCGATGGGTTCTGGATTGCAACGCATGAATGGTCAGGACAAAACTTTGTACTCTACGAATTAACATCAGCAGGTTTATCTGCTCCGGTTATTTCTGCAACAGGTCAGAGTTACTCCGGTACTAACCCGATTGGCTGCATGAAGTTTTCGCCGGATGGCAAACACATCGCAACAATTTTATCCGGTTTAAATGAAGCAGAAGTGTACGACTTTGATCCGGCAACCGGAATTATTTCAAATCCGCTTACCCTGGGTCTGATAGCACAAACTTTTCCATATGTGTATGGCATCTCCTTCTCTCCAAACGGCGAGCGCCTCTATGCCACTGAAGAAAATGACAACCACATCTACCAGTATGACCTGGCTGCTCCAAATGTGAATGCCTCGAAAATTGCAGTGGGCACATCAACATCAAATGCAATGCAAACGCTCCAGCTTGCGCCTGACGGCAAATTATATATTGCCCGCAACGGGTCGAACTACCTCGCCGTGATTGATTATCCCGACAGCATTGGACTCGCATGCAAGTTCACTGACAATGGATTTTATCTTGCAGGAAAGTCATCCGCTTACGGCCTCCCCAACTTCTCAGAGGAAATTTTCAAAAGCTCATCTGTTCCGCAAATCAACTTCGCTGCATCGGATACAGATGTCTGCCAGAAATTCTGCATTGACTTTTTTGATTCCTCATCCAACAATCCCACCTCGTGGGAATGGAGCTTTCCCGGCGGAACTCCTTCATCATCCACTGATCAGAACCCAGGAAACATCTGTTACAATAATCCGGGCATCTATGATGTGACACTCGTCACCACAAATTCGTCGGGCAGCGATACACTCACTCTTACCAATTATATCACTGTATTTACTACCCCGCCGTTTCCGACTATCACGCAAAATGGCAATACACTCACGTGCAGCAATGCTTCATCCTACCAATGGCAATTTAATTCTGTGGATATACCCGGAGCAACCAATCAATCTTACACAGCGACTCAAACCGGTTTTTATACGGTAGTAATTGGCGATGAAAACGGGTGCGTGAATTCGGCAACTGTTTTTGTTGAGATCACAGGCATTGGGGATACCGGCAGCGAAATGGGAGTTTTGCTTTATCCCAACCTCGCCGCTACAGAGATTACGGTTGCAGTTGAAGATCTGCATGGTGGGAATTTTTCTATAGAGGTATGGAACTTAATGGGGCAAAGATTATTTACGCTAACTGAAGAAAATATTTCCCGAAACTTTAGCCACATACTTGATTTTACCGACCGCCCTTCCGGTGTCTACCTGTTGAAAATAAAAATGAACAACTTTTCAATCGCCAGAAAAATTGTAATCTCACGGTGATAATTAAAATTCATCTCAATGAAAAAGCTCTTCTCCTTCTTTATTCTTCTAAGCTGCGAATGTTTTGCTCAAAACGAATCGAACATCTGGTACTTCGGCGCGCAGGCCGGTGTGGATTTTAACAGCGGAGCCCCCGTAGCACTGGCGAACTGCTCTTTTTCATTCAACGCATTTGAAGGAGTTGGAACCGTGTGTGACACCACCGGCAAATTGCTTTTTTATACGGATGGTAATCACGTAATCAATGCAAATCACGTTGTGATGTCGAATGGAAACGGGCTGAAGAGTAATGTTTCCTCTACACAAACAGGTCTCTCCGTTAAGCAGCCCGGTAACGATTCCCTTTACTACATCTTCCATATAGATCTCCTTAACCCCATCAAAATTTTTTATTCGATCGTTGACATGTCACTTAACGGGGGACTGGGTGATGTGATTCAAAAAAATGTACTGCTGAAAAAGGGCGTAACGGAGAAAGCCACCGCAGTGGCTCATGCGAATGGTGTTGATGTTTGGATCATTATTCATGAAAGTAACAGCACTGCCTTCAATTCTTTTTTGCTCACTTCCGCCGGGTTGAACACTACTCCTGTCGTCAGTAACGTCGGCCCTGTCTATACTTCTGATATCGGTTACCTGAAAGCATCACCTCAGGGAGACAAGCTTGCTTCCGCTGACTTTTACATGAATTCCTATTCACTCTTTGATTTCGATAACTCCACAGGTGTCGTCTCCAACATGAGCCAATCGCCTCCCAATTATATGTATGCGTACGGCTGTGAATGGTCACCGGACGGAACAAAACTTTATGGAGGAAGAGAGAGCTCCAATGAGCTGTGGCAGTTCGATGTCAGTGCAGGACCTAACGTGTGGAATACGGCAACACTCATTTATTTAACATCGAGCCAGGAGTTCGAAGCATTGCAGCTTGGACCGGATGGCAAAATTTATTGCTCACGCTACCAGACCGCCTTTCTGGGAGTTATCAATGATCCCGATAGTTTGGGAGCTGCCTGTAATTATGTTGAGAATGGAGTCGACCTGCTGGGAAGAGTCTGTTATCTCGGCTTACCGAATTACAATGCATCAATTTTCAAAAAGGCCAACCTGCTCACGTCCAATTTAGCTTCAAGTGATTCGAGTGTTTGCGAAAACACGTGCATTGATTTTTATGATGTCTCAAAAGGAAGTCCTACCTCGTGGCAATGGAGTTTCCCCGGGGCAAACCCTTCTTCCTCTGTACTTAAAAATCCTACCGGCATCTGTTACAGCACTTCCGGTACTTATGATGTCACCTTAATTGTAACCAATAGCGCAGGTAGCGATACAATAGTAATGAGCAATTTTATTACTGTCAATACAACTCCGAATGCGACCATTACTCAAAGCAATGACACACTTTTTACCATTACCGGAAACTCGTACCAGTGGTATACAGGGGGAAATGCCATTAACGGAGCCACGGATTATTTCTACATGCCTTCTGCCGAAGGGTATTATAGTGTGGTAGTAAACAATGCCAACGGTTGCTCAGCTACAGACACTATATTCTTTTCTCTGTCTCCTCAAACTTCTTTCGCCGCCTCGGACACAACTATCTGCCAGAAGTTTTGCATGGACTTTTTTGATCAGTCGGGAAATAACCCAACGACGTGGCAGTGGAGTTTTCCTGGGGGAATCCCTTCTTCTTCTACCCAGCAAAATCCAACTCAGATCTGTTACAACAATACGGGAGTGTATGACGTCACTTTGATCACAACAAATTACTACGGCAGCGATACACTTGTTCTCACCGGCTATATCACGGTGTATGCAACGCCTGCTTTTCCAACCATTACCGTAACCGGAGATGTTCTTACTTCCAGCTATGCGTCTTCTTACCAGTGGCAGTTCAACTCCGTAGACATCCCTGGAGCTACCAATCAATCTTATACTGCGACGCAGACAGGGTATTATACCGTGGTGATTACCAATGAAAATGGCTGCGTGAGTTCTGCAACAGTTTATGTTGAGGTTACAGGGATAAGCGGGCTTATAACTGCAAACGGGGTTTTTGTTTATCCGAATCCTTCCAACGGGTTGCTTGAAATTGAATGGATGCAGGACGGAACTCCGTCCACAGTTTCAATCACACTTGTAAATGCACTCGGGCAAAAGCTTCTAAGCAGTGATCAGGCTTACGCGAACAAAGCCGAGCTTGACCTGCGCAGCTTCGCTGACGGTGTTTATTTTATTGACATCAAAACCGAAAGCGAATCCATCAGGAAGAAAATACTGCTGCTTAGATGACCGCTTACGCTGCTGAAACGATAGACAGCAGCGTATCTTTCTTCAGAGGCTTTTCAAGGTAATCCACCACATACTTATTGTGCGCCGCTTTCTCTTTATCGGTATAATCGACCGACGAAGAGAGGATGTAGACCTTTAGCTGCTTCTTGATGTTTTCTTCCAGCTTATCGAACTGTTCAAGAAACTGCCAGCCATTCATAGCGGGCATGTTAATGTCCAGCAAAAGAATGACAGGTCCGTTAGGTGTAGTGGCGGCAAACTCTGATGCGATGGCTCGAAGTCCTTCTTCGGGAAGAACAAAAGTTTGAATCCTAATTTCACCAAGTGCCTGCTTGATGATAGTAGTGCAGAGAAAATTATTGAGCGGGTCATCGTCAACAACAATAAAGCGTAAAGGCTTTCCCATCTTTGAAATTGACTTCTCAATGATAGAAGTATTTATTTTCATTTCCTAACTTTCAATATAACTTATCCACCTGCAAATTCCGTTGTGACTCTGCGATTGCTGAGGGTCGCGAGTCTAAAGTAGGGTTGGCGGTGGTTTAAGGGTAAATGATTTACTTTCCGGCTGAAAAAAAAAATTCTACTTTTCATTCTGTAAATAATAGCTGATGAACAATTTCTTCACTGTAAAAATTTTATTTCTTGCCTGCTTTGGTTTCTTCATTTCTCAGCAAGTAATCGCTCAGCAAGGTGAGTGGACATGGATGAGCGGCTCTAATACTATCAATGGAACCGAGAACTACGGAACACAGGGTGTTCCTTCAGTAAGTAACCATCCATCCGGCTTGTATGAGGCCTGTGAGTGGACCGATACTTCAGGAATGTTTTGGCTTTATGGCGGTACATCAGTGTCGCAAACATTAGCCAACCTGTGGAAATACAATCCTTCTACGAATGAGTGGACCTGGGTGAAAGGCCCGGGAAATTCCTATATCAGTCCTGTGTATGGAACGCAGGGAGTTCCTGCTCCGGCGAATACTCCCGGTGCGCGCGGATACGGTGCTGCATCATTTGTCGGTAAGGACAATACGTTATGGCTGTTCGGCGGAATCGGGCCGTACAATGATCTTTGGAAATACAACATCACAACTAACGAGTGGACATGGATGAAAGGTCCGAACGTTACCAGCGATCCCGGTAGTTACGGGACTCAAGGCGTTTCGTCGCCGTCAAATGTTCCGCCTTCACGTTCTGAATGTGCTGCATCATGGACGGATAGCTTAGGGAACCTTTGGCTCTTCGGAGGGTGGAGTAACTCCGACAGCTACAACGATCTCTGGAAGTATGATCCCGTCACCAATGAGTGGACCTGGATGAAAGGTTCATCGACTGTAGGCGCAGCTGATGTATATGGCACCAAAGGAGTTCCTGCGCCTGCAAATACGCCCGGCGCAAGAAACAGCTATGGAAAATGGAACGACGGCAAAAACAATTTGTACCTCTTCGGTGGCGACCGGTTTACCGCCGGACAACTTCGCAATGATGTCTGGAAATACAATATCGCAACGAACGAATGGGTGTGGATCAGCGGAACAAAAAACCCTAACAGCAACGAAAATGTTACTGCGCAATGTACGCCCGACGTAAGTTTTTATCCTTCCTGCAGAAGAGAAGGACGATTCTGCTGGGTGGATCCGTGCAAAAAGTTCTGGATGTTCGGCGGCTCCTCACACGGGGGATTTGATGGCTCACATAATGACTTATGGAAGTTTGATCCTGTCACGCTCGAATGGACATGGGTAAGCGGGTCTCTTGCTCTTTTACAAAATGGAAGCTTTGGAACGAAAGGCGTCTCCTCTCCCACCAATGTTCCGCCATGCCACTCAGGCGGTAATGCCTGGTGCGACAAGCAGGGAAACCTGTGGCTACTGGGCGGCACTGATGTAAGTTGGCCAAACGCCTGGAATGATCTCTGGCGTTACGTCCCTGATTCGCTTTGCGGCGGAACCAGTTGCGCGGTAGTCAACCAACCGCAGATCAATTTTTCTTCCAGCGATACCGACGTCTGCCAGAAACTTTGCATCGACTTCTTCGATGAGTCTACCAATAATCCAACTTCGTGGCAATGGAGTTTCCCCGGAGGAAGTCCATCTTCGTCGTCACAACAGAACCCCGCTCAAATCTGTTACAACTCTCCCGGCACTTACGATGTAACCCTGATCACTTCAGGTCCGGGAGGAAACGACACACTTGTGCTCACCGGGTTCGTAACTGTGTATGCTACTCCTCCGTTTCCAACCATCACCATCAATGGATATGTACTTACGTCAAGTTATGCTTCTTCCTATCAATGGCAATTCAATTCTGTTGACATACCGGGAGCAACAAACCAGTCATATACCGCCACTCAAACCGGTTACTATACCGTGATCATTACCGATGAGAATGGTTGCGTGAGCTCGGCCACCGTGTACGTTGAAATTACAGGTGTAGAAAATGTTTTCGGTGATCCGGGAATTTCGGTTTACCCCAATCCTTCGAATGGAAATTTTGTTATCATCTTTTCGGGGGCTGCAGTTGCGGACGCAGGTTCTATTGAGATAGTGAACGCTTTAGGGCAAACAGTTTTTTCTGCGGAAGAACAATTATCTGTCGTACACAAAACTGAAATTGAGATAACCGGAATTACTTCCGGTGTTTATTTTCTTGAAGTGAAAACAAGGGATGGATTTTTCAGAAAGAAGATTTTGATCACACATTAAAAAATCAACAGTTGAAAAAATATTTTACGCTTTTCATTGTACTATGGCTGTGCACTGTTCTTCACGCCCAAATTGCTCCTTCTATTGAATGGGAAAAGTCTTACGGGGGCACGAATGAAGACGAAGCTTCTTCAATACATGAAACAGCCAACGGCGGATTTATTCTCGCCGGTGAATCTTATTCGAACGACATCGACGTTTCCGGAAATCACGGTGCTTCCGATTACTGGATCGTAAAGATGGATGTTGCCGGAACTATCGATTGGCAAAAAACGCTTGGCGGAACAATCAACGATGTTGCATCCGATGTGCAACAGACATCAGATGGCGGATACATTGCCTGTGGATTTTCGCGTTCCAACAACGGTGACGTCACCGGTCATCACGGGAGTACTTCCACCAATGATTACTGGGTGGTGCGGCTGGACTCACTCGGTAACCTTCTCTGGCAGAAATCGCTCGGTGGAACCTTCAACGACTTCGCAAACTCCGTTTTGCAAGCTGAGGATGGGGGATTTGTTGTTGCCGGCTACAGTTCTTCAAATGACGGAGATGTGACAGGGCATCACGGCGGCACCGTCAGTTCTGATTACTGGATCGTGAAGCTCGATCTTTCCAGCACAGTGGGATCCGAAGCTTGGAATTCACGTGACTTGAAGTCGCGGC
>JADMIO010842005.1_pt1 | contig 33238 bp, 25 predicted proteins | sample 8958161 | NCBI WGS metagenome assembly JADMIO01 (sample SAMN16585339, study PRJNA669376) | soil metagenome | isolation source: Crop rotation soil | place: USA: Cullars Rotation, Alabama | collected 2011 | reverse complement strand
CTTTCCCGGGGCCGAAGAGCGTCAGCTGCGCGCGCCGCGGCTGATCGGGGTGCGCCGAGAAGGTGAAGCCGGCGACGGCGGCACCGGGCGGCCGCGCCTCGAGGTCCAGGCGCAGGAGCGTCAGGAGCGTCTTGACGTCCCGCGTCGGCGCGGGAAGCTGGATCGAGCGCGTGTCGTGCCCGTCGGGATCGAGCGCGAGCACGGTCTCGAGACGCGTGCAGGCGAGCGCCTGCGACTCGAGGCGTCCGACCAGGCGCGTCAGCGCCGCGTGCGCGACGAAGAGGAACGGCTCGAGCGACGCGAGCGGCCACTCGAGCTCCATGCCCTCGGAGAACGCGGGCGGCGGGAGGAACGGCTCGAGCGGACGCGGATCGATGCCGCGCGCCGAGGCGTGCAGCGCGCGGCCGCCCTCGCCGAGGCGGCTCGCGACCTCGCCCTCCGGCAGCTTCGCGAAGTCGCCGATCGTGCGCAGTCCCCAGCGGTCGAGCAGCGCGGCGGTCTCCCACTCGGGCGCGAGTCGCGCGAGCGGCAGCGGCGCGAGGAAGGACTGCTCCTCGCCCTCGGGAACGACGGTGGGCGATTCGGGAAGCCCCGCCGCCACGCGCGCGGAGAGCTTGGACGCGGCGACGCCGACGCGGCCGGGCAGTCCAGCCTTCTCGACGGCGCGGAGGAGGTCGCGGGCGAGGGAGAGATGCGCCTCACGAAAGGAACAGGGGCGCCCCTCACCCCTTCCCTCTCCCGCCGGGAGAGGGAGATTCCTGGACGAGGGCCGCTCCAAAGATTCCCCTCTCCCCCCGGCGGGGGGAGAGGGGAGGGTGAGGGGGGCGATTGTGGCAACCCGCAGCGCCGGATGCCCCTCGAGGTCCACGTAGACGACGCCCTCGCCCGCGTCCTCGACCCGCGGCGAGAAGGACTCGGCGACCTCGAGCAGCGTCTGCTGCGCCGTGTGCTCGCACGCCGCGTCGCGGCCGCGCGCGATCAGTTTCGGCAGCCGCGCGCGCGCCTGCGGCAGCGTCATTCCGGGCTCGATCCCGACCTTGCGCGCCTTGCGCGTCGCCGAGGAGACGCGCGCCGCCGTGCCGTTGCCCTCGCAGATGACGACGGCCTCTTCCTTGAGCTCCGGCTCGCTGCGCAGCCGCGCCGCGAGGGGGAAGAGCGGGACGAAGATGCAGGCGATCACGATTCGCGGGCCACGAAACCGTCATCCCGAGGAACGAAGCGCCGGGAGTCGGAAGTGGAGCACTCGGCCTGTCATCCTGAGGAGCGGAGCGAGCGTCGCGAGCGAGCGACGAAGGATCCCGTCACGGATCGCGGAGCTGGCGTTTGCGCCTGGGAACCCTCGCCGCGCTCAGGATGACGGCGCGATGACGAGGCCCGCAGCGGCGCCAAAAAATCCCCTCTCCCGCCGGCGGGACCGGGGGGAGAGGGGGCAGAAAGGGGGACCGAACCCACGGCGACCGCGGCGCCTGCTCCTTCGGCACCGCCGTCCCGTGACGGCGTGGGCGCCGTCTCGACCATCGACAGCTTCATCGGCTCGCTCAAGCCCGTCCGCGCGCGCGAGTCCTTCTCGAGATTCAGCCGCGAGACGAGGCCGCAGAGCAGCCGCGGCGAGCTCGCGCGCTCGCCGCCCTTCCAGGACGCCCGCGAGGAATCCGCGGCGACGACGGCCTGCGCGGCGGACCGAAGGCCGTCGATGCGGTAGGGCGCGAGCAGCAGGAGCGCTGCGTCGTGCGCGCGCGCGGCGCGCTCGAGACGCACCCACGCGGAGTCGGGGACGAACCGCCCGCGCACCGGCGCGAGACCGAGGTCCGCGACGACGAGCGGGAACCCGGTCGCGAGCAGCATCTCCGCGCTCGCGACGGCCTCCTTCAGCCGCGACGGGCGCACCCAGAGCAGGCGCGTCAGGTCGACGCCCGCGGCCTCCGCGGACTGGGGATCGAGATGGCCACCGAGATCGACGAGCGCGGCCGCCTCGCCGCCGGCGGTCGCCGACGCGAGCGCCGCGATGCCGATCGAGAAGCGGCCGCACGAGCGGCTCCTCGTCGCCGTGATCTCGACGAATCCTCCGCGCGGCAGACCTCCGCGCAGCAGACGGTCGAGTCCGGGCACCGTCGTCGCGATCGACTCGCGCGGCGAGGAGGGAGAAGCGAGATCGCTCGCGCGGATCAGCCGCGCGCCGAGGCCCGAGAGCAGCGCGAGGGCGGCGGGCTTGTCGGCGATCTGCTGCCGGAGGCCTTTGCCCCCGACGGCGCCAACGCCGTCACGGGACTGCAGCGCCGAAGAAGTCGGCGGTGCAGTCACCGTAGGCTCGTCAAGGGTCTCGATCGCGAATCCCGGCAATGCCTCCATTCCGCCCCCTCAACCCGACGGCGCCCAACGCCGTCACGCGACTGCGGCGCCGAAGGAGCCGGCGGCGCAGTCGCCGCAGGATTGGAGGAGCAAGATAGGCGTAAATTCGTCGTAAGTCAAGAATGTATCATGAGCTTTACTTTAAGTAAAATTATCTTTCCATGGCGTGCCTGGACCGATACGAAATCCCGCGCTTCCGGCGCCGATGAAGAACCATCTGCGCGTTCTGCGTGCCGAGCGCGACTGGTCGCAGGCCGAGCTCGCGCGGCGCCTGCGCGTCTCGCGTCAGACCGTCAACGCCATCGAGAAGGGCCGTCACGACCCGGCCCTGACGCTCGCGTTTCGACTCGCGAAGCTCTTCGGCAAGCTGATCGAGGAGATCTTCGAACCCTGACCGGCCGCTCAGCGGTTAAGATGCGCGCCAACCCGAGCCGATCTCCCCGATGCCCGAGACACACTGAAACCATCGCTCGATGAATCTCTTCGTCAAAGGGCTCATCGTGGGGTTCTGTCTCGCGGCGCCGGTCGGGCCGATCGCGGCGATCTGCGTCCAGCGCACGATCTCGAAGCGGCTGATCTCCGGGATCCTGTCCGGAATGGGCGCGGCGGTGGCGGACGCGGTCTACGGAGCGATCGCGGCGTTCGGCGCCAATATCATCGCGGAGTTCATCATCGCGGAGCGGAGCTGGCTGCAGCGGATCGGCGGCGCGATCCTGATCCTGCTGGGCCTGCGGCTCATCTTCTTCACCAAGGTCGAGGAGCGCAAGAACGGCGTGACCCACCGCGGACTCTTCGGCGACTTCTTCTCGACCTTCGTGCTGACGCTGACCAACCCGATGACGTTCGTCGCGTTCGCCGCGATCTTCACGACGATGGGGATCGGCGCGGTGCGCGGGCACTCGATCCTGACGGCGGAGCTCGTCGGCGGCGTGTTCGCCGGCTCCGCGCTCTGGTGGCTGATCCTCAGCAGCGCGTCGTTCCTCCTGCGTAACCACTTCGACTTCCGCAAGCTCGCGGCGATCAACAAGGCGACGGGCGTGTTCGTGATCGCCGTCGGCGTCCTCTACCTGTTCGTCCTGAAGCCGGGCGCGGACGAGGCCACGCCGATCCAGCGGCTCGTCCCGCACAAGCTCCAGGCGGCGACGCCGGGTCCGACGGCGAGGTAGGAAGAGAAGAAGCCGTCTGGTATTCGTAGGGGCGGCCCTCGCGGCCGTCCGGTCAATCGATTTCGAGAATCCTCCTGCCCGTCTTCGTAGGGGCGGCCCTCGCGGCCGCCCGGTCAATCGATCTCGAACTCGAAGGATCCCGACAAAGGATAGTTCCGAGCTTCAGTGACCAGACCCGCTCTGATGGGGTTCTCGAGAATGTAGCGAGCCGCGATTGCGAGGTTGTCTTCTTCGCGAAGGGCACGGTCGTAGAAGCTGCGCTGCCAGAACTTTTCATGGATCCCTCGGCGTCTCCGCGCGCCATAGCAGCGCGATTTCCAATCGCCAACGACCGAATTGAGGCTTCCCGTTTCACCGACCCCGATGAGCAAATGAACATGGTCTGGCATCAGGCAGTAGGCATATCCGCGAGCAACCGCACGGCAACAGGCGCTTTGAAGTAGCGCAATGCACTCCAGCCCGAATCCGATGTCGACAAAGACGGGCATGCGAGGAGAGGTGCCGATCGTTACGGAGAACACCTGACCGGGTTGGCGATAAACGCTCTCGTGAAGCCGGATCTTTCGGCGCGGTGGCATCTACCGAAGGATTTGTCGCCAGGCTTTTCCGGGCGGGGGCAAGCTCCGCCCCTACTAAGAAATGCCCGGGACGCCGTCTTCGTAGGGGCGGCCCCTTGCGGCCGCCCGGTCAACGCCAAAGGCTACCCCTCGAACCCCATTGTGAGATGGGTGTTCTCGCAGTAAGGCTTGTTGGCGGATCCGCCGCAACGGCAGAGCGCATAGCGGTGGCCGGCATCCTCCCAGCGGTTGCCGGCGGCGTCGACGACCGGAACGGGACCACGCACGAAGACGGGGCCATCCTTCTGGAGAGCGATCGTGACCTCGGCGGGGATCGGCTCCGCCGGGCCCGGAGGGTCGCCGAGCCGCTCGTACCGCAGTGATCCGGTGGGACATTGCGCGATCGTCGCCGCGAGCGCGCCCGCGTCCGACTTCTCGGGCCGGATCCAGGGGCGCTCACCGGGATGAAACACCTCCGGCGAGCCCTCGACGCACCGCTTGGCGTGGATGCACTTGCGCGGGTCGTAGGTCACGCGCATCGACGGCGAGTCGTAGGACTTTCTCATGGGCCGTCCTTCGCTCGGACGAAGGGGGCACCCCTCTCACCCCTGCCCTTATCGCCGGCCTGCAGCCGGCGTTCTCTACTGCCGGGGGTCTGCCTCTGGTGGTCGAGTCCCGCCGGGAGAGGGGGACGCTGCGCGAGCATCGAGCGCGCCTTTCCGAGCGCGCGCGCCAGGGACGGATCGAGGTCCAACGCGCGCGCGTCCTCGAGCGACACCCAGCGCATCGGACGGCCCGGGTCCTCGGCCGACGCGGCGTGCTCGCGCGCGTCCTCCGTCGACGTCAGGAGGTAGCGGATGTCGAAGTGCGAGTGCGCGGGATCCTTCCCGTGCGGCGGGATCGGGTGAACGTCGACGTCGAAGATCGTTCGACCGAGCGGCGCCTCGAAGCGGGAGATCCCGGTCTCTTCGCGGGCCTCGCGCAGCGCGGCGTCGAAGGCCGAGGCGTCCGAGGGCTCCGTGTGGCCGCCGGGCTGGAGCCAGCGCGAGAGCTTGCGGTGATGGACGAGCAGGAACTCGGACGCGTCGGGCCGCGCGATCACGGCGCTCGCCGTGATGTGGCCCTTCGGATTCGCGCGCGCGAAGGGATCCGCCGGCTCCTGGAGGAATCGGAGGATGCGTACGAGCGAGGCCGCCTCCCCGTCGCTCGCCGCGGCGTGGCCCTCGAGGGCGGAGAGGAGGTCTTCGCGGTTCACGAGGAGGATCGTATATGTTCGGCTCCCGCTCCACGCAGGAGGGCCGCATGACCACGAACACGATCAATCCCGACACCGTCTCGATCGACGCGATCATCAAGGCGCTGTACGAGTCGATCTCGGGCCCGGCCGGCGCGCCGCGGCAGTGGGATCGCGACCGCGCGCTCTACGCGCCGGGGGCCCTCCTGATCCCGATGCGCCTGCCCAGCGTGAGGAAGGACGGGCTCGGCACCGCGGAGATCCTGGACTTCGACGGCTACGTGAAGTCGCGGACGCCGTTCTTCGCGACGAACTCCTTCTATGAGGTCGAGATCGCGCGCCGCGAGTTCCACTTCGGCGCGATGGCGCACGTGCTCTCGGTCTACGAGGGCCGCGACGCGCCCAACGGGAACCTGATCAAGCGCGGCATCAACAGCATCCAGCTCTACCACGACGGCTCGCGGTGGTGGGTCGCCTCGATCATGTGGGACAACGAGCGCGACGGCGTCACGCTGCCGGCGGAGTTCGGGGTCTAGAGGAGCCCGCGACCAGCCCGTCATCCTGAGCGAAGCGAAGGACTCGCGATCCACCAGCCTGTCATCCTGAGCGAAGCGAGATCAGCCTGTCATCCTGAGCGAAGCGCGATCAGCCCGTCATCCTGAGCGAAGCGAAGGATCCCTTTATCGATTGCCTCTCTCTCAGAAAGCCACGGATCTCTCGGCGCCCCTCCGCTCCCCGGACTCGACCCCACGACTCCACCTCCCGCCCCCCTAAGGCCTCGCCGCCTCCGACCTCGCCTTCGCCGGCTTCCTCCTGGGCACGGGCTCCGTCCCCGCCGCCTTCGTCATCGGCACCCACCCGTTCCTGACGAGCTCGTGCGACAGCAGGAACGCGAAGAACGCGTGACCCCCGGGCGTGAAGTGGTCGTTCGCGTCCGCCTCGGAGAGCGGGTACCAGCTCTCGCGCAGGGCGGTGAAGAGGTCGGTCAGATCCAGGTAGTCCACCCCGGCCCCCTCCGCCACCTGCCGCCAGAACGCCGACTCGCCCCCGATGGGCGCGCGCCCTCCCAGCAGGTAGTGGCAGAGGCCGAGGCGCGGCCGCGTCTTCCCCGGCGACTTCGCGAACTTCGCCTCGAGCTCGCGGCGCAGCTCGGCGACCGGCCGCGTGTGCAGATCGACGAGGTCCTTGCGGATGCTCGGGTCGGTCTCGAGCACGGAGATCCGATCGATGGCGATCGCCGGCTGGCTCGCGTTCGGGTCGCGGACCTCGTCGACCCATCCCCGCGCTTTCGCCCGGGCGATCAGGTGCGCCGCCGGGTTGTTCCGCAGGCGCTCGGCGAGCGGCTTGAGCAGGTATTCCATGTCGGGCTGCGCGGCCGGGATGCCGCGCGGCGTGATCGGATTCTGGAGGTACGCCTGGAGGGTTCCGCTGCCTCCGGGAGGCACCATCAGCAGCACGAGGTCCACGTCGAACTTCTCCGCGAAGGCCGGGGCCTCGTACGCCGTCCACACCAGGAGGGGTTTCCAGCTCACGCGCGTCAGCGCGAGGACCTCGTAGCGGGTAGGCGAGCCGTCGATCGCGCCGAGGGTGTTCAGCATCAGCTCGAGCCGCTTGGGCATCCCCTCGATCCGCGTCGGCGGGAACTGCGAGGTGCGGTAGCCCGGCTCGAAGAAGTAGTCGACGTGCGAGTCGCCGAGGAGCAGGATCCGGAACGTCCGCGGAGGCTTCGGAACCGGAAAGTCGTAGTCCATGAGGCCGCTCTGCGCGGGCGTTCCCTTCAGCCAAAGCTCGGCGAACCGGTAGTCCCGCACGCACAGGACTTCCTGCTGCATCGACGAGGACAGGAAGAACGTGCGCGGCGAGCGCGGATCCGCGACGAGCCCGACCTGCTCGGTCTCCTCCAGGCGGAGGTACGGCACCTTCGTGCTCTCGGCCAGGACGGACGGCGGCGTCCAGGCCCGGCCCTCGCTGACGACGAGCCAGGTCGGCTCCGCGCCGCCGCCCTGCACGGCGTAGAGCTGCCCGTCCGACTCGGCCATCGCGCGGATGCTCTTCCCGCGCCCGACCTCGATGATCGTGCGCTCTCCGGCGAACTCCGGAGCCGTCTGCTCGACGCGCACGACACGCCCGTTGCGATCGGCGATGCAGAGCCTGCCCTGGAAGAGCGCGAGCGCTCCGGGGCCCGGGATGCGCTCGTCGCCGGCGAAGATCGTCGCCACGGTGCGCGTCTTCACGTCGAAGCGGCGCACCGCGTCCCGCTCGGGCTGTGAGAAGTAGACCGCGCCCTCCGCCGGAGAGTAGGCGAGGCTCATGACCCCGCCGAGCTGCGCGCTGCGCCCCGCGCCGTCCGCGAGGCCGCGCTCGCCGTTTCCGGCGACCGTCTCGACGCGCCCCGACCGAAGATCCACGATCCGGAAGCGGGCGTTCCCCTCGTCGTTGACGAGCACGGCGTGGTCCGAGATCGCCACGATCGCGTGGGGCTGATGGAAGGTCGCCTGCGGGAGCGGCCCGTCCGATCCGCCCGCGGCGCCGGTGCCCGCGAGGGTGTCGACGCGATTGCCCTCGTCGAGATGGATGGCGCGGATCCGGTTGTTGTTCTGGTCGGCGACGGCCAGGATCGATCCGCCGGAGAGCACCGCGATGCCGGCCGGATCGCGAAAGCGCGCACGGTAGAACTCGCCGTCGCGGAAGCCCGCCATTCCCTCGCCGGCCACGAGGTCGTGGTACAGCGACATCGGAGCGAGCGTCGAAGCCGGCTGCGCCGCGCGCGGCTCGGCGGCCGGCGTCCCCGAACCCGCGCTCGCGGAGATCGCCAGGAGCGCGATCGCGAACCCGAGCGCCCGCGGCGAGAGCCTCAGGGAAAGACCTCGAACCTGTCGAATCCCCGGCGCGGCTCGCTCGCGTCCGGCGGCGTCTCGGAGATCTTCTTATTCGAGAACTCGAGGTGCGCGACGCGCTTCATCGAGTCCCACTTGGGCATGCCGTATTCGTCGCGCTGCGCCACGAAGACGACGTCCACGCGCATCGCATCGGCCGCGGCCGTCTTCGGACACTGGAGCGCGACCAGCTGGCGCGCGGCCTCGGCGAGCAGCGCGTCCCTGTCCTTACCGTTCGCGGAGAAGCGGTCCCTGACGTCGTTGGCGTTCCAGAAGAAGTGGACGTAGGTCTTCTTGTCGGTCACGACGGTGTTCTTCGCGAACCAGGCGGGCCAATCGGGAGCGGTCTCGGCGCGCAGGGAGACGGCCAGCGGCAGGACCAGGAGGAGGATTCGGGTGGCGCGGGCCTTCACCAGCGAATTATAGCGGCCCGGCCGCTCGTCCGACTCCGTTCAGCGCGACGCGCGCATGCGGAGCCGTTCCCGCGCGGCCGCCGCGGTGACGAGGAGCACCGCGAGCCCGAGGGAGACGGCGCTGACGATCGGCCTCGGCGCCTTCGAGAGCGCGCCGGCGAAGTCCGCGTCGGGCAGTCCGGAGAGCGCCATGTACCAGACGACGAGGTAGACGCCCGAGAAGAGCTTGCCGCCCGCCGTCAGCGAGGCGAACGCGACCGAGACGCCGGCGACCGCGAGAAGGCCCGCCACGCTCTCCGCGCCGCGCGCGGGAGAGACGGTGAAGGCGCGCAGCGTCATGGGCGCGCCGAGGACCAGGAGGAAGACGGCGACCGCCGCGCACTTCCAGAGGATCGGGCGCGGGGGCACGGCGGGCTGCGAGAACACGAGGCCGCGGGTGCCGGCGAGGTCCTCGCGCGCGGCGACCTCGGCGATCACCGGGACGAGCAACACGAGAAACGCGGCGCGCGCGATCTCGTGCGGCACGATGCCCGCGGCGATCGCCGCGGCGAGCAGCGGCCACTTGATCCACGACGCGGCGCTCCAGATGAGGCGCGCCTCGGCGAGGACGGCGCCGGAGAACGACGGCCGCGCGGTCACGGGGGTGAGCGCGACCGGACCGCTCGGCGGAGCGGCGTCCTCGCTTCGAGCCGCCGGACCCGACCGGCGCTTCCGTTGCCAGCGCGGCCGGCGCCCCGAACGCGCCGGGTCGAACCGGTCGAACGCGAGCACCGCCAGGAGGAGCGGGACGAGGGCGAGCGCGACGTTCGCGGCGCGGGCCGCGGCGAGCCGGCCGGTCAAGGGGATTCCCTTCCAGGGCACGCGCTCGATCGGCCGCTCGTGGACCGTGTATCCGGTCGAGAAGCCCTGCGCGTCCGGCACGGTCTGCCGCGCGAGCCAGACCTGGGTCGCCGCGCCGGCGGGGTCGATCGCGGGAAACCGGTGCGGCTCGCCCTTCTCGCCGCCGCCCGCGAGCTCCATGGGAAGCGCGATGAAGAGCATCATGAAGACGAAGAACCAGACGACGAGGCCGCCGCGCGATCGGAGGCCCGGCGTGACATCGAAGAGGACCGCGAGCGCGGCCGTCATGGTGACGGTCGGCAGGGAGAGCAGGACAACCGGGAGGAGGAAGCCTCCGATCGAGAAGGGCCCGACGCCGTATCGCAGCCACGCGGCGAACGCCACGGCGAGGGCGAGCCCCGCGACGACCAGGAGGTACGCCGTGTGCGCGGCGAACTTGCCGGTCAAAAACTCCGCCTTCGACAGCGGCGTCGCGGCGAGGATCCTCCCGACACCGCGCTCCCGGTCGCGGCGGACCGAGCCCGCCACGAGGTAGAAGCCCACGAGCGGCACGAAGATCGAGACGAGGACGGACGCGGCGAAGCCGACGTAGCTCGCGCTGTAGACCGGGCCCTCCACGCGGCCCCCGGGAAGGTCCCACGAGACCGAGCTGACGTTTCCGCTCGGGTCCGGGATCCACAGATACGCGCCGACGCACAGCGCGAGCAGCGCGACCGGCGTCGCGAAGGAGCGCAGCCGCATCTTCACCTCGGCGTCGACCTGGGCGAAGAGCGGGGCGAGTCTCATCGCGCCGCGCCCTCCGTCGTCGTCAGCAGGTACGCGTCCTCGAGGTCGGGCTCGACGGGCGAGGCTCCCGGCAGCGTGGCGTGCGTTCCGTTCGCCACGAACCGCACGTGGACGCCGTCGGCGCGCCGGATCAGGGTCGAGACGTGGATCCCCTTCATGCGCTGGACCTCCGCCAGCCGCTCGCCGCCGACGACCGCCGAGAAGACGCGGCCCTCGGCCGCGCGCAGGAGCGCCTCGGGCGCCGCGTGCGCGACGAGCCGCCCCTCGCGGATGACCGCGATGTGCGACGCCACGGCCTCGACGTCCGGGACGATGTGCGTCGAGAGGATCACGACCCGGCCCTGCGCGATCTCCGAGAGCAGGTTGCGGAAGCGGACGCGCTCCTCCGGATCGAGGCCGACCGTCGGCTCGTCCACGATCACGAGCCGCGGATCGCCGAGGAGCGCCTGCGCGATGCCGGCGCGCTGGCGCATGCCGCCCGAGTAGCCCGAGAGCCGGCGGTCCGCGGAGCCATGGAGGTTCGTCAGCTGCAGGAGCTCTTTGACTCGCCGGTCGAGGTCCGCTCCCGGGAGTCCCTTCAGGCGGCCGAGGTAGAGCAGGAATTCACGCGCCGTCAGCCGCTCGTACACGCCGAAGTCCTGCGGCAGGTAGCCGAGCTCGCGGCGCAGGACCCCGGGATCGCGGACCGCGTCCTTCCCCTTCCACAGGAAGGTGCCGGAGGTCGGCTTCGTCACCGTCGCCAGGATCGACATCAGGGTCGTCTTGCCGGCGCCGTTCGGGCCGAGCAGGCCGAGCACACCCTCGCCGACGTCGAGGCTGAAGTCGGCGAGGCCCACCGTGCCGCCGGGATAGCGCTTGCCGAGGGAGCGGATCTCCAGCATGCGGCCTCCTGCGTCAGAGAAACGTGCGGTCCCTCGAGGAGTTCCCCAGGAGTCGGGAAGAGTATCGGCGAAAGGCCTGTTACCCTGCCCGCAGGGGCATCACCGCCCCTTCGTCCCCTCATTCATCGAACATTCTTCAGGGGGGGTGCGTATTAAGAGGTCGTGGCTCGGATGCTCGGCAACTTAGGGGGTTTTGTCGTGAGAAAGAAGAAGTGGGTCGTTCTGTCGACCGTGGTCCTGGTCCTGGCCGGGGTGGCCCTCGTGGCCGCCAAGGGCCGCGACAAGGCCGATCCGAAGACCGACGTCACCCCCTTCCGGCTCGGCAAGGTCCAGGCCGAGGATCTGCAGGTCTCCGTCCGCGAGGTCGGCGTCGTCGACCCCGTGACCAAGGTCGACGTGAAGTCCGCCGTCTCGGGACGCGTCCTGACGCTGAAGGTCCGCGAGGGCGCCGTCGTCAAGCAGGGCGACGTGCTCGCCGAGATCGAGCCGGACGTGAACCAGGCGCAGTCGCTCTCGGACGTGCAGGCGAGCGTCAAGGACGCCGAGCTCAAGCTCCAGGACGCGGAGCGCGATTTCACGATGCAGAAGACGCTGTTCGAGCAGGGTCTCGTCGGCCACGATCCCTTCCGCGCCTCCGAGATCCGACGCGACCAGGCGAGGGAGACTCTCCGCGCCGCGCAGATGCGCTACCAGATCGTCGAGGACCGCGGCATTCCGATCTCGGGCAACGCGTCGTCCCAGAACGCGCGCGTGACCGCGCCGATGAGCGGCGTCGTCATCAAGAAGGGCGTCGAGCTCGGCGAGACTGTGACCTCGGGCGTCTCCTCGTTCAACGCCGGGACCGTCCTCTTCACGGTGGCGGACCTGAACTCGCTCATCATCCGCGTCAACCTGAACGAGGTCGACATCGCCAAGGTCCACGTCGGGCAGCCGGTCCGCATCTCGCTCGACGCCTATCCGCAGAAGGTCTTCAGCGGGAAGGTCACCTTCGTCGCGCCCTCAGCGGAGCTCGTCGAAAAGATCAAGGTCTTCAAGGTCGAGGTCACCCTCGACGAGCTCGGGGAAGCGTTCAAGACGGGCATGAGCGCGAACGTCGAGATCCTGGGCGAGAAGCGCGCGAACGCCGTCTCGATCCCGCTCGAGGCGCTTCAGAAGCGCGACGGCAAGACCGTCGCGTACCGGCTCAAGGCGGACCTCAAGCCGCAGCAGCTGAAGGCGGCGAAGGACGGGCTCTCGGGCCGCAGCAAGTTCGTGTGGCTGTCGGATCACTGGAAGGACTACTTCGACGTCGTCCCGGTCCAGGCGGGCATCGCGACGCTCGAGCGCGTCGAGATCGTCTCGGGGTTGATGTCGGGCCAGCAGGTGTCCCTCGAGGACCCGACGAAAAAGCGCGTCGAGAAGGACGAGGAGGACAACTGACGAGTATCCCTCGCGCGAGGGGATGCTCGTCATCCTGACCGAAGCGAAGGATCCCTTTCTCGAGACTCGAAAGGGATCCTTCGTCGCTCGCTTCGCTTCGCTTCTCAGGATGACTCGATAGGAACAGTACGGAGGCGCCGATGCAGCCCATCATTCAAACCCAGAGCCTGACGAAGGTCTTCGGCTCCAACGGCGCCGCGGTGCACGCGCTGCGCGGCATCGACCTGACGGTCTCCCGCGGCGAGTTCATCTCGCTCATCGGGCCCTCGGGGTCGGGCAAGTCGACGCTCATGGCCATCCTGGGCTGCCTCGACAAGCCGAGCGCGGGCACCTACGCGCTGGACGGCGAGCGCGTCGAGGGGCTCTCCGGCCGCGAACTCGCGCAGATCCGCAACGACAAGATCGGGTTCGTCTTCCAGCAGTACAACCTGCTGCCCAAGGCGAGCGTGGCGCGCAACGTCGAGCTGCCCATGCTGTACGCGGGCGTGGGCCGCAAGGAGCGGCGCGCGCGGGCGCTCGAGCTCCTCGAGATGGTCGGCATCCCGGAGAAGGCGAAGGTCCTGCCGGCCGCGCTCTCCGGCGGCCAGCGCCAGCGCGTCGCGATCGCCCGCTCGCTCGCGAACCGGCCGGCGCTTCTCCTCGCCGACGAGCCGACGGGCGCGCTCGACCAGAAGACGGGCCACGAGGTGCTGGAGCTCTTCGTGCAGCTGCACCAGAGTGGCAACACCATCATCATCGTGACGCACGACCTCTCGATCGCGTCGATGGCGCAAAGGCAGGTCGAGATCATGGACGGCCTGATCAAAGTCGAGGAGGCGGCCTAACTCCCGTCTCCCCTCTCCCGGCGGGAGAGGGGCGGGGGTGAGGGGATCATGTTCAACGGAGCCTTTCGCGAGCGCGTCAAGAACTCCTGGGTCGAGATGCGGGAGAATCTCACCCGCTCGATCCTGCAGTCGCTCGGCGTGATTCTCGGCGTCGCCGCGGTGCTCGGCGGGTTCTCCATCTCCGACAGCATGCGCAGGCGCTCGATGGAGCTGTACGTGAAGATGGGGGGCCTCGACAAGCTGAACGTCCGGCAGTCCGCGGTCGTCAAGGAGGGCGCTCCCAGCGCGCTCCAGATGGCGAACCTGGGGTTGCGCACGGACGACGCCGAGGAGGGCGTCGACATCGATTCGCGCGAGGTCCACGGGGTGTCGCTCCGCAAGGACGCACGGGCGCGCGTCCGCTCGGCCTACGCCGACCGGGAGCGGGACATCCGCGGGGTCGGCGGCGACTTCCTCCCGCTCGAGGGCTACGAGATCGAGGAGGGGCGCGGCTTCAGCCAGCACGACATCGACACCGCCGCCCCGGTGGCGATCCTCGGCACCGAGGCCGTGTCGGTGTTCTTCCCCGACGGGCACGCGGTCGGCCGCAGCCTCCGCGTCGGCGACACGCCCGTCACCGTCATCGGCACTCTCAAGGAGCGCGTCTTCCGCTTCCGCGACGGCCAGCACAACATCTTCCGCTGGCGCAATCGGATCATCGCGCTTCCCAACTCCCTCGTCGCGCGGCGCTTCGAGGGAGACAAGTATCACCGCGTGGATCGCGTCACGTTCCGGATCCCAAGCCTCGACGCCATGGCCACGTTCTCCAAGGCGCTCTCGAGCGTCCTCAAGGCCAATCACCGCCAGCAGGAAGACTTCCGACTCGACGACGTCGGTGCGCGCGTCCGCAAGCAGCGCAGCCAGGGCGACGTCTACGACATCATCTTCCTGCTGTCGGGATTCCTGTCGCTCATCGGCGGCGGCATCGTCAACGTCAACATCCAGATGGCGACGCTCAAGGAACGCATCCGCGAGGTCGGCGTCAAGATGGCGATCGGCGCGCCCGGCGGAGAGATCTTCAAGGAGTTCATGACCGAGGCGCTGCTCCTGACGGGCGTCGGGTCGCTCGCCGGGCTCGTGATCGGCGTCGGGTTCTCGAAGATCATCACGTCCTCGATCGGCGTGCCGCTGCACATCGACCCGAAGAGCTTCGTCTTCGCGTACCTGCTGGCGGCGATCTTCGGCTTCGTGTTCGCGCTCTTCCCGGCCTGGAAGGCCTCGCGGCTCTCGCCCATGGAGGCGCTCCGGTATGAGTGAGACGGCGGTCCCGATCGCGGCCGCGGCGCCACAGGCTCGGATCCGCGAGCACCGCGGCCTTTCGCTCGGCGCCAAGCTCTCGCTCGGCTGGGAAATCGTCAAGGGCGGCCTGGTCGAGCTCTGGGCGCACAAGCTGCGCTCCACGCTGACGCTGACGCTCCTCATGCTCGGCGTCTTCGCGCTCGTCGTGATGACCTCGGTCCTCGACGGCGTCATGGACAAGATCGCGACGGGCTTCTCGGGAATGTCCTGGGACGGCACGCTGATGCTCGCGCCGGACTCGCCCGAGACGACCGAGGACCAGAAGCGCTTCGCCATGAGCCCGGGCCTGCGCCACGAGGACCTCCCGCGCCTCACCGCGCCGGACGACAAGGTGCTGGCCTATCTGCCGCGCGCGACGAAGGAGTCGGCCGTCAAGATCGCCGGCGGCACGGAGCGGTGCTGGGTCAACGGGGTGCTGCCCGATTACGCGCGCTGGATGAACCGCACGGTTGCGATGGGGCGCGGTCTGACCGACGACGACGAGCGCCGGCGCTCGACGGTCGCGGTCGTGGGCGCGACGCTCGGCTCGAAGCTCTTCGGCGGCGCCGACCCCGTCGGCCGCGACATCACCGTCGAGGGCGTGCGGTTCCGCGTCGTCGGCGTCCAGGCGCCCAGCCAGATTTTCTCGGAGGAGCTCTGGTACGACGCCAACGGGATCACGATCCCCCTTCAGACCTACATGGACCGGATCGACCCGGACCACAAGCTCGCGAGCGTGACCGTCAAGCTCGCGCACAAGCGCGACAATGCCGTGGTCTCGGCCACGATGATCGGCCGGGCCAAACAGGCGCACCACGGCATCGAGGACGCCAAGATCGTGGACATGGAGGCCGAGTCGGCGCGGGCGTGGCAGAACTTTCTCGACCAGATGCGAGGCTGGAGAGTCGTGCTGACGAGTCTCGCCGCGACGGTGCTGCTCGTCGGAGGCGTCGGCGTGCTGTCGGTGATGCTGATCTCGTTCTCCGACCGCCGCTACGAGATCGGCCTGCGCAAGGCGATGGGCGCGTCCGACACGGAGATTCTGGTGCAGTTCCTCCTCGAGGCCTGCGTCCTCGCGGCCGTCGGCGCCTCGCTCGGCACCTTTCTCGGCACCGTGGCCTGCCAGGCGCTGTCCGCGAACTTCCCCTACGGGCTCGTGGTCAACCCGATGGGGCTGCTGATCGCGTGGCTGACGGCGCTCGTGCTCGCGATCGTCTTCGGGATGTATCCCGCCATCCGCGCCTCGCGCCTCTCGCCGATGGAGGCGATGCGATAAACCGCTCCGGCGCCTCGGGGGCCGGCTCCTCGAAGTTCCTCTCCCGAGCACGGGAGAGGGATTTAGGGTGAGGCCATGCGGTGATGCTCCGGCGCCTCGGGCGCCGGCTCCTCAAAGCCCCTCTCCCGAGCACGGGAGAGGGGTTTGGGGTGAGGGCATGAGATAACTCTTTCTCCTGTCATCCCGAGGAGCCGACGCAGTCGGCGACGAGGGACCCCTTTGATCGCCGTTGTGTTCCTGGAAAAGGGGTCCCTCCCTCCTCCTCGCTACGCTCGGCGTCAGGTCGGGATGACGGAAGTTCTACTTCGCCTTCGTCGACTTCCCTTCCGCGAGCACGTTGTAGGTCTTGCCGTCTTCCGACGCTTCCCACTTGAACGTATAGGAGGTCGGCGAGGTCTCGACGATCGTGTACCGCGAGTGGATCGTCTTGCCCCCCATCTTGTCGACGCCCGTCCACGTCCACGTCTTGTCCTTGAGCGTGCCCGTCGCCGTCGTCATCATGCCCATGCTGTCGTAGCCCATGAACTTGTACGCCTTCTCGTCGGCGTTCCAGCCCATGACGTTGGTGCCCGACATGTTGCCCATCGCTCCGGTCGACTTGCCCTTGCAGACGAGCTGATAGCCGCCCTCGGCCCACGAACAGTCGTCCGAGCTCGTCATCTTTCCGCCCGGCCCGAACGCGCTCGGCTTCATCTCCGCCTCGCCCGTCCACTTGCCCTCGAAGACGCCCAGCCGCTTGACCTCCGGGCCCGGCGGGGGCGGACCCTGCTGGGCGGCCAGAGGCGCCGCGGATGCCGCGAGACAGAGCCCCACGAGAAACGACGTGAATCGCATCGGATCTCCTTTCGTACGGCGGAATTCTAGTCTCGGACCGGCGCCTCTCCGTCGACCGCGAGTCCCCCGAAGATTGGCTGGCCGGCGAGCGCGGTCTTCGTGGACCACCACGCGAGCGCGACGAGAGCCGCCAGCGCGATCATCCCGGCGTAGAACATCCAATTCGACGGATCGCTGCTGTATATGCGGTAGCCGAAGATGCGGCGGCAGGTCTCCATGGCGACCGCCGCCAGGACGCCGAAGCGCACCGTGGTCGCGACGAGGATTCCGACCGCGAGGAGCGCCATCGGGATCGTGACGGCGAGGGCGAAGCCGCCGGCGTAGCTCGCCGCATAGAGGAGGGTCACGATCAGGCCGGCGAGCCAGCCGCGGCGAACCAGGAGCCGGGCGAGCACGAGCAGGAACACGAGCCCGAGAACCCAGAACGCCGAGAAGACCAGGTCCGAAACGAGCCAGGCGACCGCGATCCCCGGGGTGGTCGGCGTCGTCGCATCGAGGGCATGGGGGATGACGGGAATCCCGAGCCTCATGGGAAGCAGCACGCGGAGCGGGCCCATGAGGAGGCCCAGCGCCGTACCCACGAGCGCCCCGATGAGGAGGTCCCGGCCCACGAGCGGATCGCGCCAGCGCCCCGAGACGGCCCGGCTCCACGAGATCAGCATCTCCGGCCAGCGGCGGCGAGCGAAAGGCTCGAGCGCGATGTAGATGATCCAGAATCCCGCCCCCATTCCGACGGCGTTGACGAACCCCGAGATGAAGACCCAGCCCTCCTCGGCGGAGGCGATGTGGTGCGCGCCCAGCAGCCACATCGCCGTCTGGAGCAGGACGACCGCCCCGCCGATGCGCAGCGCTCCGCGCCGGTCGCCGCGGCCCGCGCGCAGGTTGTGGCGGGCGACGAGCGCACCGCCGAGAACGAAGAAGAGCAGCAGCGCTTCGAACACGAGGGCCCCGGCCTCCTGCCGGACCTGACCCTCCGGATCCCGGCTCGGTCTGGTCCAGGGCCCGATCCAGCGGAAGCTCACCGGGCGGCCGCGATACGACGCTGCCTCGACGCGCATCGTGACGCCGGGAAGCTCCGGGTGTGGTCCCTCCCAGGCGGCGCGGACCCCCGCGTAGTTGCGCGGGGTCCAGCGGGGATCCACCGGCGTGAAGCGGTTCGGATCCAGGCCGGCCTGGCGAAAGAGAGAGCCCCAGTCGGTCTCGGGCGCGGGCGTCGAATCGCGCTCGTGCTCGTGCTCGGGAGGGACGACCGCGAGCATGAGCAGCCGGCCGCGGGAGTCCAGCGTGACGGCGGCCATTCCCGCCTCGATCGGAGGCGGTTCCTCTCGAGTGACCTGCGGCGCCGGAAACGGCCCCGTCTCGAGGAAAGTCGGCGTCAGCGGCCGCAGGGCCTGGCGATAGTGGAAGCCGACGGCGTCGCGCGAGAGGTCCGCGCGGAGGCGCCCGTTCTCCGCGGTCCACCGGAGAAAGTCCGCGTCGGTCAGGAACACGTTGGCGTAGTCCGCGGGCTTCTGCGCCAGGCCCGCTCCCGCGAGGATCTCCCGGGCGCGCTCGCGAAGGAGCTCGGGTGATTTTTCCAGGCCCACGAAGGCGGCGATGTTCGCGCGCGGCGTCAGGAGGATCGAGAGAACGGCCGCCGCCGCGAGCCCGAGAAGGAGGCGCCGCGCGGTCGACGGCGCGATGCCGCCCCGCTCCCCCGCCGCCGCGACCATCTCGGGTGACGGCGTCTCCCCCGCCGCGAGCGCCGCCGCCAGCGGATCGCCGCCGGGAAGCGCGGCCGCGACCTTCGCCGCGGAGGACGGCCGCTGCGCGGGATCCTTCTCGATGCAACGGAGGATCACGCGCTCGACCGCCGGGTCGAAGTCGGGCAGGACCGCCGAGGGCCGCGTCGGCGTCTCCTCCGTGTGCTTCTTGCGGTAGGCGGCGATCGTCACCGCGTCGAACGCTCGCCGGCCCGTCGAGAGCTCGTAGAGGACGAGGCCCAGCGCGTAGAGGTCCGAGCGCACCGTCGCGGGCTTACCCGCGAATTGCTCCGGAGCCATGTACGCGGGAGTGCCCGAGGACTCGTCCGCCGCTCCGTCGCCCGCGGCGACGGCCAGCCCGAAGTCCATGATCCGTGCGCGCCCGCGCCCGTCCACCATCACGTTCGCCGGTTTCAGGTCGCGGTGGAGGATCCCGCGGTCGTGCGCCGCCGAGAGCCCCGCGCAGAGCTGGCGCGAGAGGTCGAGCGCCTTGTCGGGCGGCAATCGGCCGATGCGCTTGAGCAGCGACGCGAGGTCCTCGCCGTCGACGTATTCCATCGACAGGAAGTGCTCGCCGTCGATCTCGCCGATGTCGTAGACCCGGCAAACGTTGGGATGCGCGACCTGGCGCGCGTTGCGGACCTCGCCGAAGAAGCGTTCGAGACGCTCCTTGTCTCCGGAGAGGTGCTTCGGCAGGAACTTCAGCGCGACCGGCTGGCCGAGCTTCAGGTCGTCGGCGCGGTAGACCTCGCCCATGCCGCCTCGGCCGATGAGACCGATGATGCGATAGCGCTCGGCGAGGATGGAGCCGGGCGTGAAACCTCCCGCGGCGATCGCGTCGGAGGAGGCGAGGCGGCCCACGACCGACGACACGGGTCGCCGCTGCGCCCTCGCCGCGACGGAGGGCGAGGCGAGACCTGTCGGGAGCTGGGAGACGGACGAGATGGGTTGACCGCACCAGGAGCACGCGGCGGCGCCCTCTTCGACTTCGGACGCGCAGTTGGCACAGCGGAGCATCGACGTGTCCGAAGCTTACTTGAGCGGCTCTGGACTATGCTCTCGCCATGAGAAAGATCGTCTCCGCCGTTCTCTTCGCCGGGTCCGCCGTCATGCTGTTCGCCGCGGTCGAGGGCTCCGCGGGGGGATTGCGCTGGACGGCGCCCGCGCGGTGGGCGGTCGCGCCGCCGAAGCCGATGCGGATGGCGACGTACACGCTCCCGGCGGGTTCCGCCGGAGGCGAGCCCGGCGAGTGCGGGGTCTTTTTCTTCGGGAAGGGCCAGGGCGGATCGGTCGAGGACAACCTCGCCCGCTGGGAGAAGCAGTTCGAGGGGGGACCGGCGCCGAAGCGCTCCGAGAAGACCATCCACGGGTTCAAGGTCCATCTGCTGGAGGCCTCGGGGACCTACCTCGCGTCGGGAGGCCCGATGATGCAGCCGCAGGGAAAGAAGGCGGGCTGGAGCCTGCGCGGCGCGATCGTCGAGGCGCCGCAGGGCCTCGTCTTCTTCAAGTGCATCGGGCCGGACGCCGTCGTGAAGGCCTCGGCGAAGGAGTTCGACGAGCTTCTCGCCTCGCTCTCGCCCGCGACGACGAAGGCCTGAGGAGAGCCGTACCTCACGGCGTATGCGGAAGATCACCGCTTCGGGAATCTCGATTCTCGTCCTCGCCGCTGCCGGCTTCCTGTTCGCAGCCGTAGAGGGCTCCGCGGGCGGGCTGCGCTGGACGATGCCCGCACTCTGGACGGTCGCGCCGCCACAGCCGTTGCGCATGGCGACTTACACTGTGCCCGCGGCCGCCGGCTCCGAGACCGGCGAATGCGCCGTCATGTTCTTCGGGAAGGTCCGTGGAGGATCTGTCGAGGACAGCGCTGGCAGAAGCAGTTCGAAGGGCTGCCCGCGCCCTAGCGCTCGGAGAGGACCGTTCACGGTTTAGATCCATCTCATCGAGGTGTCCGGAACCTTCACGCCGACCCCGAGTCTCACGGGACCGCCTCCAGAAAAGAAGCGGGGCTGGCCCTGATCGGCGCGTCATCGAAGCACCCGACGGACTCGTCTTCTTCAAGTGCGTCGGACCCGAGCCGACGATGAAAAGCGTCCAGAGAGATTTCGACGGCATGCTCGCTTCCATTTCGCCCGCGACGACGAAGGCGTAGGGAACGCCCCTCACCCCGTCCCTCTCCCGCGGGGAGAGGGAGACCTTGATGAATGCTCTTCCGCTTCTTCCCTCTCTCCCCCCGGGCGGGGGAGAGGGCTGGGTGAGGGGGGGCCAGGCCGCTAGTACCCGCTCAGGAACTCCTGCACGCTGTCCTGCTGCGACGCGCGCAGGGCGATGCAGAGGTCGATCGTCTCGAGCGTCTGCGCGAGCGTCCGGGGGCCGCCCGGCAGCTTGCCGATGCGATCCTGGAAGAAGTCGGCGACGTCCTTGCGGTGCGCCGGATCGCAGAAGCCGCCGCCCACCGAGGGGGCCTCGCCGACGATCTCGCGCGGCGACTTCGCGAGCATCGCATCGTAGTGCTCCTTGAAGAAGCCCCAGACGAGGTCCGGGCTGTTGGTCGCATCCGCGGCGGTGTGGACCGCGACGTCCGCCTCTCGCGGATCGAAGTCGTCCGTCAGGTAGAGCGCCAGCACGCGGCGGACGAGCGCCGGATCCTGAAAGTCCCCGAGCGCCCTCAAGAGGCGCACGCGGTCGCGCCTCTCCTTCGCGGCGCGGGCCGCGGCCACGTACTTGTCGAAGAGCTCCGCGTCGCCGAAGTGCGCCGCGACCGCGAGGACGTCGCCGGCGAGCTCCGGCGCGATCGCCTTGCGGTCCTCGAGCCACGCGAGAGAGAGCCTCTTCGCCTCCTCGCGGAGCTGCGGCTCGTCGCCCTCGCGGGCGACGAAGTCGACCATGAGATAGCGCAACAGGCGGGTGTCGTCGCTCTCGCCGGGCTTCGCCGTGAAACCGAGCGCCCGAGCGCGCTCGCCGTAGACCCTCGAGATGAAGCGGGCGTAGTGCGGCTTCAGGTCGGCCGGCACCAGGTGCGCGCGGATGCCGGCCGCCGAGCGCACGGTCGCCGCGACGATGTCGCGGTCCGGATCGCCGGCGAAACGCGGGACCATCGCGAGGGCCTGCGACATCGGGATGGCGCCGGCCTCGCCGAGCGCGTCCGCGTCGCGGATCAGGCCGACGCGCTCCGCGAGCGTGAGCTGCGTGTCGGCGACCTCGAGCAGCCTGGGCAGGAGATCTCCGCGATAGATCGTGCGGTAGTAGCCGAGCTCGCCGTCGTTGGCGAAGAGCCAGGTCCCGCACGCCCCGGCGGGCGCGGCCAGCGAGCCCTCGGGCTTCTCGAGCAGCCCGCAGCGCCGCGCCTCGGCCGTCTTCCCTCCCGAGCGCGAGCAGACCGGGATCTTCCAGGTCTCCGCCGCGGAGCCCTTGGATCCGACGGGCAGAAGGCGCTTCTGCGCGACCGAGAGTTTTCCGTCTCCGCCGCTCGCGCATTCCAGGGCGACGTCGAGCACCGGGACTCCCGGCTGGTCCAGGAACGTCTCGAACGCGGCCGCGACGCCGGGCCGGCTGGCCGCCTCGACCTTCTGAAGGAAGTCGTGCTCGGTCGCGTTGCCGTGGGCGTGCGCCGCGAGGTAGTCGTGGACTCCGGCGCGGAACTTGTCGGGGCCGATCCACGACTCGAACATCGCGATCACCGCGGCCCCCTTCTGGTAGCTGATGGGGTCGAAGGCGTTGACGATGTCGTCGTCGCTCGCGATCTCCTGCCGGATCTTCCGTGTGCTGACCAGGACGTCCTCGAACATGACGTTGGAGGTGTCCTGCACGCGCCGCGCGTCCTCGTGCCACTCCGGCTTCCACTCGACGAGCGTCCGGTCCGTCATCCAGGTCGCGAACGACTCGTTGAGCCAGACGTCGTCCCACCAGGCGAGCGTCACGAGGTCGCCGAACCACTGGTGCGCCATCTCGTGGATGTTGATGGAGGCCTGGATGCGCTGGAAGCGGATCGTCTCCTCGGAGGCCGGGGCGATGAGGATGTGCTCCGACCACGTGATGAGTCCCGCGTTCTCCATCGCGCCGAACGTCACCGTCTGCGGGATCGCGAGCTGATCGAGCTTCGCGAACGGATACGGGATCCCGAAGTACGCCTCCAGCCGCTCCAGAAGCGGGCCGCTCGTCTTTGCGGCGAAGCTCGCCTGCGAGGCCTTGCCGCGCGGGGTGACGATGCGGATCGGGATCTTTCGCGCCCCCGCCTTCCCGGCGTCGACGTAGTCGAACGGCCCGACCGCGAAGGCGATCAGGTAGCTCGGCAGCGGCGGCGTCCTGCCGAAGCGGACCACCCGGCGGTCTCCCTGCTCCGAGTCGGACGCGACCGGCGTGTTCGACACCGCGGAGGTTCCCTTCGGGATGCGGAGAGTGAGGGTCCAGGGAACCTTGTACGACGGCTCGTCGAAGCACGGGAACGCGCGCCGCGCGTCGGCCGACTCGAACTGCGTGAACGCGTACCAGTCTCCGCCGTCCTTCTGGCGGAAAAGGCCCTGCGTCGAGGTCTCGTCCATCACGCCCGAGAACTCGAGGTGCAGCGCGAGCGAGCCCGGCTCGAGAGGTCGCTCGAACGCGAGGCCGACGAACTCCGTGCCGCCGGGGATCACCCGCGGCGACGCGGCGAGTCCGCCCTGCGCGGCGGAGGCCTTCGTGACCTCGAGCTCCTTCGCGTTCAGCCAGAGGATTCCGGTCTTCGAGAGAACGCGGACGTCGATGTCGATCGCGCCGTGAAAGCCGGGGCCCGAAGGGTCGACCGTCAGGTCGAGGGCGTAGGACACGGGCTCCGCGAGTCCGGGGAGCCGCAGCGCGGGGGGCGGCGGGTCGGGAGGGATCGGCAGGGCGTCCAGGCCGACGGACGCCGCCAGAAACACCGACGCCAGAAGAAGCCGATGATTGCGAATCCTCATACCCTTCCTCCTCGAAGACACTCCGACTTGCCTCTTGATTCGTAGGATCCCGCGAAAAGTTTCGTGTGCCGCTCCGACGATAGACTCCGAATCGGGAGGACACACGAATGCCGTCTCCGCATCGACGGAGGGCCGGTTTCCCCGCCCTTCTGACCGCGGCGCTCGCCGGGCTGCTGGCCACGGCGGCGACGGAAATCGTTCCGAACGCGCCGCAGGGAGGTCCGTCCGAAGCCATGAAGCAGACGATGACGAGGGTCGAGAACGAGCTCGCCGCCAAGTACGGAGAATCGGAGCGGGCACGGATCCATCAGGGGCTGGAGCAGGCCGCGCAGTACTGGCGCAAGGAGGACGGCGACGAGAAGGCGTTCGCGGACATGGCCCGCGCGCAGGTCACCGCCGACTCGGTCGCGCACAACGCCCTCTTCTCCCGGATGGAGTTCGCGATGGAGTCCCTGGACGGCCACATGAACGAGATCTCGCGCGACTTCAGGCGCCAGTCGGACCTCGACCTCGGCGAGATCTACCCCTTCGACGAGGTCCTCGCCGGCTACGATCCCTCGGCGCACGTCAACGAGGACTTCTTCCAGAACCGCCTGGCGTTCGCCGTCCTCCTGAACTTCCCGCTGACGACGCTCGAGCAGCGGCTGCAAGACGGTCCGCGCTGGTCGCGCCGCCAATGGGCGGAGGCGCGGCTCGCCGAGCGCTTCTCGAAGCGCATCCCGGCCGAGGTCAACCTCGCGATCAGCGACGCCCGCGCCGAGTCCGCGCGCTACATCGCGCAGTACAACGTCTGGATGCATCATCTCGTCGACGCCAAGGGCCAGCGGCTGTTCCCGCAGGGGCTGCGCCTTCTCTCCCACTGGAATCTCCGCGACGAGCTCAAGGCCGACTACTCCGACACCAAGGACGGCCTCGCGAAGCAGCGCGAGATCGCGCAGGTGATGGACCGCATCGTCACGCAGACGATTCCCGGCGCGGTCGTGAACAACCCATACCTCGACTGGAACCCGTTCACGAACGCGGTCGCGACGACCACGGTCCGCGACTCCGACAAGGCGGACCCGGGCAACGTCAAGCCGACCAACGCGCCCGAGCCCGACACGCGCTACGCGATGCTCCTGAAGACGTTCCAGGCCGCGCGCAAGGCGGACCCCTACTCGCCCACCGCCCCCACGCTCATCGCGCGCCGCTTCGACGAGGACCGCCAGATCCCCGAGGCGCGCGTGAAGGCGATGCTCGAGGAGGTGCTCTCCTCGCCGCTCGTGCCGAAGGTCGCGGCGCTGATTTCAAGGCGGCTCAACCGGCCGCTCGAGCCGTTCGACGTCTGGTACAACGGGTTCCAGCCCCGCGGGAAGTACACCGAGGAGCAGCTCGACGCGATCGTCCGGAAGAAGTACCCGACTGCCGAGGCGTACAAGAGCGACATCCCGAACCTCCTCGAGGGCCTCGGATTCTCCAAGGAGAAGGCGAAGTACCTCGCCGACCACATCGAGGTCGATCCCGCCCGCGGCTCCGGGCATGCCCTCGGCGCGCAGCGCCGCGCCGACCACGCGCATCTGCGCACTCGAATCGAGAAGGGCGGGATGAACTACAAGGGCTACAACATCGCCATCCACGAGATGGGCCACAACGTCGAGCAGACGTTCTCGTTGAACGAGGTCGACTCGACGCTGCTCGCCGGCGTCCCCAACACCGCGTTCACCGAGGCGCTCGCGTTCGTCTTCCAGGCGCACGACCTCGAGCTGCTCGGCCTCGGGAAGCCCGACGCGAAGGGCGAGGCGCTCAAGGCACTCAACGACTTCTGGATGACCTACGAGATCGCGGGCGTCGCGCTCGTCGACATGGCCGTCTGGCACTGGATGTACGACCACCCCAACGCGACGCCCGCGGAGCTGAAGAACGCCACGCTCCAGATCTGCAGGGACACCTGGAACAAGTACTACGCGCCGGTGTTCGGCAAGAAGGACGTCGTCTACACGCTCGGGATCTACTCCCACATGATCGACTCCTTCCTCTACCTGCCGGACTACCCTCTCGGCCACCTGATCGCGTTTCAGATCGAGCAGAAGATCGGCAGGGCGGGATCGATCGGCCCGGAGTTCGAGAGGATGGCGAGGATCGGCAACGTCGCCCCCGACATCTGGATGGAGGAGGCCACGGGCGCGCCCGTCGGCGCCAAGGCGCTCCTGACGGCCGCGGAGAAGGCGATCGCCGCGATGCCGAGCTGAGCCCGGAGCCATGAAGAACGACCAGGACTCCACCGCCGAGCTCTCGATCCCGCGTCCCGAGGAGACTCTCCGCCGCGGGACCTCCTCGCTCGTCGAGGTCGAGCTCGCGGGCCGCTCGGACCCGGGCAAGGTCCGCGCGAACAACGAGGATCACTTCCTCATCGCTCGCTTCGAGCGCACCATGAAGACGCTCGGGAGCAACCTGCCGGCGGGCGAGATCGAGGAGCGCTACGCCGAGTCGGCGTACGGGATGCTCGTCGCCGACGGCGTGGGCGGCTCGGCGGGCGGCGAGGTCGCGAGCCGCACCGCGATCCGGACCCTCGTCGAGCTCGTCCTCGACACGCCCGACTGGACGATGCCGTTCGACGAGCCGCTCGCGGAGCGCGTGCTCCAGCGCATGGAGAAGCGGTTCCAGAAGATCCGGGAGGTCCTCGTCGAGGACGCGAAGGCGGACCCGAGCCTGCGCGGAATGGGGACGACGCTGACGCTCGCGTGCAGCCTGGGACCCGAGCTCCTGACCGCGCACGTCGGAGACTCGCGCGCCTACCTCTTCCACAAGGGACGGCTGCAGGCGCTGACCCACGACCAGACGCTGGCGCAGTCGCTGGCGGATGCGGGAGCGATCCCGCAGGAGGACGTCGCGCATCATCCCTCCCGCCACATTCTGACGAGCGCGCTCGCCTCGCGGGGCGCCTTCGCGCGCGTCGAGCTGCGGCGGCTTCGCCTCCAGGACGGCGATCGCCTCCTGCTGTGCTCCGACGGGCTGACCGAGATGGTCTCCGAGTCCGACATCGCGAGCGTCGTCGCCTCCGCCGCCTCCTGCGACGCGGCGTGCAGCCGGCTCATCGGCCTCGCACTCGAGGCCGGCGGCAAGGACAACGTCACGGTCGTGATGGCCCAGTACAGGATTCCCGAGGAGGCGAAGGCGGGCTGAGCCCTTCCCCTTCGGGCAGTGGATCTGGCGTCCTCCCGTGCCATAGCGTTCACGCCACAGACAGGAGGTCAGGCCATGCCAGAGGACCCCAAGGACCCGGACATGATCTCCGGGGGATCCAGCCAGCTCCAGGGAGGGGACGACGACATGATCTCCGGAGGGTCGAGCCAGCTCGGGGACGACACCGGAGACCAGAGCTACACCGTCGTCAAGGGAGACACGCTCTCGGCGATCGCGAAGAAGTTCTACGGGAAGGCGAGCGCCTGGCCGAAGATCCATGCCGCCAACAAGGATCAGGTCCCCAATCCCGACCTGATTCATCCGGGACAGGTTCTTCGGATTCCGAAGTAACGCGCCTCAGGCATGAGAGGGAGGAGAATCATGAAGGCACTCATCCGCGTCCCGCTGCTGGCCCTCGCGCTCACCGCCGCCGTCGTCGCCTGCGCCAGGAAGGAGGCGCCCGCGCCTCCGCCGCCGCCCGCACCCACGGCCGCTCCGACGGTCGAAGTGCCGACGCCGGTACCCGCCGCCCGCCTCGAGAAGATCACCGTGACGAAGTCGGTCAACGCCGACAAGAGCCCCGGCGAGGCCGCCGCGAGCTTCGGCAAGAAGGACACGGTCTACGTCTCGTTCTGGATGGCCGACGTTCCGGCCGGGACCGAGGTCAAGGCGCGCTGGAGCGACCCCAGCGGGAAACAATTGACCGAGGACAAGATCACGACCGACAAGGCCGCCTCGGGATACTCGGAGTTCCACGCCGCGAAGAAGTCCGGCTGGACGCCGGGGACCTACAAGGTCGACCTGTTCGTGAACGGGCAGCCGGCCGGCACGGTCAACTTCACGGTGTCCTGAGTCCGAGGAGCCGGGGGATTCCTCCGGAAACGGCGCTTGAGTAGACTGCGGCGCATGACGATGCGCCGCGGCTTGCTCGCCTGGGGTCTGCTCACGCTCGCCCTCGCCATTCCGACCCTCGGGCAGGAGGGGTTCCCGCTCTTCACCACCGACTTTCCGCCCGAGGAGTTCGCCGCGCGGCGGAAGGCCGTCTACGAGGCGATCGGCCCCGACGCCTTCGCGGTCGTGCAGGGAGCGCCGGTCCCGCCCGGCTACACGCGCTTTCGCCAGTCCAACGACTTCTACTACCTCTGCGGCATCGAGGTCCCGCACGCGTACCTGCTCCTCGACGGAGCGGCGCGGAAGGCGACTCTCTACCTCCCCAACCGCAACGAGTCCCGCGAGAGGGGCGAGGGCAAGATGCTCTCCGCGGAGGACGCGGAGGAGATCAAGAAGCTCTCCGGCGTCGACGCGGTCGCCTCGACCCAGGTCCTCGCGGAGCAGATCGAGGGTCGATACCTGCGCGGCGGCAAGCGGATCCTGTACACCACGCTCGCTCCGGCGGAGGGCGCCTCGATGAGCCGCGACCTCGCGCTCCGCTACACCGCCGACGCCGCGAGCGATCCCTTCGACGGCATGCCGTCTCGCGAGGGCAACTTCGTGCGGCTCGTCCGCGAACGCTTCCCGGTCTTCGAGATCCGCGACCTGTCCCCCGCACTCGACGGCCTCCGGCTCATCAAGAGCCCGCGCGAGCTCGCGATGATCCGGAAGGCCACGCACCTCGCCGGCCTCGCGATCCTCGAGGGCATGCGCTCGGTCCGGCCCGGCCAGTACGAGCACGAGCTCGACGCCGTCGGAAAGTTCGTCTTCTGGCGCAACGGCGCGCAGGGCGACGCCTACTTCTCCCTGATCGGCAGCGGGCACAACGCCTACTGGCCGCACTACAACGCCGGCAAGCGCAGGATGGAGGACGGCGACTTCCTCCTCATGGACTACGCGCCCGACTACGGCTACTACGAGAGCGACGTCACCCGCATGTTCCCGGTCAACGGGAAGTTCGCGCCTTGGCAGCGCGAGCTCTACGGCTTCTACCTCGGCTGCTATCGCGCGATCCTGAACGCGATCCGCCCCGGCGAGACGCCCCAGGTCATCATGAAGGAGGCGGCGGCGAAGATGGACGGCCTCCTGGCCGCGAGCAGGTTCTCGAAGGATTCCTATCGCAAGGGCGCCGAGAAGTTCGTCGAGGACTACAAGGCCGGCGCGGCCCGCGAGAACGCCGCCCTCGGCCACTGGGTCGGCATGGCGACGCACGACGTCGGTCCGCACACGGGACCGCTCAGGCCCGGAATGGTGTTCACGATCGAGCCGGCGCTCACCGTGCCGGAAGAGAAGATCTACGTCCGGCTCGAGGACGTGATCTTCATCGGCGACAAGGCCGCCGAGGTCGTCTCGACCGACGCCCCGTGGGACGTCGACGCGATCGAGAAGGTCATGAAGGAAGAGGGGATGCTGAAGAGGTACAAGAGGGAGATTCCGGCGCCGCAGTAGCGACCCTCTCCGGCGTCATCCTGAGGAGCGAAGCGACGAAGGATCCCGGACTCGACACGCTGCGCGGCGAGAACCGAGGGATCCTTCGCTTCGCTCAGGATGACAGGCTGATCAGCTCCCCGGCTGCACCGTCACCGGCTGCGGCTCGGGCGGGACCTTCGGCTTCTGCTGCCGCGCCACGTTGTAGTCGATCGATCCGGCGATCTCGACCAGGTGCGCGCCGCCGCGCACGGTGTCGATCGTGAGCGGGAGGTCCGGCGGCATCTGGAAGATCTTCATGTCGCCGTAGGTCTTCGTCAGGAGCGGCGTCAGGAAATTGACGAACCAGCCGATGACGCCCTTGCAGTGCGTCTCGATCTTGATGTCCTTGAGCACGAACGCGCGCTCGTCCTTGTCGACGAACAGGCTCGCCCTGCCGATGGGCGCGCAGAACTGCGAGAAGAGCTTCTTCAGGCGGTTCGTGGAGGAGCGCTTCTCGGCCGTGACCTCGATCCCGAGCGTGAAGCAGGTGTCGCCGCAGGGACGGAACATCTTCGGCACGATCGCGAAGTCGACGTTCTTCACGGCGAGGTCCTGCCGCCACTTGGCCTCGAGCGCCGCGAGCGCGGCCTGCTCGATCGGGTCCCACGGCGCCTTGAACAAGTACCTTCCGGTGACCTCGCCCGTGTCCTTGCCGGCGCCCTCGAGCCGGAGGCTCACGGCGAACGGACCGTGGAAGTCGAGGTCGAGATGCTTGACCGGGATCTCCTTGATCGGGTACTTCACCTCGAACGGATACTCCAGCTGGTAATTGAAGGTCACGTCGACCGGCCCCGTCGCCTTGTTGTCGACGATCTTCAGGGCCGGCGTCTTCACCTTGATGTCGGACGCCGAGATCGTCGCGCCGTTTCGGGACAGCTCTCCGGTCTTCCCGGCGATGTCGATCTTCGCGACGCCGGAGAAGTTGCCGTCGGAGGTCACGTGGAGGGCGTCGACCTGAAACGTCGATCCCGCGTCGAGCTCGACGCTCATCCCTCCCGGGACCGCGAACTTACCCCCGGACAGCTCGAAGGAGAGCGTCGCCGCGGAGAGCTCGGTCGCGAGCTTGCCGTCCTCCCCGCTCTTCGCCTCGAACTCGCCCTTGCGGATCTCCCCGTGCGCGATCGAGCAGGAACTCTCCTGGAACGACATGTCGCCGTTCTCGATCTCGCCGTCGAGATGGCCGTGGAAGTCCATGGAACTGGGCGCGCCTCCATGGCCGGGCCGGAAGATGCCCTTCTCGACCGACACCTTCATCGCCTCGCCCTTCGGCTGCGCGGCCGTCTGGAAGGCGACGAACGGACGCAGCGCCATCGGCTTTCCCGGCCACGCCGTCACGACCATCTCGTTGATGCGCACCTCGCGGACGAGATCCATGAACGGCGGGGCGGCAGCGGCTGCGGGGGGCGGCGTCTCCCCCGGCGGCGGCGTCGGCGAGGGAGCCGGCGCGGGAGACGCCGCGGGCTCCTTCTTCCCGCCGAGGATCTCGCCCTTCATGACGGAGGGGATGTCGGTGTTCAACGGGAGCTTGCGCACCGCGGCCCGGGCGATCCCGCCGAAGACCGCGATGATCGGTCTCCAGATCCCGATGCCGTGGAGCTTCATCTCCGTCAGGCCCTTCGGGTCCTCGAAGGCGAGCCCCTCGATCCACAGGCGCGGACGCAGTCCCTTTCCGCGGACGATCAGCCGGCCGTTCCTGACGCCGAACTTGAACCTGTCGACCCTGCCGTCGGTGGCGTTCACGTCGATCGTCGTCGTCGGCGAGCCCTCCACCTCGAGCAGGTACTTCGGAATGACGGGCATCTGGCCCGGCTGCAGATCCGCCTCGACGCCGATCTTGCCGTCCTTCACCAGGTTGGCGATGTTGTCGAGCGCCTGCTTCGTGTCGATCGCGGGCGCCTCCGCCGCCGGCGATCCCGACGCGTTCGGAAGGGTCGTGACCGTCGCCGCGGCGATCGATGGAGAGCCGGAGGCGTTCGGGAGCGCGGTCGCGGGAGACGGCGGCGCCGCGTTCTGAGCGGCGGCGAACGCGGCGGCTCCGAGAGCGGCAACGAAAGAGGCGGCCGCCCTCAGGGGCCCGATCCGTTTTCGCATGTCCGGGATTCTTACACCCCGAAAGCCGCGCCGGAAGCGCATCTATGATGGCTGCCCTCATGGGCAGCACGATCGAGGCGGTCCTGATGACCGCTCCGGGACGCCCCCTCGAGCGGCGGCGCGTGGACCTCCCGCGGCCGCGCTCGGGTGGCGCGATCCTCGAGACCGTCGCGAGCGAGGTCTGCGGCACGGACGTCCATCTGTGGCACGGCCGCCTCGCGGGCGTGCCGTATCCGATCATTCCGGGGCACGTCAGCGTGGGCCGGCTCCTGGAGTCCGGGGGCGAGGTCGCCGACGTCGAGGGACGCGCGATCGCACCGGCCACGCTCGTCACGTTCTACGACGTCTACGGCGCCTGCGGCGCATGCTGGCAGTGCGCCGTCGCGCGCACGCCGAACCGCTGCCCGAAGCGCCGCGTGTACGGGATCACCGCCGGCGCCGACGACGGGATCCTCGGCGGCTGGGCCGAGCGCATCGAGATCCTTCCCGGAGTCCGTCTCGTGCCGCTCCCGGAGGGAATCGACGAGGCGGACTTTCTGGGCGGAGGCTGCGGGCTCCCGACCGGTTTCCACGCGGTCGAGCGCGCGGGCGTCGCGCTCGGCGACACCGTCGTGGTCCAGGGCAGCGGTCCGGTCGGGCTGAACGCGGCCATCTTCGCGCAGCTCGCGGGCGCGTCGCGCGTCTTCGTCGTGGGCGCGCCGAAGGCGAGGCTGGAGGCCGCGCGACGGCTCGGCGCCGAGGACGTCCTCGATCTCGCGGAGATCGCGGCGCCGGAGGACCGCGTGCGCTGGGTGCGCGACCGCACCTCCGGCCGCGGAGCCGACGTCGTCATCGAGGCGTCCGGCAATCCCGCCGCGGTGCCCGAGGGACTCGACATGCTTCGCGACGCCGGGCGCTACGTGATCGTGGGCCACTACACCGACTCGGGCGAGACGGCGCTCAACCCCCACCGCCACGTCAACCGCAAGCACGCGACGATCCTGGGATGCTGGGGCTACGAGTTCACGCACCTGCACCGCTCGCTCGCGATGCTCGCGCGGCACGCCTCGCGGTTCCGCTGGCGCGATCTCGTCACGCGCGAGTACGCCTTGGGGGACGCCCAGCGGGCGCTCGAGGACATGGAGAGGCTCGCCGTCGTGAAGGCCCTGATCCGGCCCGGGCGATAGACTCCCCGCACACGCCATGCCCCTCTCCCCCGGCACACGCGTCGGGACCTACGAGGTCATCGCCCCGATCGGACGAGGCGGCATGGGAGAGGTCTACCGGGCGCGCGACACGAAGCTGCAGCGCGAAGTCGCGCTCAAGACGCTCCCGAAGGAGTTCGAGCAGGACCGCGATCGCCTGGCGCGCTTCGAGCGCGAGGCGCGGATGCTCGCCTCGCTCAACCACTCGAACATCGCGGCGATCCACGGGCTCGAGGAGCAGGACGGCGCGCGCTTCCTGGTGATGGAGCTCGTCGAGGGCCAGACGCTCGACGAGCGGATCGCGGAGGGGCCGCTGCCGGTCGACGAGGCGCTGGCGGTCGCGGCTCAGATCGCCGCGGGCCTCGAGGCCGCGCACGAGTCCGGCATCATCCACCGCGACCTCAAGCCGTCGAACGTGAAGATCCGGCCCGGGGGCTCCGTCAAGGTCCTCGACCTCGGCCTCGCTCGCACGGTCGATGCGCCCGGCGCGCTCGACTCCTCGCTGTCCCCGACGCGGACGACGCCCGCCACTCTCGCGGGAGTCATCCTCGGCACGGCCGCGTACATGAGCCCGGAGCAGGCGCGCGGCAGGCCGCTCGACAAGCGCAGCGACATCTTCTCCTTCGGCTGCGTCGTCTACGAGTGCCTGGCCGGCTTCCAGGCGTTCTCGGGCGAGTCCGTGACCGACATCCTGTCGGCGATCCTCACGAAGGAGCCCGACTGGACGGCGCTGCCCGCCGAGACTCCCGCGAAGATCCGGGACCTCCTGCGCCGCTGCCTGCAGAAGGACCCCAAGCGCCGCCTGCACGACATCGCCGACGCGCGGCTGGAGATCGAGGAGGCGCAGACGCGCGGGGCTTCCTACGAGGCGGGCGAGGCGGAGGCCGCGGGTGCGCCGCTCGCGCCGCGCCGCGGGAGATGGACGTGGGCCGTCGGAGGCGCGGTCGCGGGGAAAG
>JADMIO010768786.1_pt1 | contig 33244 bp, 19 predicted proteins | sample 8958161 | NCBI WGS metagenome assembly JADMIO01 (sample SAMN16585339, study PRJNA669376) | soil metagenome | isolation source: Crop rotation soil | place: USA: Cullars Rotation, Alabama | collected 2011 | reverse complement strand
GACTTCAAGTCACGTGAATTCCAAGCTTCGGATCCCACTGTGCTGGAAAGTCTTCGGCAGGCTGGCGGCATCGCGCATGAGAAAGCTGCTCTATCTTGTTCTCGTCTGCCTGGTCACCTCCTGCCGGACGAATGACTCCCAACGCCGCGCTGTTTCCACGTCGTCTCCGATCAGTTCGGTCTTCGCTCAGTACTACGAAGACCGGCTCCGGCTGTATCCTCTCGAGGCCACGTTTGCCGGTGATCCCCGCTACAATGATTTGTTCCCGAACACATTGACGCCAGCCTTCCGCTCGCGCGCCAGGGAGTTTTATAGGAATTACCTCGTGGCCATCGGTCGTTACCAACGCGGTGCGCTCTCGACCGAAGACCAGTTGAGCTACGACATTCTCAAATGGGAATGTGATGTGAACCTTGCGCAGCTCGACTTCCCAACGCATCTGCTTCCAATTGATCAATTCAACCAACTGAACGCGCTTCACTTGCAGATGGGGCAATGGGCTGGCGGCACGGGCGCACAGCCGTTCAACACCGTTCAGGACTACGACAACTGGCTGAAACGGGTCGACGCTTTCCTCGAATGGTGCCGGACCGCCATCATCAACATGCGGGAAGGAATGGCGCGCGGCTACGTGCTGCCGAAGCCATTGACGGAGAAAGTCATTGCGCAGCTCGCCGATCTTCAGAATGGCCCGATCGACGCACACGTCTTTTATGCTCCGATCAAAACGATGCCGAAGGCGTTCTCCGAGAATGATCGCACCCGGTTGACGCGTTCCTATCAGGCGATGGTGGGTGAAAAGATACTCCCGGTGTTTCGCGACCTGCACAAATTCATGACGGTAGAGTATCTGCCGGCGTCTCGCGCTTCGTCCGGGATATCCGCGCTTCCAAGGGGCAAGGAGTATTACGCCTTGCAGGTTAAGATCTACACGACGACTGACATGACTGCGGGCGAGGTCTTCGATCTGGGACAAAAAGAAGTGAAGCGTCTCGAGGCGGAGATGGAGAGCGTGAAGCGGTCGGTCGGCTTCAACGGCACGTTGAAGGAGTTCTTTCAACACGTGAAGACGAAGCCGGAGCTGACGCCTTACTCCGAGCCACAACAGGTCCTCGATCATTTTCACGCCATTCACCGCGAGATGGAGCCGGCGCTGAGAAAGCTTTTTAACCACGTCCCGAAAACCGCCTTCGAGATCCGGCGCACGGAATCGTTTCGCGAGGCATCGGCGAGCGCGGAGTACAATCAGGGTTCGCTCGACGGCACGCGCCCGGGAATTTTTTACGTCCCGATTCCGAATGTTCGCCAATACAACATCCTCTCTGATGAGGATCTGTTCCTGCACGAGGCGATTCCCGGGCATCATTATCAGATTTCACTCCAGCAGGAGAACTCGGCTCTGCCCTCGTTCCGGCGCATTCTTTTTTACAGCGCGTATGGCGAAGGGTGGGCGTTGTATTGCGAATCTCTCGGCAAGGAACTCGGACTCTATCGCGATCCGTATCAATATTTCGGAATGTTGAGCGCCGACATGCATCGGGCGATTCGGCTGGTAGTGGACGCCGGTATTCATGCGCAGGGCTGGACGCGAGAACAGGCGATTCAGTATTCGCTCGATCACGAACCCAAGTCCGAAGCTGCCATCGTTGCGGAGATCGAACGTTACATGGCGTGGCCGGGGCAGGCCCTCTCGTATAAGATTGGGCAATTGAAGATTCGCGAGTTGCGCGCCCGCGCAGAACAGAAACTCGGACCGCGCTTCGACGTGCGGGAATTCCACGAACGCGTCCTGGAGTCAGGCTGCGTGCCGTTGAAGTTGTTGGAGGAGAAGATTGATCGATGGATTCAGGCCAAGAGCCAGGAGTAGAATTCGAGCGAGCGGCAATTCGAGCTTTCGAGGGTAACGAAAGGAATCGAGTTCCATACGCAAAAAAGCCCGCTCACTTTCGTGAACGGGCCGGAAATTGGTTGCGGGGGCAGGATTTGAACCTGCGGCCTTCAGGTTATGAGCCTGACGAGCTACCGGGCTGCTCCACCCCGCGATCAGGGTGCGCAATATAGAGCGCCTCCCCGAACGCGCAAGCCCCAACTCGAAATCTTTTCGAGCAAATCACGACATCGCTCTTAATAGAGCATTCACAGCATCCACTGCTCCTTGCGCCGTTCAACAGAACGGTCGTGAAATCGATTCCGGCTTTCTTCTCCGATGCGGGTTTGTAACGCTGAAACATCAGCCATGAACAAACCCGCGCCTGCATCCCTTGTGGAGAAACCAAAGCTGATGCCGGCCCTGGGCATTTTCAGCGCCGTTATGATTGTGGCGGGCGGCGTGATTGGCTCCGGAATTTTCCGCAAGGCGGGCGTGATGGCGTCGCAGGTTGGTTCACCTGAAGTGTTGCTTGGTGTTTGGTTGATCGCGGGAATCATCTCGTTGCTTGGGACGTTGAGCAATGCGGAACTGGCCGCGATGATGCCCGAGACCGGAGGGCAATACGTTTTTCTCCAGCGCGCTTATGGTCCGTTCGTGGCATTCCTCTACGGCTGGGCCCTCTTCGCGGTCATTCAGTCCGGTTCGATTGCGGCTCTCTCGTACGTCTTTGCTGAATACGCCACTCAACTTGTGCCTCTGCCTGAGGGGCCCGGTGTGCTCGCAAAAATCAGTGTTCACTTGCCGTTCATTGGTGACATCCAGCCCTTCAAGGAATTGGGCGTGAAAGGTCTCGCGACTGTGGTCGTTATCTTTCTCACTATCGTGAACTACGTCGGCGTCCGGTTTGGCGGCGTAGTGCAAAACGTCTTTTCGATTGCGAAGATGGCCGCGATGCTGGCGCTCGTTGTTCTCGTTTTCACGCGGTCAGGTGTGGGCGGCAGTGCAAACCTCGTCCGCGATAGCAGCGTGATTCATCCGACCGGGTTGGCGTGGTGGATGGCTATTGCTGCCGCATTGCAGGGAGCATTCTGGGCTTACGATGGGTGGCACAAAATCACCTACATCGGAGGTGAGTTGAAGTCGCCGCAACGCGATTTACCGCGAAGTCTCATCGGCGGAATACTTGTGGTGGCCGCGCTGTACATGTTGCTCAGCGCGGTCTATTCCTACGTCCTGCCCATCGACGAAATGGCGCATTCGCGGTTGGTCGCAGCCGATGTGGCGGAAAAATGTTTCGTTGGAGGTGGTCGATGGATTGCCGTAGCCGTGATGCTTTCCACTTTTGGTGCGGCCAACGCGGTTATTTTAACGAGTGCGCGCGTCTATTTTTCCATGGCGGAGCGGGGGATGTTTCCTGCGACGTTAGGGCGGGCGCATCCAAGGTTCCGCACACCCGGCGCCTCGCTCGTTGTTCAAGGAGTTTGGAGCATTGCGCTGCTGTTCAGTGGAACGTTCGACACGCTTACGGACACGCTGATTTTTGTGAGTTGGTTCTTTTACGCGGCGAATGCGTGGGCGGTGATCGTTCTTCGCCGGCGAGAGCCGAGTGCGCCTCGACCATTCAAGGTGCCGCTGTATCCGCTTCTTCCGGTTTTATTTGTGGCGTTCGGCTTGATCTATCTCGTGCTCACGCTCGTGAACGATATCTCTCTGTATCGCACCGCAAAGGCGCAAGGAAAACCGGCCTTGATGAACTCCGCCCTGGGAGCGGCCCTGGTTTTGAGCGGGACACCGATCTATTGGTATTACCGCCGCAAGACTCGAGAGTAATCCTCGTCGATCAGGGCAGAACGCGAATGCGCAGTTCTTTGAACTCGACTGGTGCACCTTCCGATTCGAGGCAAAGATAACCCGAGGCGGGACGAATGTCGGTACCACCTGAGACTTCCTCGCCGTTAACCCAAAGTCGCACCTCACCGTTGATGGCACGCACATAATAGTGGTTCCACTCACCGACGCCCTTGCTGAGATTCTTTCTCGGGAAACTGCGCTCGCCACTCGGTGACACCGGCGCGAACGGTTTCATTTTGGTGCTGCCAGTCGGAAAGACATCGCCATTAGTTGTGAACCAATCCGCTTTCTTACCGGTCTGCTTTTCGTACTGCTCTGTATAGCCATGATCGAGCACCTGAACTTCAATACCCGTTGGCAAACGTCCTTTGCCCGATTCCAATGCCTTGATCGACTCGGGTGTTGCCCAGACGAAAACGCCGGAGTTCCCTCCGGAGCGCAAATGACGCCAGCGGACTACTAATTCAAAGTTCGTGTGAAGCACCGATGACCGAATGACGCCAATCGGCTGGCCGGTGCAGTGCGCGATGTCGTTTGTCCATGTCCAGGTCGATGCATCGCAATTCACGTTGATGAAATCCTGTTCGGTGAGCTTGCGCCAATCCGGTCCCGTGCCATCGATGCCGGCTCTTGGCGGTTCCTGCGCCAACGAAGTGAGCGACAACAACAAGAACAACGTTCGGCTGCCAAGGCGGATGAGTTCATTCATGGTTCGAAATGCATGCTTACTGGTATTTCCAATTCCGCGCTTTGCCTTCTGAGAGCCACATGATTGCAGTGGCGAGCCGTGTCGCGCGGGTTTCATCCCGTTTGGCTTCTGCGATCCACTTTGCGTACTCCCGTTGATGACTGGGGCTGAACTTTTCAAACGTGGCCAGCGCTCGCGCATTTTTCTGAAGCGCTTTGGTCAGGCACGGGGGAACGATTAATGGCTTGCGCGACCGGATTTTGGATCGCGGTACTTTGATTCCCTCTTGATTGAGACGCGCAGCCGTTCGGATGTACGCCAGTAGTTTTTCGTCTCCAGGCAAATCGGCTACGGAGGTGATACGACCAAAATGTCCCATGGCCTCCTCGTTTCTTTTGGCAGCATCCCCAAAAATGAGGGCTGCTTTCCAGAAGCTAAGCGCGCAGTGCCCCTTGAATGCCGCCATGCTGCAAAGCATTCCCTTGAAAACGAAATGAGGCATGCTCCATTTCAGCGTTTCCTCTACTTGCGGACACGCCTTCCCTACCAGACGACGAATGTGTTTCAGGATCGGTTTTGCGTAATCGGGTGCAGTCTCGATATAGGCATCAACCCGAACGTCTCTTTTGGCCATGGCACAGCTCAGGCCGACCAGGAAATGGTGTCAATCACTTTAAGAATTCGTGAAGTAGGGGTGATTCCGATCATTGCCGGTGGGAAGTCGCAGGAGTCGATTGTGACGTGCTGGAATGGCCCGATGGTTCAAGTTCGCCATCAATTCCGTCGAACAAAGGGGAGCGAGATACATGAGCTTGATTCCAGCAATGGCCGAACATCTTGACTGTCGTTCCCTGCGGGCTGCAGTTGGTTCATTCTTTTCAGGGCGCTTTTTCAATCAGATATCACAAGCTCTGGCAGTTTTTGCGGCCGCCGCCGGTGACCCATCCAATCATTCCGCTACTTTTGCCGAGTTGATCGCGGACGCGAAGCAGCGGATTCCGGAACTCCTCAGCAGAATCAGCATTCCGGACGTTTTGAAGGTGGTGGGAGTCGGCGTCGGGATGTTTCTCGCATATCGCGTTATCGTTGTGATGCGACGGCGTGCTCGCGAAGCTCGTCAGAGTAATTTTCGTGAACCGGCGCCTGTTCGCCCATCGACGAAGAATCGATCGGAAGCCAATCTCGGCAAGCGCTACCGCGCACTCTTCGAGAACGCCAATGACCTCATCGTTGGGACGAGCCTCGACGGAAAACTGCTTTACGTAAACAACGCGTGGCAGGAGACGCTCGACTTCAACGAACAGGAAATCGGAGCGCTTACCATTTTTCAACTCATCCATTCCGAATCGCTCGAGACGTTCCGTGAGGGTTTTCGGCGCGCGGCCGCTGGCGTCAAAATCAAACAACTCGAAGCAACCTTCATCTCGAAGTACAGCAAGCGTGTTATCGTGGAAGGGAGTCTTCACTGTGAAGTCGTGGATGATGAGCCGGTTGGAGTCCAATGCATCTTTCGCGACGTCACCGAGCGGAAAAAATCGGCCTCAGCGTTGAAACAATCTGAAGAGCGCTTCTCGCGCGTCTTTGCCGCGAGTCCAATCGCTATTTGCACATCTACTCTGGAGGAAGGAAAACTTCAGGACGTCAACGACAGCTTCCTGAACATGCTTCGTTACGAGCGCTTTCAGGTAATTGGCAACACGGATGCGTCCCTTGGCCTCTGGGCCAATCCGGACGATCGCGTCCAGATTCTCAAGAAGCTGCACGATCGTGAAAGCGTGCGCGACATTCAGTGCAAGCTGCGGTCCAAGAAAGGCGAGGTTCGTGAAGCGTTGATCTCCGCGGAGTTGATTGAGATCAACAGCGAGCGTTCTCTCCTGCTGATGATTCACGACAATACCGAGCGCTTGAATCTCGAAGCGCAATTGCGTCAGGCGCAGAAAATGGAAGGCATCGGCCAACTCGCCGCGGGCGTCGCGCACGACTTCAACAATATTTTGACGATCATCCAAGGACACGCCGGGCGATTGCGCAATGTCGATGGCTTGCCTCAACGGATCGGTGAATCGGTGGAACAGGTTTCGGTGGCAGCCGATCGCGCAGCCAATCTCACACGGCAATTGCTCACCTTCTGCCGCAAGCAGGCGATGTTGCCGGAGGTGATGGATTTCAATAAGACAGTCGACCACGTCAGCAAAATGTTGGATCGCATTCTCGGCGAAGACATTGCGCTCGAGGTGAAGGAAGGAAGCAATCTTCCCCTTGTCGACGCCGATGCGGGAATGATGGAACTCAGTATCATTAATCTCGCGTGTAATGCGCGGGATGCGATGCCGAAAGGTGGCAAACTGATCATCACAACGTCAGCGGTGAATATCACCCAGGATTATCTTAAGCAGCAGCCACGCGCCAAAGCGGGACTTCACGTCTGTCTCACGGTCACTGACACCGGCTGTGGAATGAAACCGGAAACGTTGCGTCGCATATTCGAGCCGTTCTTCACCACGAAGGAAGTGGGCAAGGGGACTGGACTTGGCCTGGCGACAGTTTACGGGATTATCGATCAACATCGCGGCTGGATTGAGGTCACCAGCGAATTTGGCAAAGGCACGACGTTCAAAATCTATCTTCCGGAATCATTGAAGAAGGTCGCGAGGAATGTTGAGTCGCCAGCGCAACCTGCCGTTCGCGCTGGTAACGAAACGATTCTGCTCGTGGAAGATGAGGTTGCGTTGCGGGAACTCGCGCGAGCTGTTCTCGAGCAATACGATTACCGCGTGTTGGAAGCCGGGTCCGGCGTTCAAGCGTTGAAAGTCTGGGAAGAGCACAAGGACCAAATAGAAATGCTTCTCACCGACATGGTGATGCCGGAAGGGATGACGGGCCGTGATCTCGCCGAGCGTCTCCAGGCGGAAAAGCCGGAGATCAAAGTGCTTTATTCAAGTGGCTATAGTCCCGACGTCGTCGGAGGTTACTTCAAATTGCCGGAGAATTCTTTCTTTCTGGCCAAGCCTTATCACCCTCCGAAGCTCGCCCAGGCTGTGCGCGAATGCCTCGACCACGGCAAACGGGCTCATGAAACCCAAATCCTGACCGAGACAGCTTAGTTTCGTCTTCACCTGAACTGAAGTCAGGCGCTCTGGTTACGGCCGTGAAGTGAATGTTGCGACCGTCGGACCGCTCCAGGTTTGCCCCCGTTTAACGCGCGCCATAATGCGCATTTCGCCGTCGCCCGACATCACAAGGGGACCCGAATACTTTTTTGCCGATGCGGACTTGTCGCCGCCGACCGCGCGAGGATCCGTGCCGTCGGTCGTATAGTAAAGCTCGCCGCTCGACTCTGTGCTCAGCGTGAGCTTCGTCCCAGCCGCAACACGGCCCGATCGCGCGGAAAACTTCGGAGCGCGTGGAGCTTGTTGATCGATCCACGCGATGCGGTCCTTCACCCATATCTTAATGTAATTGACCTCCGCGTCGTAGCTGGAGCCAACGTAGTTGTTTGGTCGAATGGTACGGCCGAGCACTTGCCAGCGCCGAAAGTTCCGCGCCTGAGCTGCCTGAAGCTCGGTTCGTATCGCATCCATTCGTGACATGAGTTTTTCCGGGGTGATCGTTTCCCGTCGTAACTCCGCCCAGCGATCGATGAGGCGTTGGTTGAATTCGGGATCCTGCCGCAGTCGATAAATCCAGGAGATTTCCCGATCGCGGAGATTTTCATAATACCATCCACGAGTGTCCGACGCATCGTAGTAATCGGCGTTTCCGAAACTGAGGTTCCAGTCCCACGCTGGTCCCATGGTGAGTTTTCCGCCTCGCGGTTTGTGAAGGAAGGCGCTATAGCGAAAGCCGTCGACGTTCTTGGTCAATTCAACGAGCCAGAAATGATCGATAAAAGCATCAACGTCCAGGTATTTGGCATAACCTTCCGTTGGATTGGCAAAGCGCGATCCATACAGCGCCCGCTCGAAGCTGGCAAAATAGCCGGTGATCCATTTGTGCTGCTCGGGGGTTAGTTCTTCTTCGTTCGGTTCAACGAAGAAAAGATGGAGCCCACGGGACGTCACAAACCCAGTACCGTCGTTCGCTTGACGTGGAGGCGAACCGCCGCGTCCTCCACCTCCCATTGCGCCGTGGTCGCGCTTCAGAATGTAGCCGCCGGTGATGTCCGGCTCCTTGTTGTCATCTGAATCCAGCTTCGCGATATCCACGCGTTCTTTACCGCGCTTGATTTTTTCCACAAGGACATAAACCCCGGCGTAATCGCGATAGCTGAGCTTTCCCGCCGAGTAATGCAGGAACACTTCCACGAATCGCGTCCTCGGAGCGTAACGGCCCATCTGATTGCTCAATTCATATCCAAGCACATCGCGCATCAATGTTTTATCAACATACGGCGCGTACAAGACCCAGTCCGAATCACCCGGCAATCCGAAGATGGACGCCTTGGCTTTTTCACCGTCGTCGTCACGCGTTTTAACGGTGAATGACATCTTGGGATAGCGAATCGAACTGAATCCGCGCCGCTTGATGTCTGCTCTTCCATCGAAATCCGACGCACCAAGCAGAGACGACCTCCCGCCAGCCGCGTCAATAAAGCGCACCGAGGCCGGCAGGTAATCCTGATAATAAATCCGCTGATCAAAGGCATCGATGACCACCAGCGGCAGGTTCGATGTAAAACCAATCAGATCATCAGCCAACATGGTGTAGGTGTGAGTCGTGGCAGAACTTGGAGCCAGACCCGCTTGAAACGAGGAGGCGCGAACGACCGTCGTTTCTCGAATTGAAATCGGCTCGGAATAAACGCGCGATTGCGCGTCCGGTTCCGAACCATCGAGCGTGTAACGAATCGTTGCGTCCGGACTTTTCGCCTTTAGCGTAATCGTCACCGTGTTCGTATAGATGCCGCCGCTCTTCGAGAATTGAGGTGGTTCAGCGCGCGGGCCGGACGGCTTGGCCTTGGGTTTGCCTGCCGACAATCGGCGACCGGCTTGTTGAATGGGCCGTGCGCCCGGCGGCGGATATTTTTGCTGCACCTGCCCTGGTGATGGAAAGCGCTGTGCATTCTGGGAAAAGACACTGGTGACGATGAAAGCGACGATCGCAATTTGAAGCAAGACTACCATAACGACGGCAGCAATTAGCCAAACCGTTTTCTTTGAACGCGTTGCCATGGGGCCGGTGAAACTAGACGCGCAGATGCCCCCATTGTTCAAGAGCGAACCGTTGCCGGGCCGGAAAAAATGTTTGGAAGTCTTTCACGATGGGGCGAAAGGGCCGAATCGACAACAGCTTCATCAGTGGGTCATCGCGTAGACGATGATGTTGATTCCCATCGGAAAAGCTTTTGGCTCCGAGTATTGACGAAAATATTCCTCATTTTCGCCCTCTCGTTCCCAGCCGTCTCCAAGGTCCGTGTTGTGGCAAACCATCACTATCAGCCGGCCTTTGTCATCGAAAATACCGCGATAGTGGACCTCCTCGCCGTCAAAACTGCGTTCGTGGGTCCGGCCGCGCGCAAAATGCGGAATGCCCGGTACCTGTGGCTTTTCCTTTAAATCGAACACCGAATGGAAAACCGGATGATCTAATGACAAATCCACCAATTTCTGCTTCGGATATGTGGCCGGCGGAAAAAGGCGCTCGATCTCCTGCTGAAAATTGTGCCACTCGCGGTCACCCCAGAAATCGTCGAACATCAGGAAGCCTCCGTTGAACAGATACTTCCTCATGATGGGCAGTTCCTCTTCCTTGAATACACCTCGACCGGGTTCGACCACGTAGAGGAAGGGATAGTTCGGAAGTTCCTTGTCGGTCATCTTGATCACTCGCCCATCCGGGTCGACCATGAGCGAAGTCATTTGTTTCAAGCGGTAGGAAAGATCGAGATCGCTCAAAGGAAAGTCGATTGACCAACGCAGTTCCGCGTCCGTGCTGCCACGATTATAGGTGACGTAATCGGCGGTGTACTGCACACGAGCGAACGTGAACGCGTCCTTCCTGAACTCCTGATCGATTGGCCAGGTAGGCGCGCCGTTTTCATCCGCTTCGCGCGCGGTTCGGAACTCGCCGCCACGGCGCGAAATGTAATCTGCAAAAGCACTGACGGCGAGGATTGCTGCTGCGATGGCAACGGCTATGGAACGGCTCCATTTCATTCGAAATTCATCTGAATCTGCTGGAACGGGACGCCATCCGCAATGCTTGCGTTGTCAAATTCGGCGGGCGAACACTCTTATCTCTTCAGAAACTCCACCTTCGCCGTCAGTTCAGGCGTCAGAAACTTGTCCGGATCGCGAACCTGGACCTTTACTTGCAATGTTCCTTTCTGCCGATTTGCTTCCGGCGCCATTTCGGCCACGTAACCGCGATACGATTTCTCCGCGTACGCTTCCGGACTGACGCGGCATTCCTGGTTCAACGAAACCTTGGCGACGTCGGCCTCGTTCAAGTCGATCTCCACTTGCAAATCCTTGGGATCGGCCACCGCAAGGAACGCCGTGCTGGGACCTCGCACACCGCCGAAGCTCTGAGGGGTAACCAATTCGCCCTGATCGACGAGCTTCTCCAACACCACTCCGTTGATGGGTGAACGGATGATCGTCCAGTCCAGGAACGTGCTCGCCAATTCGACGGCTGCTTCGGCTTGTTTCTGGGAAGCTTTCGCGGCTTTGACGCGCAAACGCAAATCGTCCTCGGTTTGCCTGGTTTCGATTCTATCCGCGATCAATTGCCGCACCCGTGCGTAATCGATCTCTGCTTTTTCGACCGCGACTTTCGCGTTGCTGACCTGCGCTTCTGCTTCCGCGAGCCGCGCTTTCTGTTCCGCATCGTCGAGGAGGACAACGATCTGGCCGTTCGTGACGCCGTCTCCCTTTTTCACTCCGATCCATTTCACCACTCCCAGGAAGCGAGGTGAAATTTCGATACGTTCGCGGGTCACGATGTAGCCGCTGACCGTGAGCACCGCGTCTGTCGAACTCCCAGTCATCGCGAGGTTCGTTGGATTCGCATGCCCAACTCGATTGGTGCTCAAGGCAACCCCACCGAGCCGTCGTTCCGGTCCTCGTGGCCAGGCGAAATAAACAGCGATACCGGTGCCGATCAGCACGAAGAAGAAAATCCACCAGATCGCGCCACGGCTGCGGCGCTTGTCCTCGGAGCGGATGCGGAGTTTTTCGAGCTGTTGTGAATCCACGTGCGGCGATCAAACCACCTCCGCCCAAACTATCACGGAAAAAATCACGCGCACTACGTCCGCGTTCCATCAAACAGCTTTAAGTGCTGTGATTACCGGCAGACGCGCCGCACGGATTGCCGGAAACAAGCTTCCGAGGACGCCTACCGCGAGCGCGAACACCATTCCTTTGATGAGCAGGGAAGGGGTGATGCTGAATTGGAACATCATTTCACTCCAGCTTTCGTAACTGATGAACGCGGCGCTGCGAGCATGCATTGGCAAGGACAGCAGGCAGCCAAGCGCGCCACCGATCAATGCAAGTAATGCACCCTCCAATACAAACGTCAGCAGCACCGCCCGTCGGCGATAGCCCAGGACGCGCAACGTGCCAATCTCGCGCGTTCGCGCGCCGACGCTCGCGTACATCGTGTTCATGGCCGCGAAGATCGCTCCAATCGACATCATCGTGGCGAGGAAGTTGCCAAGGATCTTGATGGGCATGGCGGTCATTGTTTGGGACGCATAATAGTACGTTTCTCCAATCGCCCGGAGTGGAAGCTGTCTGTTTGATTCAATGCGTTGAACAATCGCGTTCGTTGCCGCACCTTCCGCGAGTCGAACCAGCACGCTCGAATACATGTTCCGGTCAAACATGGAACGGCATTCATCGGCATCCATCCAAAGTTCCGAATCAAACGCGCTGTTTCCCGCGGCGGTGAATCCCACGACGGTCAGCTTTCGAGTTCCAATGTTGATTTGTTTTCCCAGATCGAAGTTGTCGAATCGGCTGGCCAGCCTTTGGCTCACGACGATTTCGCGCTGGCCTGCGTTGAACCATCGGCCCGCCACCAACGAGACCTGCGGACGCAGTTCAATACCACGCGGCGAGATTCCTCGAATCAAAACGTGCGATTCCCCTTCGTTGTTCCGTCGCGGCAGGTTGACGAGGATAATCACGTCGGCGGAAATGAGCGGTTGGCCACGTTCGTCCCGCGCTATTTCCGGTATGTCCCTGAGCAAACGATACTGTTCCAGTGTGACCTGGCTGCTGGATTCTGCGGTGGAACCCTGGCGCACGATCATGATGTTCCGCGGGTCGCCTGTGTTGCGACTTGATCTGGCGAGGCCCTCGGCGAGCGATTGAACGAGGATGTAAACGGCAACGACGAGCGCCACGCCAAGGATCGTGGCGAAGGTGGCGCGCCAGCGAACGAGGACATTACGGAAATTGTATTGCAGCGGAAGGGCCATATCTAGCGCGTGACGGTTCGAGGTTGAATTTGGGTCACCCTTTTCTCCTTCCGGCCTGGCGAATGATTTCGGTTTGCCATAATCCTTTCGCGAGGCCGTCTAGGTCCGGAAACATCGTCCGGCTGTTCACGGCCAGACGTTCGAGGTCGTGAATGACCTCGGCCTTGCAACGGCTGGAAACCGTCCAGCGTTTGAGCCGGGCGATATCAAGCTCGGCATCACGGAAATTCTGCCCGGCAGCTTTCACCACATCCTGCCAAGGGTCACCATGCAGTGTGAAAATGCCCGACTGAGCTGTCATGCGAGCCGTCGGAAAAAACGGGTAAATCAATTTGATGCCGCGCGCTGACAACGGCGAGAGCCGTTCCTTGAAAACATCGAGGTCGTGCTGTTCATCGTCTCGCCGCTGAATTGCCCAGACGGAGCCATCGAGATTCAACTTCGGCTTTGCCGCCGCAGAGCCTTTATCCTGGTAAGTCATCTCGTCGCTTTCATGGAAAGCGGCGAAGTAAAGCGCGACGAACGGATTCGAAGTCCAGTCGAGGAGCCGAGTCGGGAGTCCATGATGTCGCGCGAGAAACAAAGTTTCCCACTCTGTCGGGACGCGTTGGAAATGCGTGTAGGCGTGCCGCCGGAAGCGATGCAACATGATTCTCTCCTGCCGGGCTGAGAAGATGATCGATTTGCCCGCGTAGTAATGGCGGCGCCCGATTGACGGCTGCAACGTTGCCGAGAGCCTTGGTTCACCTCGAAAATACGATTGGAACGCGCGAGCGGCCCCGAAGCGCCGGATTTCGCCAAGAAACTGTTCGACGCTTTCAATCTGGTCGCCTTCTTCGAACTGGAACTTCGCTCCCTTCACGCGACCACCTTAATCCAAAGTCTTCAATCCTTGAACCACGCTCATGCGTGACACGGAGATCGAGGGCATGATGCTCGCCAGGATTCCAAGCACGGCAGCAACGGCGGCTCCGGTCCCGACGATTCGAGTCGTAACTTCAAACGTTATGAAAATGTTGTCGGTCATCTGGGAGATGGTGCCGCGGTTGTAGGCAAACCATCCGGCGCCCGCCAGAACGAGTGTAAAGGCGAGCATCGCGATGCTGCCTCCCCAGCGTCTGTGCCACGCGCTTCGAATCGCACCGCAAAACGTCAGAACAGACACAACGGTGCCGACGATTCCTGCCGCTTTCGGATGAGTGAAAAAAAGCCAGGCGCCGCCCACGCCCAACACCGCTCCGGCGCCGGCGAGACCAAAACTTTCCGCGAGAATCAACGCGAACAATTCCCGTCTTTGAAATCCAATCGCCTTGAGGACAGCCAGTTCGCGAAAGCGCTCGCGAATTGCCGTGCTCATCGTGCTGGCGCTGACGAGGAGCAGCGTGAAAACCACGACCGTTGAGATGGAATGCACAAAGACTTTCACGCTCCCGATCATCGAAACGAAGCTGAGCTGGAACGCCCGCTCCGTTTCCGCACGAACCTCGGCTGACGTGTTGGCGAAAGCTCGGTTGATGGTTTCGATTACCTGGGTGACGTGCTCCGCGTCTTTCACTTTTACCCACCACATTCCGACGCGCCCATCCATGTTGCATGCTTCGTCGAGGTACTTGTGATGAAACAACACGTTTCGGTCGTCGATCGTGCCCGCATAGATGCCCGCGAGCTTCAGTTCGATCGGGCAGCCGAAAATGGTGCTGTTGAATGGCAGGCGATCGCCGATCTTGAGTTTGTATTTGTCAGCCGTGAGCTTGCCGACAATGCACGAAGTCTGGTCCTGAACGAATGCCTGGTATTGCTCCTCAGGCATTTTCGCTTCGCCGAAGATCGGCCGCAACAGTTTCGGATCCATCGCGAATTGCGCGAACGTCATGTTCTGCTCGCCCCGGAACGTTCCGCCGAAATAGGTGAATGGTGAAACACCTTCAACGCCGGGCACCTTTTCCATGACAGCGCGTTGCCGGGAGGGCAGCAGGTTCGCCAGCGAGACGCGATTCCTGACGACCACGCGCAATGCCGCGCCAATGTCTTCCGGCGGCACGGTCATCTCGCGCAAAGCAACCTGTAGAGTCACGAGCAGGAACAAGCTGACGGCGACACTTAGAATCGAGAGCGCGGCCCGGCGCTTGTTTCGCAGCGCGTTCTTGCTGATGAAAGTGGCGAGGGTCATTTGCGCGCTTTCAGGCCTTCACTAACTCGCCTTTTTCAAGGTGGATGGTCCGCGAGCCGAACGCCGCGGCCTTGGGATCATGCGTCACCATGATGACGGTCTTTCCGAGCTGCCTGCTGAGCGATTGGAGAATGTTCATTACTTCCGTCGCTGAGTTGTGATCGAGATTGCCAGTTGGCTCGTCTGCCACGATAAGCGCTGGATCCGTCACCAGGGACCGAGCAATCGCCACCCGTTGTTCCTGTCCGCCTGAAAGCTGTCTGGGCAGGTGACGCTCGCGATCGCTTAGTCCCACCAAAGCCAGCGCAGTCTTTACCTGTTCGCGGCGTTCCCGCCGGCTGAGCCGCGTCAGCAACAATGGCAATTCGACATTCTCGAACGCAGTGAGGACCGGGATCAGATTGAAAGTTTGAAAGACGAACCCGACGTTCTGATTGCGCCAGTCTGCCAGGTCGGATTCGTTGAGGGCCGTGACGTCCACTCCCTGCACGCGGCAAACCCCGCCCGTCGGCCTGTCCACGCCGGCAATGATGTGCAACATCGTTGATTTGCCAGAACCGGACGGGCCCATCAGGGCAAGGAACTCACCGGAATCGATGTCGAGGGAAACATCGTTCAGCGCCGTGACGCGAATCTCTCCCTGGAGATAAGTCTTATTAAGATTTCGGATTTCGACAATGGGAGTGCCAGCCATTCGCGGCGATTGATAGCCGAAGTGAAGGAGCAGTGTCCAATCCCGCCGCGCTGAATCTCGTTGAGGTTCAACAACGACGTTGCGTGCTAGGAGATGTGCCTCGCGGTGTGAATTGGCCCTTGGCTTACTTCATTTTTGTGATTCACCGGGTGGCGCGTCGATGAGCTTCAGAATCTCCTCAATGGTGGAACAGAGCCGATGAAAGTCGCCGCTTTTCTGGACGTAGGTGGATGCGCCTTTATCGAGAGCACCTTGAAGCGCGTTACTCGGCATGCTGCCAGACCAAAGCACCAGCGGGATGTGCCGGTAGGTCGGATGATTTCGAAGCCATTCCACAAATTCCACGCCCGTCGCGCCGGGCAGATGCAGGTCGGACACGATGAGTTGCGGCACTCGATAATAATCGCGGTCTTTGAACTCGGCATGGCCTTCGAGGTAATTTCGGGCGCGCCAAGCTGTGTCCACGACCCGGACGTCGCCATGAAAACCGCAACGGGATAAAGCGCGACGGAAGAGGAAGACGTCACTGTCGTCATTCTCGATGAGTAGAATAAGGGGCTGCTGATTCACTCTTTTCTCTTCAAAAACACTGCGGGTGTACTTAGCTGCCTTCAACAGGGGGTGCAACAGCATTTGCACTGAGCGCGGCGCCAAGCGTGGGATTTTTTTTCCGTGCAAAAGAAGGTTGAAGTTGCGCCCGGACGAAAGATTTGCAACGTAATCACGGGATGGCGCTGCCTGCATTCAGTTTCGGAGAAATTACATATCAGCCAAAAGGGAAACCGGTCGTGCTGCTATTTCCCTCGGGAGACGCCTTTGAGTTCAACAGCGTGGAGGGAGCAGTGGATTACCTGAACAGTGCACGCCGCGCCGGCGCAGTCGGTGCTGAACAAACAGCTCTGTTCGAGTACAAACATGGTCAGTGGTATCAATTGCAGTAGTGCCCCCGGCTGCAATCGGCCGGTTGTCGAAACCGTCATTCCCGACGTACATGAAAAATCCCGGCGATGGTCCAGCCGGGATTTGAAATTGGCAGGTGAAATCAACGTTGCGTCAACATCGCGCCTTTGTGAGTGAGCAACGCCTGCCGCAACGCGGCTTCTTTCGCGCAACTCTTTTTGGCCGTGGTGCATTCCGCGCCTTTGGTTTTTTCGCAGCACGAGGCCTTTGCTTGATCGCAGGTTTTGCTTTCACCAGCGAAGGTCAGTGGTGCGGCGACACAAAGGGCTGCCATCAGAAGAATTGGTTTCATGCGGATGCTGATAACAAAAGCTCGCCCGCCCGGCAACGGTTAAGCACGACGTCAGTTGCAGAGCATCCTGAGCAGCGCCTCCGGAAAGCTTTTTGATGGAAGCAGAGCAGTGCGCGGTTAAGCTGATGCCATGTTGAATCGCCGAACACGCGCACTCTGCATTGCCGTGGCCACCGTCGCGATCGTCTGGGTCGTGGCGTGGAATGGGTTCAATTTCGCGCGCCAGTCGAGAATGACGGCTGAGAAGTTCCGCGCTTTCACGCAATCGCATGATCTCAGCCGGCTCGAAGGTGAGGAAAGGGCGCGCGCGCTCCGCGAACTGGTGGACAAGTTGAATGCGCTTCCTCATGAGGAACGCCGAAAGGTGCGGCGCGGACGGGATTGGGATGCGTGGTTCAATGCCATGACGGATGCCGAGAAGGAGGCTTTTATCGAAGCAACATTTCCCTCGGGCGTGAAACAGATGATTACCGCGTTCGAGGCTCTGCCGGAAAACCGGCGAAAGCGAACGATCGATGAAGCGATGAAGAGTCTCCGCGAGAACGCTGCGATCGGTGACGAGCGGGAAGGGGACGTGCAACTCGGCGAGAGTGACCCCGGCGTCAGTCCCGAATTGGAGAAAAAAATTCGCACCGTCGGACTCAAGACGTTCTTTGCCGAAAGTTCGGCCAAAACAAAGGCCGAGGTTGCGCCGTTGCTTGAGGAAATCCAACGCGTGCTCGAGACCGGCGGGAGACGACGTTGAAGCGCGCGTTCACATTGATCGAGCTGCTGGTCGTCATCACGATTATCGCGATCCTCGCGGCGCTTCTGTTGCCCGCCGTGGCGCGTTCGAAGGAGTACGCTCGGACAACGGCGTGTTTGAGCAATCTGCGGCAAATCGGCATTTCCGTGCAGTTGTACGTGCAGGAGAACGAGAACAAGATGCCGGTAATCCAGGAGCCCGCCTTCGACACGAGTGGAGTGATTACCAATTTCGCCCTGACGATTAATGCGGTACTTTCGAATCATCTGGGCAATGCGCGTGTGTTGCTCTGTCCTTCGGATCGAAAGCAGATTTTTGAACGCACGGGATCCAGTTATTGGTGGAACGTTCTCGTGAACGGGCAGGACGCGGAACGATTGTCCGTGCTCGCGGTCCAGTTCGACCCGCACAACATCCCGATTCTCTTCGACAAGGAAAGCTTTCACGCGACGCTCGGGAGCAAGCGCGGCGTGAACTATCTTTATGCCGATGGCCATATTCGCAATCTGCTCGCCGTGGAAGGGACTCGCTGATGGCGACTGAAGCCCATTCCAGAACGGTTAAGGATCCCCTGATTGAACTTTGCGACTTGAGAAAGGCTTTCGGTTCTCGTGTGGCCGTCGAGCAGCTTAACCTCGTGGTTTCACGTGGCGAAATCTTTGGCTTGCTCGGTCACAACGGCGCAGGGAAGAGCACGGCTATTGGCATGATGCTCGGCCAGGTGTGGCCTACTTCGGGCCATGCAAGGCTTTGCGGGTTTGATGTCGCAACGCAACGCAAGCGCGCCCTGCAAAAGGTAGGCGCGATGTTCGAGGCACCCGCGTTTTACGATTACCTGAGTGGCTGGCGGAATCTGGAAATCCTGAGTCAACTCAGCGCGCCCACGCCGCGCTCGAGGATGCAGGAGGTGATCGATTGGGTCGGGCTGAGCGGCCGGGAGAATTCGAAAGTAAAAACCTACTCGCACGGGATGCGCGCGCGGCTCGCCGTGGCGCAAGCGCTTCTTCCTGGGCCAGAGCTGCTGATTCTCGATGAACCGACAGATGGGCTCGATCCCGAGGGAATTCATGAACTGCGGCAAACCGTGCTGCGATTGCATCGCGAACTGGGTCTGACGATCCTGTTCTCGTCCCATCTCCTGACCGAAGTCGAACAGTTGTGCACGCGCATTGCGGTGCTCAAGAATGGCCGCAAGGTCTTTGACGGCGGCTTCGAACAGGCGCGTGGCAAAGACAATTGGTGCCGCCTCAACGTGGACCGTTTCACGGAAGCTGTGGAGTTATTGAGCGCCGCCGGGCTCATTCGCTCGCAGCGCGACGGGCGGTTCGTGGCGCTGGCCAACGGCATTGGAACAGACAGCGTTGTGCGCCATCTTGTTGCGAAGCAGATCGCTGTCTATGAGATCGCAGTTGTGGAGAACACGCTGGAGGATTTTTATCTCTCGCTGATGAAAGGCGAGAACACCATTTCTCAGCACGCTGCCTGAACATGCTCCTGCGACAACTTCGAAACGAACTCTGGAAGCTCTTCGGCAAGAAGCGCACATATATTGGCTTTGTCGTGTTCCTGGTCGTGCAGGTCGTCGTCGTCTTGATCTGCTATTACAACGAATCGGCCCGGCGGCGGATTTTTGCAGGCGGAGGCGAAGAGTTCTTTTCGAGTCTCACCTGTGCGACGGTCATGATTCTTCCGCTCGCGTTCATTCTTCTGCCACTTTACATCGCGCTGGTCGGCGGAGATTTAGTCGCAAAGGAAGCCGAGGATGGGACGCTGCGAATGATCCTGGCGCGGCCAATCACGCGGGTCCGTTTGCTACTGCTTAAATGGATGGCGGGAGTTATTTTTGCTGCGACGCAGGTTTTCGCATTGGGAGGATTCGCACTTCTCTTTGCATCAATCTGGTTTCCGTGGGGCGGCGCTTACGTATTTATCCCGGGGGAGATGTTGACAGCGTTCGACGCGTCGACCGGATTGGTGCGTTATGTCAGCGCCCACGGCTTCATGATCTTGAAGGCGATGTCCATTATCTCGGTCTCCTTCATGTTCTCATGTTTCAATGTGAAACCGGCCGCGGCAACGATTCTCGCGCTCTCACTCATCTTCATGGATGCCATTCTGAAGGACATTCCCTATTTTGCAGACTTGCGGCATTGGTTTCTGACCTCTCACTTGAACGTCTGGCAATTCATGCTCACCGAACGCATTCCTTGGTGGCGTGTCTGGGAGTCGATCAGCATTCTGCTGGGATTCAATGTTACCTTCGTCGTGATCGGCTGCACGGTGTTCCACATGCGAGACATTAAATCGTAGGCGAGTTGCGTCTGGAAATTTGATCGCTTACGACGTGTTCTTTCCCTGTTGCGCTCCACCGCAGAATTCCTGCGGACTTTGAGCCAAATGGGCACGAGAACGGTCTATCTGTGTGAGCGTAGGCCGATGCTGGACTTGTTCCTGAACCGCAATATATTTGGCCTGACGTTTTCACGACCCTCAACTAATTGCGTTTTGCGGTGTATTAGTGGGGGAAATTATCGTTGTGTGACGGCGTCGCTTTTCCTACACTTTGCGCGCTTGATTTCAGCGGGGATTCAACGGATTTCAGCCGCGTTTCCGAATGGTTTTATATGCCGAATGACATTGTGATGGATGACCAAAATACGCCCGCCGCGAGCGGCCCGGAGAGTTACAATTCATCCCAACTCGGCAAGCTGGAAGGCCTGGAAGCGGTGCGCAAGAAGCCGGGTATGTACATTGGTGGCACGGACGAACGGGCCCTGCATCATTGCGTTTCGGAGGTGTTGGACAATTCCGTGGATGAACACCTCGCTGGCAAGTGCGACAAGATTGAGGTCGCTATTCATGTCGATGGTTCGATCAGTATCCGTGATAACGGCCGCGGTATTCCGGTGGATATTCATCCGCAGTACAAAATCCCCGGAGTCGAGATGGTGCTGACCACGTTGCACTCGGGTGGCAAGTACGGCCAGGGCGGTTATAAATTTTCCGGCGGCACCCACGGCGTCGGCGCGAAATGCGTCAACGCGGTCAGCGAATGGTTCGAAGTCGAAGTGTCCCGCGATGGCTCCGTGCATCACATGGAATTCGAGCGGGGCAAAACGACGAAGAAGCTGGAAGTGATCGGCAAGGCCAAAGGAACCGGCACGCTTATATCTTTCAAACCAGATCCGGAAATCTTCCGCGACACGACGATTTTCAAATCCGACATCATCATGCAGCGGCTGCGTGAGCTGGCATTTCTGAATTCCGGCCTCGAGATCACTTTCATTGATGAACGTTCGCCCGAAGCGAAGCCGGAAGTTTTCTATTACAAAGACGGCATCAACGAATTCGTAAAGCAGTTGAACAAGAGCAAGGATGTTCTGCATCCGAAGCCGATCGCGTTTCGTAAAGAGACTAAAGTTGAAGTCGCGGACAAGCAGAATGAAGTGCACGTCGATGTCGTTCTCCAATACAACGACAGCTACAACGACCAGATTCTTTGCTACACCAACACCATCAACAATCCGGATGGCGGCACGCACCTGATCGGATTTCGCACTGCGGTGACTCGCTCCATCAACCAGTACGCGAAGTCGAATAACCTTCTGAAGGAAAAGGACCCGCAAATCACTGGTGACGACGTGCGCGAAGGATTGACCGCAGTTATTTCCGTGAAGCACAGCGATCCGAAATTTGAGTCGCAGACCAAGGTGAAGCTGCTTTCGCCGGAAGTGGAGGGCATCGTTTCCTCTGTCACTTACGATGGACTGATGACCTATTTCGACGCGAATCCGCCGGTTGCCAAGCGGATTGTCGAGAAGGGATTGAACGCGGCGCGGGCACGCGAAGCAGCGCGAAAGGCGCGCGAAGCCGTCCGCAAGTCAGCGCTCACCGGCGGTGGATTGCCCGGCAAGCTGGCGGATTGCTCGGATCGTGATCCGGTGAATACCGAGCTTTACATTGTCGAGGGTGATTCGGCTGGCGGTTCTGCGAAGCAGGGACGCGATCGGAAATTCCAAGCCATTCTTCCGATTCGCGGCAAACTCATTAACGTTGAGAAGGCGCGCCTGGACAAGGTTTTGCAGAACACAGAAATCCGCACCATGATTACCGCCATCGGCACAGGCATCGGCGATGGGGAAGGAGAGGGCGCGTTCGACCTGAACAAGTTGCGCTACCACAAGATTATCATCATGACGGATGCGGACGTTGATGGTTCGCACATCCGCACCTTGTTGCTCACGTTCTTCTACCGGCAGATGCCGCAATTGGTGAAGCAGGGCTTTGTCTACATTGCGCAGCCTCCGCTTTACAGCATCACGCGCAAGAAGCGCACGGAATACATCGATGACGATCTTCAGCTCACCAGGATTTTGATTCAAATCGCCACCGAAGAAGTGCGGTTGAAGAACCTCGCGGACGGAAAAGAGTTTACGCAAAAGCAACTGGAAGAGGTGCTGGAGCTGTTGGAGGAGCTCGACAAGCACGCCACCTATATCCGGCGTCGTGGCGGGGATTTTGCGGAGTACGTCGAGAGACGGTCCGAGGACGGAAATTATCCCGCTTATCTGGTGAAAGTCCGTGAAGGGAATCACGAGACTGTGAATTATTTCATTACGCAGGCAGAGCTGGACGAATTCAAAGCGGCCCAACCGGATTTGTTTGGAGCAGAAATGGACGCTGAGAAGCGGCGGGAAGGTCCAACGCGCCGCGCGGTTGCATCCGATTTACATCACGAGAGCAAGGCCGTCGCGGAGCTGATCGAGAAGCTTTCGAAGAAGGGATTGAGCGTGGAGCATTACGCTGCGCAGGATAAACCGCTCTTCGAATTGATCGAAGGCGAGGGCGAGAAGGCGACGGTAACTCCGTTGTTCGCGATTCCGGAAATCCTGAGCTCGGTCAAGGCGGTTGGGAAGAAAGGCATCCAGATGTATCGATTCAAAGGCCTTGGCGAAATGGATGCGAAGGAATTGTTCGAGACGACCATGAACCCGGCGAAACGGAAGTTACTTCGAATCGATCTAACCGACGCGGTTGAAGCCGAGGAGATGTTTACGCGCCTGATGGGCGATGAAGTCGAGCCGCGCCGTCAATTTATCGAGGATAACGCGCTGAACGTGAGGAACCTCGACGTCTGAAAAGATTTGTCCCTTGAGCCGGGCTCGTGTGCCCGGCGCGATTCAATTTCACCATGCCTGACGAAAACGAGCAGAACCAGCCAAACGGACCCAAGGATTCCCGCAACCCCGCCGCCGGAACTCCGCTGTTCGCGGCGAACGAAAAAATCGCCAAGATCAATGTCGCCGACGAGATCAAGAACTCGTTCCTTGATTACTCCATGTCGGTCATTATTTCGCGGGCTCTTCCCGACGTGCGAGACGGGTTGAAACCTTCCCAGCGTCGCATTCTTTTCGCGATGGAACAGTTGAACCTGTTCCCCGGCCGCAAGCACATGAAGTGCGCCAAGATTTGCGGCGATACGAGCGGCAATTATCACCCACACGGCGAAGCGGTCATTTACCCGACGCTGGTCCACATGGCAGAGGGCTGGTCGATGCGCGAGCGCCTCGTTGATGGCAAAGGGAATTTCGGTTCCGTCGAAGACGATCCACCCGCGGCCATGCGTTATACGGAGGCAAGGCTGACGCAATTGGGCGCGGCGTTGATGACGGACATGGATAAGGATACCGTCGACTTCGTCCCGAACTACGACGAGCGCCTGACGGAGCCCACGGTTCTGCCCGCGGCTTTCCCAAACCTGCTCGTCAATGGCGGAACCGGTATTGCGGTCGGCATGGCTACGAACATGCCTCCGCATAATCTCGGCGAAGTCATCGATGGCATCTGCGCCCAGATCGACAACCCGCGCATCACGATTCCGGAATTGATGAAGTTCATCAGAGGTCCGGATTTTCCCACGGGCGGAATGATCCTGGGCGTAGAGGGAATCAAAAATTACTTTCACACCGGCCGCGGCTCCATCCGATTGCGCGGGCGCGTCGGATCGGAGCAGCTCAAGTCGGGCCGCGAGCAGCTTGTCATTACGGAGACGCCGTTCAACGTGAACCGTGCCGCGCTGGAATCCAGCATCGCGGATCTGGTCAACGAGAAGATCATCACCGACGTCTCGGCGATGCGAAACGAGTCGGATGAAAATTGCCGCCTCGTCATTGAACTCAAGCGCGACGGGATTCCGAAAGTTGTCATCGCGAATCTCTACAAGCACACGCAGCTCGAGGTTTCTTTTTCCGTCAATGCACTGGCGATCGATCGAGGCAAACCCAAGACCCTGAATCTCAAGGAATTGATTCAGGCCTACATCGATCATCGGCGTGAAGTGATTCTGAGGCGCACGAGGTTCGAGTTGCGCAAAGCGGAAGAGCGGGCGGAACTGCTCGAAGGTTACATTGCGGCGCTCTCCAATCTCGACGAGTTCATCCGCATCATTCGGGGCTCCCGCAATCGCGAAGAAGCGAAGACCAAGCTGCTCGCCTTCGAGTGGATGCGGCAGCAGGTAGAGAAGTGGGGCATTCTGATTCGCAGCGAAGCGCGCCTGGTGGAAGGGCGCTGGGCATTAACCGAACGTCAGGTGGATGCCATCCTGGAATTGCAACTCTATCGGCTGACCGGCCTCGAAATCGACAAAGTCCGGCTCGAATACCGTGAACTGCTGGAAAGAATCAAAGACCTCCTCGACATCATCGCGAAGGAGTCCCGCGTGATGGCGATCATCAAGGCGGAACTGCACGAGATCAAAGCGAAGCACGCGACGCCTCGCATGACGGAGATCGTTCCCGATGAAGGTGAAATTGCCATTGAGGACCTGATTGCGAATGAGGGTGTCATTATCACGATCACTCACGGTGGTCTGATCAAGCGGACCAATGTCAGCCAATACCGATCACAACGGCGTGGCGGCAAGGGCGTCATCGGCATGGTTACGCGTGAAGGGCAAAGCGAGGAAGACAACGATTTCGTCGAACATCTGTTCACGGCCAGTACTCACGACTACCTGATGTTCTTTACGAACATGGGCCGCGTTTATGTCGAGCGCGTGCACGAGATTCCGGACATGGGTCGGGCCTCCAAGGGACGCAGCATCGCGAACCTGCTCGAGCTGCGTGCCGACGAGAAAATCGCCGCGCTCATTCGTGTCGAAGCGAAGACCGGTCCGAACCGCGAGGATCAAACCTGGAGCCAGCCGGCGTTCGTATTTTTCGCCACACAGCAGGGCACGGTGAAGAAGACGGCGTTGGAGGATTTCGCCAACGTGCGCAAGGGGGGAATCATTGCCATCGGCATTGAACCAGGCGATACGCTGATTGAAGTGAAGCTGACCTCAGGGTCCAACGAAGTCGTGTTGATAACGCGGGATGGAATGAGCATTCGCTTCAGCGAAGAGGAGGTTCGCTCCATGGGCCGTCCGGCGTCCGGGGTGCGCGGCATCTCGCTCGAAAAAGGAGATGCGGTGGTCGCGCTCTCCGTGGTGGATCCGAAAGCGACGTTGCTGGTGGCAGGCGAACATGGAATTGGGAAGCGGACCAGTTTCGAAGAATACCGCGTTCAATCTCGCGCGGGTAAAGGCATCATCACGATGAAGACTAACGAAAAAACGGGATTGGTCGTCGGCGCGTTAACCGTCCAGGAGCACGACGAGATTATGCTCATTACTTTCAGCGGACAAATGGTGCGCACGCCCGTCGCGCCAATCCGTGAGGCGGGGCGGAACACACAGGGCGTCAAATTGGTGAACCTCGAAGCAGGCGACAAGCTGCAGGGAATTGCTCCCGTGATCAGTGAAGCCGCCGAAGAAGCAGCCGAGAACGCGCCTCCGGTGGCGTAAGTGTTACCCTTTGACAAAAGAGCGGCGGGCCGACCCGCCGCTCTTTTCTTTTCTACGATCGGCTCGCTACTCCACGACCCTGATTCTGAAGAACCGTTGGTTGGGGGCGAGGGTGGTGTGGGTGAAGGAGAGACTGGTGCCGACGGCAATGTTGGTCGTCAGTGGTGTCCAGTTCGGGTCGGTCAGGTTGTCTTTGTATTCCACTGCATACCTGCGACCGGGAACGGTCGACCAGTTGAGTTGCAGGTTGGTTCCAATGCGCACCGGACTCGTGAAGGTCGGCTGGTCTGGATTGCCGCCATTGATGTAATTGGCCGTTCGCGGACTGGCTGTGCCGGGCATCGACACAATCGTCGGCGTCCCATCCGGATAGCGTCCCACGCTCACGTCATCGACCTGGTTGGTGAAGGTGACGGCATCAATCTGCGAACCGTCCGGGGCAAAGAGTCCCAGCGCTTCGCCCGCCTTGGCCAATTGGAAGTTCACGTGCAAATCAGTGCGTGGCACTCCGCCTGACACGTTCTGGCCCGTTTCATTGTCCGCCCAGACGAGCAGATAACCGCGTCCGGGAATGACATGCGGTCCATTGGTCGTAATCACGTATTTGCCCGGTGTGGAGAGCACGTCGGTCAAGGTGTAGCCGACGAGGTCCACGGCGTTGGTCGATGGATTGTAGAGTTCAAACCAATCATCGAAGTCACCATCAGCCGGGTCCGTGATGGAGTTGGTGTTGGCCGCAAGCCATTCATTGATGAAGACCACAATCGGTGCCGAACGCCCGTCATTGGGCGCACCGGGTGTCACGTAAAAGAACTCCAATCGATCGAAAGGCTGGCCATCAGGTGATGAACCGTAGCTGCGATCGCTGCGCACGCTCGAGTAGTTGATGTAATCGAGCACCTGCGGCCCGTTGAGTGCCACGGGCCCATTGCTGTAGATGCGCGAGAGCGCAATCGAGCCACTGCCCGCCGGCAACCGGAAGCTCGTATGATATTGCCCGCCACTGGTCTGGGCGCTCTGGCCATCACAGAAGATGACCAGGAACTGGGTCGGCCCAATCGACGCTCCCGCCGGGAACGCCCATTGCAGGAGATTGGTGTAGTTGGAAGAGAGATAGAGTCCATCGAGCGACACCGTGTTCGTGCTCGCATTGTAGAGTTCCACCCACGGTTCGTGCTGGTTGTTGTTGTCGACAATGCCGGTGACGTTCTCGGCCTGCACTTCATTGAGCCAGAGCGGCGGGAAAGGCGGCAGGTTCGTCGTCAACTGATTGGCCGCGCCGGGCGAAAGTGAATTGGTCGCCAGACTGATGAGCTGGGGTGGAATGTAATTGGACGGCGTGATGAACACGTTGATGTTCGTCGGGCCATTGGCCGGACCGCTCGACAGGCCGCCGCTGTTCAGCACGCGCACATAGAGGTTGGTGGCCGAGTTGGTCGCCCAATACCAGAAGCTGAGCGTGTGCACGGCGTTGGTGAGCGGGATGGGAGTCAGGTTCTGGGTGATCGACCGCACGAACGAAGGTTGCACCACGCCGCCCGGTGACGTGCCGATGATTTTCATTGCACCTGAACCGCTGTGCGTCAGGTCGCTCACGAGGACTGTGTCGGTGTAATTGGTCCCCATGATCCAGCCATTGGTAATCACCGCACCGTTGGTGTGTGTGTAGAGGCCATTGGTCAATGGCGTCTCGAAGTCGCCGTTGGTCACCAGGTTCGTGCCGACTTCGGGCTGGGAACCGCGCACGAGCCACACATCATCGATGATGGCACTGCCTGCTTCACCGAGGTAAATCAAGAGACGCTGGATGTTCGTGGCGTTGCCGCCGGGAGTTGTTCCCGTCGCCGTGACGAAGCGCCAGCCATCATTGGTGTGCGAAGGAGTGATGACTTCAGGACTGAACACGGCTGGGACAAAACTCGAGAACCAGTTGCCCACACGGGCGTTCTCCTGGTTCGGATCGATGAGTTGCAGAGAGGAACCGGTGCCATTGGCATTGGTTGACCAGGGCAACACCGACTCATACCGCACCCGGTCCACAACGAGGTCAACCTGGTTGCTCGACGCCGCCGGCTTGAGCAACGTCAGCGTCTCCCCGTTGTTTTGCAGGTTGCCACTGAACTCGTCGAAGACCGGGATGGCGGTGCCGTGTGCGCGAGCAAAGGAAGCGCGATCGTTTGCGAGAAGGAGAAACTGGCGATTCGTGATGATGCTTCCCGGTGGAAAGATGTAATCGAGTCCGTTGATTCGCCAGTTGGAGAGATCAAATGAGTAGTTTGTGGAGGTGTTGAAGATCTCGACGAACGCGGCGTCTGGAACCACAGGATCGTACATGATCTCGTTGAACACGATCACGTTGCGCGGCGAAGGCGCCACATCGGTGTAGTTCACGGTCAGGGTTCGAGTGGAATTACTCAGGGCCTGACCATTCAGATCGAAGGCAGTGATGTTGAGAACGTTTGAGCCTTCTGCAAGTGGCACGAGGAGCCGCCATCCGGTGACGCTCGTCCAGGTAATCGGATACGAAATGCCATTCACGGCAATCGTCCGCGCCCGGACAGGAGCGGTACCGCTGATGGCGATCAGGTTGCGGTTCGTGCTGAAGCTGTTGGTCCCATTGACGTTGAAGACGTTGGATACGGAGTTGAGCTGCCCGAGGATGAAAGCGCGCCGTTGATCGATCCATGTTTTGATAGCCGCGGGTCCGTTGAGAGCGATGCCGTTCGCCTGGAACACGGCAAACTTGGAATCGAGGATGGTATCGACGGGAGTGCCACTGCCGGTGCGAAAGAAGCCGTTCATCGCTTCATCGAGAGCGCGCCAATAAGAACGCACGAAGGCGGGATAGTTGTACATCCGGACGATATTCGGATCGACGCCTGCGTCAAAAAGCGGCGCTGTCGGCGGATCGTTGAAAACGCCGAGGCCAACATCGAAGTCCCAGGAGAACAGTTTCCAGGTGTCGTTGGCTGGCTTGTAGAGGTAAGTGTTCTTTGCGTTGGGATTACCGAACGCGTCCCAGAACGAAGCGAGATCGTTCATCGCAAACGTGCGCATCCAGTGTTCGACATCCACCAGGCCTTCCACGGCTGATTGGTAGCCACCGCCCTGCGTGTTCACGGCATCGACGAGTGCGAAGAGATCGCTGAAGTCATTGGCCGTGTTCTGGATGGCGCGCGGACGCCAGTTCCAGCGATAACGCGCCGTCTTCTTCACGCCGCCGCTCAGGTAATTATCTAATGAGTTAAGAATGCAGGGATCGATCCGGTTGCCCGCGTCGTCGAATTCATTCCAGCAATCCGTTTTGAGCAACGCGCCGTTGTTGTCGTTTGGAAAGAACTCATTAATGGCGTCGCCTCCGGGTTGCTGCACGTCGTCGTAGATGGTTCCGCGCTTTACGCCATTGACGAAGAGATTGATGTAGCGGCGATACATGTTCGGCAGGCCGTATTGATCGAGGAACCAGAACATCAGTTGCTCGCGCTGGTCGGTGTCGTCGCGGATCGGCCAATCGAGTGTGAAATGATTTTCACCGAGGACACGATCGTCGTCGGGAAATTCCAGGTCATAGCCGCAAAGAGCGCCGGTGGGAGTGGTGTAGGTCGGTGCGGTATAGGAACTGCCGCTGTAATGGCCGTTGGCATTGTAGACGATGCGCCGCGTGCCATAGACGAACGTCGCATCGATGCCTTCGTTGCTCATCTTTTCGCGCGTGGCCCAGAAATCATGACTCGCCTGCGTCATCCAGAAGCGATACGTCCCGAATGGCCCGGGCGGAATGGATTCCCCGATGCGGACGAGGCATTCGCGAACCGGCGCCTCCGCAGGAAACTGATTCGTCGCCGGGTTGCTGAAGGCATCTGAAGCTTCAATCCGGAACGCGACCAGCTTGCCGTTGGACTGGGCGGGAATGACTCCGGTGAAGATTCCATCCCGGGGCATCAAGTCACCGTTTGTTCCGTAGTCGTTCATCGGCGCCGTTGAAAGCGCTGTCGATGGATCGATCCGGTACTTCAAGAGCACGGATTGGATTCCGTCCGGGTCCGCGATGCGGGCTTCGACTCGAATGACCTCGCCGGCTGCGGGCAGGGTGGGCTTGTGAGTGACGTTGAAAATGATCGGCGCACCATTCGCCCGGGCGCGGCTGTTCGGTGCACCGGGCGTACCAAGATCATTTCGCATCTGAAGCTGGCCATAAGCCTCGAGGTGATTGCCCTTGAGGCGGAACAGAATCTCCGGATGCCCGCGCAACCATTTCACTTTCGCGCGAATGGTCGCGACAGTTCCTTGCGCGATGGGAGAAGTCAGCGGGGTGCGAATGCGATTGGCGACATGATCACCGCGAGTGGTGGCCCGGACATGCAATGACTTGCCGCCGGTGTATCCTCCGTTCGTTTCCACGGAAGAGAGGCGATGCGTGCCCTGAAAGAACCAGCCATTCGTGCCGTTTTCAAAACCGGGATTTGAAACGCGATTCGCGCCACCGGACGGGATGACTTCGACGTCGTCAACCAGGGCTTCGCCGGGACCGAGGAGAAATATCTGGAGTTGATCGGCGGCTACATTCCCGGGGTGCGCGAGATCGAGAACGCCTGTTTTTTCTACCGTCACCCATAAGCCCTTTGAGGATTCATCGCTGTCCGCCCAATTAGGAGCCAGCCGCCATGGACTGCGCGCATCGATCAGTTCCAAACTGCTTCCTCCGCCGTCGCTCCAGCGGGTCCACCGGCTGGAAGGTTCGTAGGTGACTTCATCCACTGCGGGATAAAGCACCGTCGTGTTGTCGATCGGACTGTTCAGCAATTGCGGTCGGCGGAGAACGATGGTTTCGCCGCTCTTCGCGAGAGTGCCATCCCAGTTTCCAAAGGTGTTCGACACGCTGAGGTTTGGATAATGTGCGATGAGCTGGGACGCATTCTCACCGACGACGACGAAGCCGAGCGCGGGCAGGATCGTATTGGAAGGAAACTCATAGCGAACGCCACCTGTCAGTCGCCAACCACCGATGGGCACGTCGTTCGTCGAGAAGTTGTGCAACTCGATGAACTGATCGTTTTGGTCGCCGGAGATGGGATTGAACATGATCTCGTTGATGACCACCGGGTAATTGTATTCCTGCACCTCGGCGAATTCAGATCCACGGCCCACCGCGTTGTTGGTGCCGCGAGTGCGCTGGCCGGGAAAGAAATAAGGCGAGCCGTCCGGATAGCGGCCCAAGGAGAAATCCTCGCCTTGATTCTCCCACTTCACGGCATCGATCACGCGGGTTTGATTCGAGTTCCAGAAATAAATCGTTTCTCCCGCGGCCCGGAGCGCAAAGCCAAGTTCGTTTGTCGCGATGTCATTCGTGAGTTGGAACGTGGCGAAGACGGCAAACGCCGAGGGATTGATGACGGTGCCGGACGGAATCCGGAACTTGTTCGTTTTCGTGCTGTCGGTCAGGTAGCAGCCGGAAATGTCGACAGGCACGGGACCGGTGTTGAACAGCTCGATGAAGTCCGCTTCATGATCGTCCAGATGTGCCGCCAGTTCGTTGAGCACGACATTCTCCAGTAATCCCGCGGGCACCGCGTCGGCCGCGCCCGGTGAACCACCCACGACCGCGCTGTGCGCCCAGGCCGGGCCGTTGTTTTCTCCGTAAGACGCTTTCGCGAGAACGATCGAATGTCCCGTGCCGTCTGCCGCCACCGGCCAAGGCGCCTCATCGGCATAGTTTACTTCGAGCAGAATGGCGCCGGAACGTTTGCGCAATCGAATCGTCCCGCTGCCATTGGGAAGACTGTTTGTGAATCCGCCGAGCACACCGGTGATGTTGTGGGCAGATTGAATATCCGCCGGTGACGGTGCGACGACGATGAATCCGTTCCCCGCAATGGTGGTGTTGGTGGGGAAGGTGAATTCGATATCTCCACTCAGCCGATATCCGCCGATTTCCTCTGGAAATGGATTTGAATTGTAGAGCTCGATGAACTCCAGGTTCTTTCCGTCAGGACGATCGGGAGGATGATACATGATTTCGGAAATCACCAGGCCGGTGCGCCGACTGGAAGGTCCAAGGGGTTCGTAGGTCAACTGGGCCGGGCTGAAGTAAACGATCGTCAACAACGCGCTGGCGCTGGTGATCGAGCCGGCGGAGTTGCTCACAATCACGTCATAACTACCGGCGTCGTTGGTGGAAACGGAACCAATGAAGTAACTGGAGTTCGTGGCGCCGCTGATCGGCGTCGAATTGCGCCGCCATTGATACGTCAGCGGTTTGCTGCCAAACACACCGACGGAGAATCCCGCGCCATCTGCGATGCCGACCGTCATGTTGGTGGGGTGTCGTGTGATAGACGGCGGAGTTCCTGGCGGAGGAAGCGGGTCGGCAGTGCCGCTCAGTTCGGCGCGGAAGCCGGTTGGATTGATCCCCGGTGCGGCGTTGTTGACGATAAAATCAAGCGTGTTGGTTCCTTCAATGAATCCACTGCTGATCGTCCAACTCCCAGAGAGCACCGCGAAGTTTCCATCGTAGGTGATGCCAGTGCTGATGCCATTGATGAGGATATCGGGCGCGGCGTTGTCGGATGACCAGAGCCCCGTGATGACTGCGGTGCCCGGCTCGAGTCCGGCGAGGTTGAAGGTCGTGCGATAAGTGTAATTGCCCGGTTGATTGCCGGTGCCTTGAGGCGCTTGCGGCGCGATCCATTTCGAATTCGGACCGTTCACCAACCAGGTTCCGATCGGGAATCCTTCGTTGACGACACGGGTAATGGGTCCTGGAAAGGCGGCGTCGGCGCTTTGAATGAGCGTGTAGTGTGGATCGGCGGTGCCGGCCGGCAACAGGGCGCGATTGTCGTCAACGCCCGTGTTGAACAATCCCGGGATGCTGGCGCCGAAAGCATTCCAGGCGGCTGTGATTGAAACGCAGAGGGCAAAGCGGAGCAGCCGTGAAGTTCTCATAGGCAATCGCGATCGTTCTTTCCGTCGGGAATTTGGATTCGCGCAGAGAATGGCGGACAGCCAACCGGGAGACAAGGCAACAACGCCTTGTCTCTTCATTTGCCGAGAACGTGCGCCAGCCTCCTGCCGCGACGAGCTACTTGGAAAAAGCTGCGACAAGTTGCAGCACTCCAAATCGTCGCCGCTTAGTTCAACGGATTGCCATCCACGTCGAGCAGGTGCAGTTCACCGAGCTTGAGTTCGCGAATGCCGGATTCGATCTTGGACCGATCGCCCACGACGACCCAGATGAGTTTGTCTGGATGAATCAGTTTTTTTGCCGCACCGGCCAGTTGCTCCTGAGTGAGTGCGCGCACCTTGTTCGGGTAGGTTTCGAAATAATCTTCCGGCAAACCGAACCGCACAATTTGGCCGATGGAACCGGCCACAGCTCCTGCTGTTTCCCAGGCGCCGGGCAGGCGCAGGGTCTGGTTCACCTGCGCTTTCTTCAATTCGTCAGCCGTGATCGGTTTGTCACTCAGGATGCCGGTGAGTTCCTTCGAGACTTCGACCAACGATTCTTTCGTCTTGTCCGTTTGCACTGGCGCCATCGTGAGGAACGGGCGTTGTGCTTTTGCGCCGGAAATGAAGGAATGCGAGCCGTAGCTCCAATGCTTGTCCTCGCGCAGGTTCATGTTGATGCGCGATGTGAATTCACCACCGAGAATGTTGTTCATCGTCTCGATTGCGATCTCCTCGGGATTGTTTTTCGGCGGGGCCAG
>JADMIO011701125.1_pt1 | contig 33247 bp, 29 predicted proteins | sample 8958161 | NCBI WGS metagenome assembly JADMIO01 (sample SAMN16585339, study PRJNA669376) | soil metagenome | isolation source: Crop rotation soil | place: USA: Cullars Rotation, Alabama | collected 2011 | reverse complement strand
CGACGCTACCGCGTTACGGTACTGACCTCGTCCAAGAATAATCCTGCTGTTTGATGTTGCACTACCTGTTTAGATCCGGTTTGGATGAGGTACGTCGGGTCTGTCTTGCGCCCATATCAGCAGCAACCCGACGCTACCGCGTTACGGTACTGACCTCGTCCAAGAATAATCCTGCTGTTTGATAGTCGCACTACCTGTTTAGATCCGGCTTGGATGAGGTCAGTACCGTAACGCGGTAGCGTCGGGTCCTGTGTTGCACTACCACGTGACATTGACCTCGTCCAAGACTGATCTTGCTGTTTGATGTTGTACTCGCCTGTTTAGAGCAGTCTTGGATGAGGTAGTGTCGGGTCCGTCTGCGCTACCGGGTAACGGTACTGACCTCATCCAAGAATGACCCTGCTGTTTGATAGTTGCGCCAGGCTGTTTAGATCTGGCTTGGATGAGGTCAGTACCGCAACGCGGTAGCGTCGGGTCTGTGTTGCTAATAACCATCCGCTTGACAGTGTCGCAACCGCTCTGCCAGTATGCTGCCGCTTAACTGAATTCCTCATCCTCATCATGTGGAACGACACCGATACTCCTCTTGCGTACTTCATCTCTTTTCGCACTCGTGCAACATGGCTACATGGAGATAAACGCGGCTCAATAGATCGCTTTCACAATCGTTACGGCACGCCTTACATTCCTCCTGATCCACAGTGGCATCGTTATAACCAACAGCAATTAAAGTCTGCGCCGCTCATCCTCGGAGCTTTCCAACGGGGAGCAATCGAAATTGCGATTAAGGAAACCTGTAAGATCAGGAGTTGGCCGCTACTGGCGTTCAATGTTCGCACGAACCATGTTCACACGGTAGTTACTGCTAATCGTGATCCCGAACTGGTTCTCATCGCTTTCAAGGCAAACGCAACCAGACAGTTGCGGCAAGATGGGTTGTGGATCCATGCGTTCAGTCCCTGGGCTCGCAAAGGTAGCAAGATAAAACTTTGGAACGAACAAAGCGTCGCAAGGGCTATCGATTATGTGCTTAACGGTCAGGGTGATGACTTACCGGATTTTGGCTAGTGAAGAGCGATCTGTGCGCCGGGCGTGACTTCCTCGGGTGTCTCGCCGCAGCGAAATATTCGCGCGCCGGACGAGCCACGCAAGGTGGTCGTTCCGTTTTCGATGCGCAGCATTGCGCCTTCGCGGAGACCAATGACCGGGGTGTCGTTCTCCTCGAGGAACTGCATGATGCGTTCTTCGCGTGTTTCGCCCATGTGAGTCGAGTTTGGATCGGCGTCGATGTAGTGCGGGTTGATCTGGAACGAAACGAGACCGAGCGCGTCGAACGATGGCGGTTGCACGATCGGCATGTCGTTCGTCGTTCTTATCGTCGGACCAGCGACGTTCGATCCGGCGCTCGAACCGACGTAAGGCATGCCGCGCACGACTCGCTCGCGAATTGGACCAAGCAACTCGCGATCGTAGAGCGCCTTCAGGAGACGAAAAGTGTTGCCGCCGCCGATGAAGATCGCATCTGTTTCGTTAACCGCCTGCACGGGATCGGAAGCAGCGTGAACGGAAGTCAACGCGTAACCCATCTTCTCGAATCGCTGTTGCGCGGTCGCTGCATATTTGTCGCGATCGAAAAGCGCGTACGGCACGAACAGCACGCGTTTCAAATCGCCGAGGAAACTGCGGATCTCCGCCTCGGCGTGATCGAGATAGCCACTGCCGTACAACGTCGAGTTGCTGATGAGAAGGATGCGCTTGGTGTCGTTGTTCATGCAGTTTTGGCGAGGCGCAACGGGCGCGGTGCACCCTGGATGCTTACCGGCAGTTGCGGCGCGCAACACACTTTTACGAGTCGCTCTCGATCGCGCTGCATCTCCTGATCGTCTGCGAGCCACGAGAGTACGTCCTTCAATACGCGAGCGGCGCCGGCATCGTCCGGTTCGACAATCCGGTAGTGCATCCATTGCCCTTCGCGACGCACGCCGACAATACCCGCGCGTCGCAGGTACGCAAGGTGACGGCTGATCTTCGGTTGATTTGTTTTCAATATTTCAACAAAGAAGCAGACGCAAACTTCTTCCGCGCCCATCAGGTTCAGCACTCGCAACCGCGTGCGATCCGCGAGTGCCCGGAAGAATAATTCCTTATCGAAAACTCTGGTCTTCTTACCCATGACGCACGCCATTCTAGCACAGGATTGAATATGCGCCTTGACATATATTCAATCGGAGCGCATACTGCGATGCATATGCGCCTAAGCAAATATATCTAGAAAGGGAAAGATGATGATTGAAGCATTGAAAGCGCACCTTGCGCTGAACGTTCACAACGTCGAGCGCAGCATCGAGTTTTACAAAAAGCTGCTCGGCATCGAGCCGGTAAAGGTTCGAACCGGGTATGCAAAGTTCGACGTGCAAAACCCACCCTTAAATCTCACGCTGAATGAGAACAGCTTTACTGAACGCGGCGCGCTGTCGCATCTCGGCATCCAGGTGGCTGCTACAAACGACGTAATCGCGATGCGTGAAAAGTGGAGCGAGGCCGGCTTGCTCACGCGCGACGAGATGCAGACGAGTTGTTGCTATGCTTTGCAGGACAAGACGTGGGTGAAAGATCCGGACGGGAACGAGTGGGAAGTGTTTGTCGTCCTCGAAGACAACCTGGCGGAAACAACGTCTTGCAAATGTACCGATGACAAATGTGAAACAACGACAATCACAGGTCGCGTGTGATATGACGGGTTGACAGGATTCACAGGATTTAGAAGATTGTAGTCATGACTAATCCTGTTGTTCTTTCCTGGAATGAGACCGCAAAGTACTGGATACAGTACAGCGATACGATTCGCGCGATGTTTGCCCCGTTGACGGCGGCGATGATCGAGCACGCGAAGATCGTCGAAGGACAAACTGTGCTCGATGTCGCTGGTGGTTCAGGTGAGCCGGGGTTGACGATTGCCGAGAGAGTTGGACCAACCGGCTCGGTTACATGCACTGACGCTGTCGCCGAGATGGTTGAAGCCGCACGCCACGAGGCGACTCGACGCGGGCTCACGAACGTACACTTCCATCAGTGCACTGCCGATTCGTTACCTTTCCCCGACAATTCGTTCGACGCGACTGTATGCAGGCTCGGCATCATGTTCGTTCCCGATCCATCGGCTGCGGTGCGCGAGATGCTGCGCGTCACCAAACCGGGCGGCAAGCTCGCTCTGGCCGCGTGGCACAAGAGCGAAGCCAACCCATTCTGCTATGTCGTGACGAATGTGATGGCCCAACACGTCAACTCGCCCGCAGCCGATCCCGATGCGCCAAACGCCTTTCGTTTCGCAGAGACTGGCAAACTCGCGCGTGTATTGACTGAAGCGGGCGCGCGTGAGGTTGAGGAAAGAGTAGTACGGTTTAATATCGAAGCTCCGATCTCGCCGCATGAATTTTGGACCATGCGTTCGCGTACGTCCGATACGTTGCGTGAAAAGCTGGCCAAACTGTCTGCTAGCGAACAGGCGCAGATCGCGGACGAAGTGCAGCACGGTGTCAAAGAATTTTTTCCTCGCGATCAAATGAACTTCCCCACGCAGATGATGCTCGTCACCGGAACAAAAGCCGCGGATCTTCGCGGATAAACGCGGACAATGAGATTATGTATTCGTCATGAACGATCTGCTCGCGGCGCGTTCGCAAATGGCGATGTCGCTCGCTTTTCACATCATCTTTGCGGCGATCGGGATCGCGATGCCGCTGCTGATGATTATTGCCGAGTGGAAGTGGCTGCGGAGTAAAGACGAGATCTATCTCACGCTGGCCCAACGTTGGGCCAAAGGCGCTGCCATACTCTTCGCGGTGGGCGCTGTTTCGGGCACAGTGCTTTCATTTGAACTCGGACTGTTGTGGCCCGGGTTCATGGGTTACGCGGGTTCGATCATCGGCATGCCGTTCTCACTCGAAGGCTTTGCATTCTTCACCGAAGCAATCTTTTTAGGAATCTATCTTTACGGCTGGAAGCGTGTGCCGCCGCGCGCGCACCTGTTTGCGGGCGCGATGGTCGCGATCAGTGGCGCGCTTTCGGGCATCTTCGTCGTGATCGCGAATGCGTGGATGAACGCGCCTACTGGCTTTCGCCTCGTCGACGGCAAGCCGGTTGACATCGATCCGATCGCCGCGATGTTGAATCCCGCGGCGTTCTCACAAACTCTTCACATGACGCTCGCTGCTTATGCGGCAACCGGATTCGCAGTCGCCGGCATTCATGCCTTCATGCTCAGACGCGACGCGCATAACCGATTTCATCGAGCAGCACTCGCGATCGCGCTGCTCGTTGGCGGCGTGAGTGCGATCCTGCAACCATTGAGCGGCGACTCGCTCGCGAAGTCAGTCGCGCGAACTCAACCCGTGAAGCTCGCCGCGTTTGAAGGACACTATCAAACTGAACAGGGAGCGCCGATTCGCATTGGCGGCGTTGAGATTCCTTACCTGTTGAGCATACTCGCATACGGCGACCCGAACGCAGTCGTTAAGGGACTGAATGAGTTTCCCGCCACTGATCGACCGCCGGTCGCAATCGTTCACCTCGCGTTTCAGATCATGGTCGCAAGCGGTGTGGCGATGATGCTCGTTGCACTCTGGGCCGTGTGGCGATACCTACGCGGACGCCGTAACCAAAAGTGGCTCGAGTCAAAATGGTTTCTGCGATTACTCATCATTGCCGCGCCGCTCGGTTTCATCGCGATCGAAACCGGTTGGGTCGTGACTGAAGTAGGACGACAGCCGTGGATCATCAACGGCGTGATGCGAACCAGTGAGGCCGTCACGCCGATGCCCGGATTGATCGTGCCATTCCTCACGTTCACTGCGCTCTACATTTTTCTCGCGGCGATCACTGTCTTCCTGCTACTGCGGCAAGTCGCAGCGAGTCCGAGAGATCCTGAACCGCATCCACTGGAGGTGCGCGTTGCCGCTTGAGACGATCATCGCCGGAATAATGGTCGCGTCACTGGTGCTCTACGCGCTCCTCGGCGGCGCGGATTATGGCGGCGGCGTGTGGGATCTCTTCGCCTCTGGCCCACGCGCGCGCGAACAACGAAACTTGATTGCCGAAGCGATCAGTCCGGTGTGGGAAGCGAATCACGTCTGGTTAATACTCGTCGTCGTCATTCTTTTCACTGCATTTCCGCCCGCCTTCGCAGCAATCGCGACAGCGCTTCACATTCCGATCACCCTCGTGCTGATCGGCATCGTATTACGCGGCACAGCGTTCACTTTCCGAACGTACGACGTACAGCGCGACTACGTGCAACGTCGCTGGAGTCTCGTGTTTTCGATTGCAAGCATCATCACGCCGATCCTTCTGGGAACGACGTTAGGCGCGATCGCATCGGGAACGATCCGCGTTGAGAACGGCGCGGTCACGAGCGGCTTTTTTCGTTCGTGGCTCGCGCCGTTTCCTTTCGCAGTGGGTTTCTTTGCGCTCGCGTTGTTCGCCTTTCTCGCCGCTGTTTACCTGACCGTGGAATCACGTGAACGAAAGTTGCAAGAAGACTTCCGCATGCGCGCGATCGTCTCCGGAGTTGCCGTCGGTTTACTCGCACTCACGGTTTTCATGCTGGCGAAAACCGGCGCGCCGACTGTTCGCGCCGGAATCAGTCGTAGCTGGTGGGCTTTGGGACTACATGTTCTCACTGCGATTTTTGCGATCGGCGCTTTCGTTACTCTCTGGACCAGGCGTTACCTTGTCGCGCGCGTTTGCGCGGCAGGCCAGGTGACGTTGATTTTGTTGGGCTGGGCGTTCGCGCAGTTTCCGCATCTCGTTGAACCTGATCTCACGATCAGTTCAGCAGCGGCGCCGCAAATCACGCTCGAGTTGCTGCTCGGCGCGCTCGCGGCAGGGGCAATTTTGTTGTTTCCGTCGTACTATTGCTTATTCCGAATTTTCAAAGCTGAGTAGCAGATGAGGCTGGACGAACACCGACAACAGATCCGCTGCCAGGCTTACTCGATTGGTCTTTTGTTGGTGGCGTTCTGTATCGGCGCCACGGGCCTGCTCGGTTGGATACTCAACAACCCGCTACTCAAACGAATCCACCCTTCGCTGGTGACGATGAAAGCAAACACTGCTGTTTGCCTGATGTTTGCCGCTGTGTCTTTATTTCTGATCGAGGGCAAATCTGCCTCACCTTTGAAGCTTCGGATCAGTCGAATACTCGCCATCGTCGTCGCGCTTGTGGGCCTGATCACACTTAGCGAACATCTCTTCGGCTGGAACTCCGGACTCGATCAATTACTCTTTCACGAATCGAAAGCAGAGGCAGGCCTGTCGTTTCCAGGACGGATGGGAGTGGCGGCGTCACTCAACTTCTCGTTGCTCGGCATTAGTCTCGGCTTACTTGATGTGCGTTCAAGACGCTGGTTTCGCGTTGGAAATGTCCTCGTGTTGTTCGTTATCGGAATCACGCTGCTCATTTTTCTTTATTACTTTTACGGCGTCGAGCAACAGGAACCGTTTGCCTACTACTTCACCATCGCTTTACACACCGTAGTTGCATTTCTCTGTCTCTGTGCAGCGATGCTTTTGGCGCGACCCGATCGCGGAGTCGTCACCGCGATTCTTGGAAACAGTCCGGGATCAGTTGTAGCGCGGCGCATGTGGCCGGCGCTGTTGATAGTGATCCTGTTGGGCTGGATTAGAGTCACTGCCCACAACGCGAATTGGTCCAGTCAGGGACTTGCGACCGCGATGTTCGTTTTAGCAGTGCTCGTGCTGCTCTCTGCCCTGATCTGGTGGACTGCCGTTTCGCTTAACCGCACCGACCGCGAGCGCTCCGTTGCTGAAGGTCGACTCGCCGTGCTGGCGCGAGTCAGCGACTTGATACGTACGATTCACGATCCATACGAACTCTCTTACGCCGTTGCGAAAGCTGTCGGCAGTCATCTCAAGGTTCGTCGCTGTCTGTTTAATGAAACTGACGTCGAGCGCGATCTCGAGATTGTTCACTGTGACTATTGCGATGGCGCCGAATCGGTGGCAGGTGAACATCGCATCTCCGACTACAGCAGCATCACCTCTCGTGACATGGAGCTCGGCAAGACCGTCGTCAATTACGATTCAAAGACTGACCCGCGAACGGCGGCTGTTTACGAACGCAGTTATGAGGCGACCGGCGAGCGCGCTTACATTGCCGTGCCGTTGTTGCGCGAAGGCCATTGGGTAGCTTCACTGTGGGCCAGCGACGACGAACCGCGACAATGGACCAAAGAGGAAGTGTCGTTGTTACAAACTGCCGCCGAACGCACCTGGACCGCGGTGGAAAAGTTGCGCGCCGAGGCGGAGCGTGAGCGATTGCTGAAGAGCGAACAGGAAGCACGCGACGCCGCGGAAAAAGCGAACCAGCTCAAAGACGAATTTCTCGCAACGCTCTCTCACGAGCTGCGGAATCCGCTCAACGTCATTCTCGGCTACTCGGAGCTGTTGCTGCGCATGCCGGAGATCGAGGGCTCGCAGCGTTTAGTGAAGATGGGTGATGCGCTCCGACGCAACGCGCAATCGCAGTCGCAATTGATAAACGATCTGCTCGATCTCTCACGTCTACAGCGAGGCAAGATCTCTCTAAACCTCGAGACGGTTTCACTCGCAGCCATCATCGATAGTGCGGTGGAGACTGTGCGCACGGATGCGGCGGCGAAACAGATTGAGATTCGCTTACGCATCCACGATCAACTCCTGTTTGTCGAAGGCGATCGATTGCGTCTACAGCAAATAGCGTGGAACGTGTTGAATAACGCGGTGAAGTTTACGCCCGCAGGCGGGAGGATAGAGATCAGTTTGGGCAGTGATGACGATAGTAATGCTGTCCTGACGGTGACGGATACGGGGCAGGGAATCGATGCGAGTTTTCTGCCGCACGTTTTTGAAATGTTTCGCCAGGCTGACGGCAGTAATCGACGAAGGCATGGCGGACTGGGAATTGGGCTCGCGCTCGTGCGGCAACTGGTCCAACTTCACGGCGGCACGATCAGCGCTGAGTCTGGTGGTCCAAACAAGGGTTCGCGGTTCACGATTCGTCTGCCGTTGTTGCGCGAAGCAACGTCGCAGAATGCGCCATCGATGGTTGTCGCGCGCGCTGCTGAGCTTGAAGTGTTCGCGCAAAAAAGTTTTCTGGTAGTGGACGATTCGGAAGATACGATCGCGATGTTACGGGAGTTGCTGCGCGTTGCGGGTGCGAATGTGACGGCGGCGACGAATGGCGCGGACGCGTTGCGCCTCGCGGAAGAGAATGAGTTTGATGTGATTCTTTCCGACATCTCGATGCCGGAGATGGATGGATTTGAGTTTCTACAGCGACTGCGAAAGATCGACGGCCGGCGGCATGTTCCGGTCGTGGCCATCACCGGTTTCGGCCGCAGCGCGGACATTGCGCGCGCTCGTGCGGCGGGTTTTTATTCTCACATCACGAAGCCTCTCAATTTGAAAGCCCTCGCGGAAGTATTGCAACAACTCGACCGCGAAAGAACCGCGCCGGAGACGAGCGTAGATCACGACGTCAGCGCCGGTCCGGTTTTTTAACTACTGGAAATAGAAACAAGTCAGGAAGAGGGGCTTGCCTCCGCTATTGCGGCTTGGCCGCGCTGTTTACGAAGTGCCGAAGCTGTTCGAAAAGTCGAAATCTTTGAGCAGGTAGAGGCCGAATCTTTTCCTGCGTGTGGTGATCTTTGGTTTGCCGTCGCCCTTCGACTTCTTCTCGATCACGTCGCCGGTGAGAACATTCATGTCAGTGTCGGTTGAAGTGTCGTCAGTATGATCGGTGTAGAAGATCTGAATGCCGACGAGGCGCCACTGGCCTTTGTAGAGTTTGAATTGATGTCTCGCCGCTTCCATCGTCGCGGCCGTCTTGGCGTTGTCCTGAATGTAGATACTGCCGCCTCTGATTTGTAAGTCTTCTACCCAGCAACAACCCATCCCGGGAATCTCTTCTTCGCGCGATGTCTGTGCAAGCTGATAACTGCCCTGCGGTTCGCGTACCAGTACGTAAAGTTGGTACGTTGATGATGAGCCTGATTTTTCACGATGGACCACCCCGGCCCAGTCTTCGAGATTGTCGCCATTGAGATCGCCGCTCGCCTCGACACTGATGCGATCTTCGCCTTGCTCAACCGACTTCTTGAATGCATCGAGACTCGAGAACTTTTGTTGTGCTGTCGCGACGACCGTGCAAGCGACGATGAGAAGCACTGATAAGAAAAGATTCATCGTGTTAACTCGTTTGCATGAACTCCGTACAACTCAGTCTCTCAGATCGCAGGTTCTTACTGGCATTTTCCTTGCTTTTACTCCGTGTATGCAAGATCGAAAATGGCTTCACAAATTCCTGCTTGCGTTTGTCATAAGTGCAACTCTTTTTCTTCCAGTTCCCGCACAAAAACTCACCAACAGTGCGCTTAGTTCACCACTAAAACTCACGCTGCCGGTTAAAGACGGCTCAGTCCGTTTTGCGGTGATTGGCGATACTGGCTCAGGTAGTGAAAAGCAGAGAGACGTCGGCGCGATGATGGTCAAGTATCGCGCGTTGTTTCCGTTTGAGTTCGTGTTGATGATGGGCGATAACGTTTACGGTGGCGAGGCACCGCAGGATTTTGAGAAGAAGTTTTCCGAGCCGTACAAGCCGCTGCTCGATGACAAAGTGAAATTCTATGCGACGCTGGGCAATCACGATTTGCCGTTGCAAGTGAATTACGCAAACTTCAACATGAACGGCAAGGAGTATTACCGGTTCAAGAAGGGCAACGTCGCCTTCTACTCGCTCAACAGCAACTACATGGACAAGAAGCAGGTGCAGTGGCTTGAAGACGAGCTTGCGAAAGACACTTCTGACTGGAAGATCTGTTTCTTCCATCATCCGCCTTACTCGTCGGCAAAGACACACGGTTCGGATAATCAGTTGCGCGCAGTAGTAGAACCGATCTTTGTTAAATACGGAGTAAACGTGGTGCTGGCGGGCCACGATCACGTGTATGAGAGAATCAAGCCGCAGAAAGGCATTTACTACTTTGTCTCGGGCGCCGGTGGCAAGCTTCGCACTGGCGATGTTCGCGAGACTTCGCCGTTAGTCGAAAAGTCGTACGATCGCGATCTGCACTTCATGCTGTTTGAAGTGGCTGGCGATCAGATGTACTTCCAGGCAATTTCGCGCACTGGTGAGACTATCGATTCGGGTATGATCGCGCGAAAACGATCCTAAAGGAGGCGATATGCAAAGTAAGCCCGCGCAGGATGACAAGCAGGCGATTCGCGACTCAGTCAACACATGGCTCGCTGCCAGTAAGAATGGCGACTTGCCAACGTTGCTCAATCTTATCGCTGACGACGTGCTCTTTATCGTTCCCGGAAAAGAGCCGTTTGGCAAAGAAGCCTTTGCTGCTGCCAATCGCGAGCAGATGAAAGACACGAAGCTGGACGCGACGATCGATATCAAGGAGATCGAGGTCGTGGGCCCATGGGCCTGGATGCGCAGTTTTCTCGAAGTAAGCTTTACGCAGGACGGCGAAACGACGCGGCACTCAGGTCACATTCTCAACATCTGGGAGAAGAAATCTGACGGTCGCTGGGTCATCAAAAGGGACGCAAATTTTGTGAAGCCCGATTGATATTTTGCGTGCGTTTTCGGGGTTCGAAATGGGTTGCCGGACGCGGAAATCGTATAGAAAATTTATGCAACTGGAGACCCGGGTAGTGAATCTTATACTCGGTTCTGATGGCAGTCGGAATCACTCGAACAGCCCGATAGGTTTCAACGAGATTGATAAGGTTGAGGAGTGTTAAATGAGATCTATTAGAAAAGTTTCCCCTGCGATTATCACGATTCTGGCAGTTATTTTTTCCATTTCTACCGCCTCTTTTGCGAAGAGCAAAAACGAAAAGTTTCCCAACATCAAGATCAAGAATTTTGGTCAAATGGACGAGCGTTTCTTCCGTGGATCACGTCCTGAGGAGAACGACTATCCGGCACTTGCCGCGCTCGGTGTGAAGACCATCATCGACTTAACCGACAACTCGATGGAGTATGAGAAGCCGGCTGTCGAAGCCGCTGGACTCCGTTACGTGAACATTCCGATGGTCGACAAAAGCTATCCGAGCATGGACCAGATCAACGAGTTTCTGAAAGTCGTCGACGATCCGGCGACCGGCAAGTTCTTCGTTCACTGTGCCGGCGGCCGGCATCGCACCGGAGTCGTGGGTGCTGTGTATCGCTTCAACCATGATCACTGGAATCTCGAACAGGCTCTCGCCGAGATGGACCAGTATGAGTTCGGTTCCGGCTACGGGCACGGCAAGCAAAGAGATTTCGTGAAGGACTACTGGGAACAGTTCCAGGCCAAACAGACTGCCGCTGCCGCTACGAACCGGTAATCAGCCTTTCAAGACGAACCCAAAGGGCTGCTCATCTCGAGCAGCCTTTTTTGCATCTTACAGACACACTTCTATCGTGCTCGCAAAACCTGCGAGCTCCCAGATTTTCAATGAACGTTCACAACCCTTAGGGGATCACACTAACAATCGTCGTGACTATCACTGTAGTTATCGTGTCGGTCAGCGTAGTTGTTGTGCCAGTACCGGAAACTGCGCCCGGACCCTGGATCTGGCCGGCATAAGCTGAAACTGCCAGCATCAATGTAAGGATCACAACTGCGCATTGCGTACGTAAGGTCTTCACTTTTCGGTGCCTCCTCGTGAGTGATGCAAAATTTTTGCATCTCCCACTACAACAGTTTTGAATCGTTCTTGCAAGAGCGGACGGAAGAAGTTACTATTTGGTTCGGTTTCCCTTAGTTTTTCCTTGCACCAATATAGATGAGAACTACTCACATGACCTTACCGACCTCACTATTGCGCGACATGGAAACACAAAGCTCTAGTGTCGACCACTGGGCTGAATCCGCTTGCCAACAGGCTAAACTGCATGAAAACAAAGGGAGTTACGAGGAAGCATGGAGGGCGCTTGGCGCCTACTGGCCGCGCTTTGGCGAGCGCCCGCAGGTAACCGGCCTGGCGCCGAACGTGGCGGCCGAAGTCCTGTTACGGGCCGGGGTCATCACGAGCGCGATGGGCGGCAACAATCAGCTTGCAGGCGCCCAGGAAACTGCTAAAAACCTGATCAGCGAAAGTATCAGCATTTTCCAGTCGCTCAATTGCCAGCCAAAAGTCGAGGAAGCCCAGGTCGAACTGGCGCTCTGTTACTGGCGCACCGGTGAGCTCAACGAGGCGCGCGATCTGCTCCAAGAAACGCTCTTGCGGTTGAAGACTGACGGCGAAGTGAGGTGCCGCGCGATTCTCCGACTCGCGATCGTTGAGCTTGATGCGTCGCGACACCATGAGTCGTTGAATTTGCTCACTACGAATTCATCCCGGTTCGAGCAGCTCGAGAACGACACGATCAGAGGCTGTTATCACATGAATCTGGGAAACGTGCTGGAACTGCTTTGGGAGCAGGAGCAGCATGCTGATTATCTTGACCGGGCGCTGATTGATTACGCCGCTGCCAGTTATCACTTCGAACAGATTAATCACAGAACTTACTTAGGCAACGTCCAGAACAATCTCGGCTTTCTCTACTTCAAGATCAATCGCTGCGACGAAGCGTTGGATCATTTGGACTATGCGCGGCGCGTCTTCACGGACCTGTCGGACATCACTGCCATCGCGCAAGTTGATGAGACACGCGCCGGAGTTTTTCTAAAACAGGGAATTCCGGACGAAGCGGAGGAAGCAGCGCGCTCGTCGGTCGAGACGCTTGAAAAAACTGACAGGCACGCGCTGTTAGCGGAATCTCTAATCACTTACGGCCGCGCACTCGCTCGTCTCGGTGAATACACCGACTCGTTTGCAGCTTTCCAGCGTGCGATCAGTTTGTCAGAGCTCACCGGCAGTAATAAAAAGGCAGCCGACGCAGCGCTCGCAGCGTTTCAGGAAATCGGCGACCACCTCACCGTGTCTGAAACAGAGAAGGTTGTTGCCGGACGCACGCTGAGTGAAGAAGTAAATTCCTACGAGCACGAACTCATCAAACGCGCACTCGAGAACGCGCAGGGAAGCGTCACTCACGCTGCCCGCAGTCTCGGCATCTCGTACCAGGCCTTAGGCTACATGCTGGAGACGAGACACAAGGCCCTCCTGAACGAACGCACACCGGCCCGCCGGCGCATGCGAAGAATCCTAAGTAAGTAAACCAAACAGCTAGCGCCAAAGGCGTGGAATAAAAGCCAGGGGCATCGCCCCGGTTAACACACACCCAATAATGATCAAGGCCTGAAAGGCCGAAATAATATTCCGCCCGATCAGGGCTGGCGCGCCTTTTTATTTCGTCACCAGGGGCGACGTCCGACAAAGTCGGGACTTGCCCATGGCTGTCATATTTCGCGCCTCGGCGCTGTTTTTACTAATCTGGAAAGACGCTGGTTGGAACACAAGAGCGGCGCATAGACTATGGTTGCAGGGCTCGATGGACCAGGAGCGTGTCGACGTATTGCGTGAAACGAATCGCTTTACCGTCCTGCACTCGCCAAACGTGTGCCAAGTTTGCCTGAAAAGGTTTGCCGGTGGCTTTGTATGTGCCGCTGTATTTTCCTAGCGCGACTACAGTGTCACCGGCATCGAGAAACTCATCGGGCACGGCCGCGAATCCGTTCCATTCCGAACCGAGTCGCATGAAGACGCCCTCGAGCACAGCCTTTGGACCATGATACGTGCCGCCGTACGGGAAGCCCTCGGCTTCGGTCCAATCGATGTCCGGGCTAAGGAATCCAAGCACGCCGGGGATGTCGCCCTCGGCGAAAGCCAGGTAAACCTGTTTCACTGAATCAAGGTTGCTCAAAAGTGTTGGTCCTTTCTTTAAGGCGAAGGCGTCATATTATGTTTTATTTTCCAGTTCGTTCAATCGTCTGCGAATGTAATTTTGCTCGACCTCGTTGGTGGTGAGGGAGAGGGCGGTGGTGTAGGAGCTCGCGGCTTCGTCGTAACGATTGAGACGGCGTAACAGATCGGCGCGTGAGGCGTGCAAGAGATAATAGTTTTCAAGCGCGCCACCAGCGCCCGCCTCTTCGAGCAAGCGCAACCCGCGTTCAGGTCCCTCACTCATCGCCACTGCTGCCGCGTAGTTCAAAGCAACCACAGGCGATGACGTAATCCGCATCAACTCTCCATAAAGCGCGACGATCTGTCGCCAATCCGTTTCATCCGCGTGCTTCGCTTCCGCGTGAACTGCTGCGATCGCAGCTTGCAATTGATAACTACCGACGCGACGCAAAGACAGCGCAGTCTGGACCAACCGCACACCTTCATCGATCGCCGTCGTGTCCCAACGTGAACGATCCTGCTCTTCGAGTGTGACCAGTTCACCCTGATCGTTGACGCGCGCGTCGCGTCGCGAATCCTGCAAAAGCATCAATGCGAGCAGTCCCATGTTCTCCGGTTCGTTCGGCAACAGTTCGCACAGCACACGACCGAGCCGAATCGCCTCCGCACACAGATCGTTGCGAATCAAACTGTGCCCGCCACTCGCGGCGTAACCTTCGTTAAAGATGAGATAGATAACGGTGCGCACGGCCGCGAGTCGCTCGCCGATAATTTCGAGCGAAGGAACTTCATACGGAATTCCGGCTAGGCGGATTTTTTGCTTTGCCCGGACGAGTCGCTGGGCCAACGTTGCTTCAGGGACGAGAAATGCATGCGCGATTTCAGTGGTGGTGAGACCGCCAAGCGTTCGCAGTGTCAGCGCGACCTGCGCCTCGCGAACAATCGATGGATGGCAGCAGGTGAAGATTAGTCGCAGTCGATCGTCGGGATAATCCACGGACTCTTCAAGTTCTGCGAAAGGTTGTAGTCGAGTCGACTCGAAAGCGATTTCGTCCTGCTTGTCAGTGCGGGTTTTGTCGCGGCGGATTGCGTCGACTACTTTGCGGTGAGCGACTGTTGTTAACCATGCGCCGGGATTGTTTGGTGTTCCTTCGTGGTCCCACTTCGACGCGGCGGAGGTGAATGCTTCCTGGAGAGCTTCTTCGGCGAGATCGAACGAACCCGAGATACGGATCAGTGTCGCGATGATCCTGCCGTACTCTTCACGAAAAACTTTATCGAGCGTTGCGCGCGCCTGTGACATGCAGGCGAGCGTAAATCAGTTTCACGCAAAGGCGCAAAGAAGGACGCAAAGACGCAAATAGGAATTCTTTTCTTTGCGCCTTCGCGTCTTCCTTTGCGCCTTCGCGTGAAACTCTTATGCAGTTGCTTCGACGGCAGTCTCGACCAGTGGTCGCACTTCGATCGAGCCCGTGCGCGCGGACGGGATGCGCGCGGCGATGGCAGTGGCTTCGTCGAGATTCTTTGCTTCGATCAAAAAGTAGCCGCCGAGTTGCTCGTGCGTTTCCGCGAACGGACCGTCAGTGACCATCTCTTTTCCATCGCGCACGCGCACCGTCGTCGCGGTCGCGATCGGTTGCAACTGCGATCCGGTCACAAATTGCCCGCTCGCCACCAGGTCCGCGCGCAATTTTCTGAACTCAAGATAAATCTGCTGGCGCTCGGCCTCGCTGACCGCGGCCCAGCTTGGTTCGTCGTGGTAAATCAACAACATGTATTTCATTTGATTACTCCTCGTTATCAGGTTGAATTCTTGCCTTCAACCTTACGACGCCTGACGAACACAGAAATCGACAACTGCTGAGAAAAATTTTTATCCGATTGTCTGACCGTAACCAAGCCACTTGCGCAAGAAGCTGACCTGACCGGTGTGATAGGCATCGTGAAATGCGAAAAACGCGACAGTGCCGGTGAGTTTGCCGTCAAAACTCGGCGGACCTTTCGGAGCTTCCTTGGTCATGACACCTTCCGGCGCGCCCTTGAGCGCCGCCGACAACCGTGACGACACGTCTTGCCACGCGTTCCGCATCTCTGCCACGGTGGGATATTGGTCATCGGCGACGCGCTCCGAGCCGCGCGCGAAGAGTTCGCTCCACGAGTCGTCATACTCCTCCCCGAGAAACTTGAGCGTCATAGCACGGTGAACGATCAGGTGACCGAGCATCCACGTTAAGTGATTCGAGTCGTCACCAGGTTTCTTGAACCAGTGATCCGGCTCGACGCCTTCAATGGCCCTGTTAACGATGTCGGTGTTTGCTTTGAAAATTCCAGTGATGTTCTTGAAATCAGTCTCCATGATTGCGTCTCCTTTAGTCACAAAAAAACATAAAAACTCAATTTTGCCAACCGCCGCCGAGTGCTTTGTAAAGTTGGACCACTGAGATCAACTCATCGCGTTTCGTTTGCGTCAGGTTCAACTCCGCTTCGAATAGATCGCGATCCGCATCGAGCGCGTTGAGAAGGGTGTCAACGCCGCCTTCGTATCTCAGGTACGCGAGTCGCGATCGATCCTTAAGCGTGGTCACGAGCAACTCCTGCTGGATGCGAATCTCGCGAACCTTGCGATACTGGATCAGCGCATCTGAAACTTCGCGAAACGCGTTCTGAATCGTTTGCTGATATCCGACGAGTGCGAGCTCCTGTTGCGCGCGCGCGAACTTCACGTTTGACTTCAAACGCCCGCCAGTGAAGATCGGCTGCGTGAGTTGCGGCACAAACGTCCACGCGCGACTTGGACCAGTGAACAAACTTGAGAGCTGATTACTCTGAAATCCAAGTAATCCAGTTAAGCTGATGCGCGGAAAATAAGCAGCCTTCGCCGCTGAAACGAGCGCGCCCTGAGCCAGCAGATTTTCCTGTGCGGAGCGTATGTCCGGGCGACGTTCGAGGAGTGAAGACGGTAAACCCGCGGGCACAGCAGGGAGTTCCTGTTGTTGGGCCAACGGCGTGCCGCGCGTGATTGGACCAGGGTTATTGCCGAGCAACAAACTGATCTGGTTCTCCGTTTGTTCGATTGCTCGTTCAGTGTCGGGGATCGTTTGCGACGCCTGGTAGACGAGCTCTTCCGCCTGGCGTACGTCGAGCATCGTCGCGATTCCGCCTTGCTGGCGCGCTTTGATCAAACGCAGTGAATTCTCACGCGTCGCGAGCGTGCGTTTTGCGATGTCGAGCTGGCTGTCGAGCTCGAGCAGGTTGAAATAACCAGCGGAGACGTCGCCCACAACCGTCGTCATCACCGCTTTGCGATCTTCTTCGGTCGCACGCAATTCCGCGCGCGCGGCTTTAGTTTGATTGCGCAGGCGACCCCACACGTCGATCTCAAACGTCAACAGGTTCATCAATACATTGCCGAAGCTGCGTCGCTGCCCACCCTGTCCTGAACCGGCCAGTTGACCGTTGTTCGAAAAGCGATTCGTAGTGAGATCGGCGCCGGCCTCAAACTGCGGCCATTGATCCGAACGCGCGAGTCCGAGATTCGCGCGCGCCGCGTTGATGCGCGCACCGGCGAGACGCAGATCGTAATTCTGGACCATCGCCGTGCGGACCAGTTGCTGTAGTTCGGGATCTTTGAAAACTTCGAACCACTTCAGATCGCCGATCGAGTTTTGATCGAGTCCTTCACTGCCGCGAAACGTGTCAGGCGTCTTGACCTGCGCCGCCACACCAATGGACAAAATCGACAGCATTAAAACCAAAACCAAAGCGCTCTTCATTCTCAATCTCCTGACGCGGGTTCGAGTTCCGGATGTGCGGCACCTTGATCTGAATGCCCGTGACTGAAGCGCATCGAGACTTTCTCGACGACGTAAAAGCTCACCGGGATCAGGAAGCTTGCGATCAGCGTGTCAGCCAACATGCCCGCGATCACGACCGTTCCCAAAATCTGTCGCGCTGCCGCGCCGGATCCGGACGAGAACCATAACGGCAAACAGCCTGCGATGAACGCGAGCGACGTCATCAACAACGGCCTCCGTCTTAATCGCGCGCCTTCCAACGCTGCGTCGAGTAGTCCACGACCTTTCTCAAACTCCATCTTCGCGAACTCAACGATCAGAATCGCGTTCTTCGCCGCAAGTCCGATCACCACGATCAAACCAATCTGCGCGTACACGCCGAGATCGAAACCGCGCAGCCAGATACCCATGAACGCACCGAACAACGCGATCGGCACCGTCAACAAAACCGAGAACGGCAGCGACCAACTCTCGTAAAGCGCAGCGAGAATCAGAAACACAAACACGAGCGACAACGCGAGTGCTTTAACCGCGGCGCCCGAGGTTTGCTTCTCCTGGTAAGAAAGGTCGGCCCAGTCGTAACCAATCTCGCGCGGCAACGTTTCGCGCGCGACCTCTTCGAGCGCCTGCATCGCCTGGCCCGAACTGTAACCGGGCGCCGCCGCGCCCAACACCTGCGCGCTGCGATAGAGATTGAAACGATTCGTATACTCCGGCCCACTGATCCTGCGCGTCGAAACAAGCGCCGACAGCGGTACCATCTCGCCGTCGTTGTTGCGAACATAGTAGTTGCCGATGTCCGCTTCGGTGCGGCGCATCTCGCCTTCTGACTGCAGGAACACGCGCCACTGCCGGCCGAAGCGATTGAACTGATTCAGGTACAAACCGCCGAGATACGCTTGCAGCGTTTGATAAACGTCGGCGACAGCCACGCCCTGCTTCAATGCTTTGTCGCGATCGACGTCCGCATAAATCTGCGGCACACCGGCTGAGAACTGCGACATCACACCCGCAAGCTCCGGTCGTTTACGCGCAGCAGCCATGAACGCCTGTAAGTTCTGATCGAGAAACTCAACTGAGCCGCCGCTGCGATCCTGTAACCACAACGAAAAACCTCCGGCGCTGCCGAGTCCGGGAATCGACGGCGGCATGAACGCGAACGCCTGCGCCTCCGGAATCTGCGTCGCGAGCGCGCCGTTGATCTTCGCGATGATCTGTTGCGCCTGGAGCTCGTGCGACGTGCGTTCATCCCACGGCTTAAAGCTCATGAAGAAGAAGCCCTGGTAACTCGCCGAGATGCGATTCAGCAAACTGAAGCCGCCGATGCCCGTGTAATAACGGACGCCATCGGTGTGGCCCAAAACGTTCTCAACTTTTTTCAAAACGAGATCGGTTCGTTCGAGTGACGCGGCCGGCGGTAGTTGCACGTGCAACATCGCGTAACCGTAATCTTCCTCAGGCAGAAAACTCGTCGGCAGCGTGCGTCCCATGAATGCGTCGGCAAACGTAAACCCGAGAATGATGACGACGCCGATCACGGCTTTGCGCAGGATGGCATGGCTCCAATTGAGATAACCGTGCATCACCTTGTCGAAGCCGAAATTAAACAGGCCAAAGAAGCGCCCGAGTATTCCGCGTGACTTTTGTCGCGGCCGCAACAACATCGCCGCGAGTGCAGGCGAAAGCGTGAGGGCGTTGAAGGCGGAGATCAGCATCGAGATCGCGATCGTCATCGCGAACTGGTTGTTGAGTCGCCCCTGAATGCCGCCCATAAACGCGACGGGCAGAAACACTGACGACAGGATCAGCGCGATCGCGACGACTGGCCCACCAACTTCCTTCATCGCCTGGATCGTCGCTTCGCGTGGCGGCTTTCCTTCTTCGATGTGATGTTCGACTGCCTCGACGACGATGATCGCGTCGTCAACGACGAGCCCGATCGCGAGCACAAACGCGAACAACGACAACGTGTTGATCGAGAAGCCAAGCAGCGGGAAGACTGCGAACGTGCCGATGAGCGACACCGGCACGGCGATCACTGGAATCAACGTCGCGCGCCAGTTTTGCAGGAATAGAAATACTACGATGATCACGAGCACCATCGCTTCAATCAATGTTCGAACTGTTTCCTTGATGCCTTCACTGACTGGCAGAGTCGTATCGAAGACGACTGCGGAGTCGAGGTCGGCCGGAAAACGTTCTTTCAGCTCCGCCATCGTTTTCTTCAAGCCTTCGGCGGTGGCGAGCGCGTTGGATCCGGGTGATTGAAACACAGCGACGATCGCGCCCGGTTGGCCGTTCATGCGCGAGCTCTGTTGATAATTGAGCGCGCCGAGTTCGATGCGCGCGACGTCGCTCAAACGCACGACCGAGCCGTCGGGGTTTGCACGCACAACGATCTGGCCAAACTCTTCGGGCGTTTCGAGCCGGCCTTTCGCGCGCACGGTGTAAGTCTTCTCCATGCCTTCCGGCGCGGGCGCTGCGCCGACGCGACCGGATGGATTGACGTTGCTCTGCTGGCGCACCGCGTTCGCGAGATCCGGCACGCCGAGACCGAGCTTCGCGAGCACGTCTGGCTTGACCCAGATGCGCATCGCGTAGTCGCTCGAGCCAAACACACGCACCTCGCCGACGCCCGGCACGCGGTAGAGCACGTCGTTGACATTGATGTTTGCGTAGTTCGCGAGAAAGAGGGAATCGTAAGTTTTGTTTGGCGAGTAAAGACAGAAGACGAGCATCGGCAAGCCCGTGGACTTGCGCGTTGTCAGGCCAAACTGGTTTACGTCAGTCGGGAGGTTCGGTTGCGCCTGTGCCAAGCGATTTTGAACGTTCACTTGATCGATGTTGACGTCAGTGTCGACGCCGAACGTGACCATCAACTGCTCGCTGCCGTCGTTGGCGTTGATCGACTGCATGTAGAGCATGTTGTCAACGCCGTTCATCTGTTGCTCGATTGGTGTCGAGACTGACTGCTCGATCGTGACCGCGTCGGCGCCGGTGTAGTTGGTGGAGACGATGATCTGCGGCGGCAGGATCTCCGGGAACAGCGCCAGCGGCAGACCCGACATCGCGATTAGACCACCGATGACGGTGACGATCGCGATGACGATGGCAACGATCGGCCTCTTAATGAAAAAACTTGAGATCATGAAGCTCCTTATCCACCGATTAACGCAGATTCCACAGAAAGGAATCTCTGTAATCTGTGGATGGATTTAGTTGTTACCAGCCACGTATGCGACGGGTTTTACTTGCATCCCCGGTCTGACTTTCATCGTGCCTTCAGCGACTACTGTTTCACCGGCCTTGAGTCCATCCGTAATCACCCACATCGAGCCGCTGCGCTCGCCGACTTTCACCGTGCGAAAGCTCACCTTGCTGTCTGGACCAACAACCGCCACCTGGTAAGTTCCCTGCAACTCGGATACAGCTCGCTGCGGCACCATCAACGCATTCTCCTGTGTGCTCGTCACCGCGCGCACTCGTCCATATTGTCCTGGTCGCAATCCGTTGTTCGGATTCGGAAACACACCCGCCATGCGAATTGCGCCCGTCTTCGGATCGACTTGTCGATCAGCGAAGTAGAAGCGGCCTTTCTCGGGATAGGTCGAGCCGTCGGAAAGAATCAACTCGAGTTCGAGCTGATCGAGATTCCCGTTCTGCTGAGCGCTGCTGAGAAAAGGCTTCGTGTAGCGCAGGTAGTCCTGCTCGCTCAGCGTGAAATAAACTTTGATCGGATTGAGTGTCGAGACAGTCGTCAGTGGATTGCTGGTGGTGCTGACCAGATCGCCGACCTGCGCCTGGGCCATGCCCGCGACGCCGTCGATTGGCGAAACGATTCTCGTGAAACTCAGGTTGAGTGCCGCAGTCTTCGCTGCTGCCTGCGCGTTTTCGAGTTGACCTTTCGCAGTCGCAACACCGGCGCGAGCCACACCGATCTGCGCACTCGCGTGTGCGAGTTGCGCGCGCGCCGCTTCGACGCCCGCTTTCTCCGCATCGACCTGCGCTTTCGCAGCAGTGTTTGCCTGCAAGGCGTTGTCGAGATCCTGTTGCGTAACGGCTTTCTGTTCAGCTAACGGTTGATACTTTTTAACGTCGAGTTCAGTTTTGACTTGGTTCGCCTGCGCCTGGGCCAGTCGCGCCTGCGCTTGCAAAAGTTGACTTTGAGCCTGGGCCAGTTGCGCTTCGGCTTGCGTGATTTGAGACTTCGACTGTTCGAGTTGGCCTTGATACTGCGCCACTTGTCCGTTCGCTTGATCGAGACCTGCCTGGAAAGGTCGCGGATCGATCTCAAACAGAAGCTGGCCCTGCTTCACAAACGAGCCTTCTTTATAATCCTGTCGCAGCAGATAGCCAGTGACCTGTGCTTTCAACTCGGCGTTGACCATGCCTTCGGTCGTTCCGATCCATTCGCTGTAGATTGGCACGTTCTTCTGTTCCACCTGGACCACGCCGACTTCGAGCACCGGCGGCGCCGCCTGCGCGGGTTTGCTCGAACGCGCGAAACCCAACAGCACCGCCAACGCTGCAATAGCAATCACAACTAAAACAACACTTACTTTTCGAGTTTTTAAAATTTGGACCAATCGAGTTTTCGTCATTTTGTTCTCCGGTTCCCCCGAGCAGGTGAACTCGCTTGCCGTGCCCACTCTCGGAGCAAGTTCACCTGCTGTCGCCCACAGGCCGCGCCTGCCTGTGTTCCAATGTCGACAGAACTCAGCAACCGCTTTGCCACTCGGTTTGTGAATGATTTTCGTGATCTGGTGAACTGATGCGTGACAACAGTTCGTCACGTGACGAAATATCGCCACCATGCGTTGTCACTATGAATCGAGTTCTTCGATGAGGCAGCGGCTCATGATGCTTGAGGAGATGAGTGTGGCGCCGTTGTCGTGCATTCGCTTGAGTAGTTGTTTGCCGCGATCGTCGATGAAGCTAACGCTTGTTAAATCAATTAGAAGTGTAGACGCCGGCGCGTCGTGCCAGCACTTATCCAATTCGTCGACGCACGCGCCCGCGAGTTTTCCTTCGAGGACCAAACGCGTGAGCGCCGCTTCGTTGTGACAGGTAATTCTGATTACTTCATAAACCATGCGCCCAAGCCCCGTGCAATTTCCTTGCCGCGAATCGAACTCAACTTGGATGATTGTAGGGGCGGCACTCCGTGGCCGCCCCATCTCCCGCCTGAATTGTGTGAGGGGCGGCCACAGAGTGCCGCCCCTACAATCTTGTCAACGACGACCACATAGCATGTGAACCAAAGGGGTGTTTTGCTCGTAGGCACAGTTCAAGTATGCTAAGCAATGTACATGGGAGGTAGTAAGTGAAAGGCAACGCCGCTCAACTCTCCAGCGTCGATGTGCAAACCCAAAAATACCTGACGCTGCTGGAACTCTCGAAAGCGATCGCTTCTCACCGCAATCTGTCCGAGCTTTTCCACGACATCGCCTGTCGTTTGCGAAATCTTTTTTCATTCCGCGATCTCGCCGTGATGTTGCACGACGCGCAACGAGACGTGATGCGCTCCTACTTCTTCGAAGGATGCAACGAAGGCTGGGCGAGTATTCAGTCGACTGAGGTAGCGGTCGACGAGTCGATCAACGGCCAGGTCTGGCGCGAACAGTCGCCACTCATCATTCGCGACCTGGACCAGGAGACGCGATTCCCGTCAGCGCAGAAGCTAAGAGACAAAGGCATCAAGTCAGTTTGTTGCCTCCCGTTGACCACGGTTCATCAAAAGCTCGGCACTCTGAATCTTTGGAGCGAAGAGGTCGGCGCTTACGACACTTTCGATCTGAAGTTTGCGCAGCTAGTTACATCGCAGATCGCGGTCGCGGTTGAGAGCCAGTTTTATCGCGAACAGTTAGCGCACGAGCGCGATCGTTCGCAACTGCTGCTGCGCGTCAACAATACGCTCGTCACAAACCTGAACCTGCGCGAGTTGTTGAAATCGATCTCCAGTTCGTTGGGCACAGTGATGCCGCACGAAGCTGCCGCACTTACGCTTTACGACGAACCTTCGAACGAATTGCGCGTGGCTGCCTTCGACTTCCCTGATCACGAAAGCCCGTGTTTCGCCGGCAAAGTCATTCCGTTCGACGGCAATCCGATTGGCGAAGCTTTTACAACCCGCAAAACAACTTTTGTTGACTACGATCCCACGACGCACAACGGCATGGCGGCAGGTTGCGCGGCGCCGCTCATCTTTCGCGAGCGCGTGCTCGGTGTGCTCGCGATCAAGAGCTCGCGCCCGCACGCATTCTCGCGCGACGATGCGGAACTCTTTGAGCAGGTCGCGAACCAGGTTGCGATTGCAGTCGAGAACGCGCTCGCTTACAACGAAATCGAAACGCTGAAAAACAAACTCGAGAAAGAGAAGCTGTATCTCGAAGAAGAGATTCGCAGCGAGTACAACTTCGAAGAGATTGTCGGTAGCAGCTCAGTGCTCAAGCGCGCCCTGCAAAACGTGCAGACCGTTGCGGAAACCGGTTCGACGGTTTTGATCTACGGCGAAACGGGAACCGGCAAGGAGCTGATCGCGCGCGCGATTCACAACTTGAGCGAGCGTCACGAGCGCACGTTAGTCAAAGTAAACTGCGCCGCGATTCCCACCGGGTTGTTGGAGAGTGAGTTGTTCGGTCACGAGAAAGGCGCGTTCACGGGCGCGATCGATCGTCGCATCGGCCGCTTTGAACTCGCGCACCAGGGAACGATCTTTCTCGATGAAGTGGAAGATATTCCGCTCGACTTGCAATCGAAACTGCTGCGCGTGCTTCAGGAGCAGGAGTTTGAGCGTTTGGGCAGTTCGCGCACGTTGCGCGTTGACGTGAGAGTCGTCGCAGCGACTAACGCTGACCTCGCGCAGATGGTTGAAGAGAAGAAGTTTCGCAGCGATTTGTATTATCGGTTGAATGTGTTTCCGATCAACGTGCCGCCGCTCCGCGAACGTCCTGAAGACATTCCCCTCCTGGTCCACTTCTTTGCGAACAAGTTTGCGCAGCAGATGAGAAAGCGCATCGAGAGCGTGCCGAAAGAAACGATGGCGGCGCTCGTTGCTTATCACTGGCCCGGCAACATTCGTGAGTTACAGAATCTGGTTGAACGTGCAGTGATCCTTTCACGCGGCTCGACGTTGGAAGTGCCGCTGACTGAGTTGAAACAATCGCCGAAGACGGTAGTTCATATGAACGGCGGCGGTATCACACTCGAGACCGTCGAGCGCGATCACATCCTCAAGGTTCTCGACGATGCCAAGTGGGTGATCGGTGGTCCAACCGGCGCGGCCGCGCGTCTCGGTCTGAATCGCACGACGCTCAATCACCGCATGCGCAAACTCGGAATCATGCGCCCGCAGCCGCAAGCCGCGAAAGTCAATTAAAGCCCACCATGGAACAAATGACGCCCCGCGACTGGGAACAGGTCCGTGCGATCTATCTCGAAGGTGTGCGTGAGGGAAACAGCACCTTCGAGACTGAAGCTCCTTCGTGGGAAGCGTGGGACGAGGCGCATCACCAGAGTCCGCGGCTGGTGATGCGGACAGGCGATCAAGTGCTTGGCTGGGCGGCGCTGAGTCCTGTCTCGAAGCGACGTGTGTACAGCGGCGTCGCCGAAGTCAGTGTGTATGTAACAGGAAGTACGAGAGGCAAAGGGATTGGTCGTGCTCTGCTCGAAGCTCTTATCGAAGAGTCTGAACGAGCGGGAATTTGGACACTGCAAGCCTCGATATTTCCGGAAAACGAAGCCAGCATCGAGTTGCACTTGAAATGCGGATTTCGTGAAGTCGGCAGGCGTGAACGCATTGCGAAGCTGAACGGCGTCTGGCGCGACACGATACTCTTCGAACGTCGCAGCAAACAAATCAATTAGGCACAAAGCACAAAACGTATATTGATCATTCTGTGCCTTTTGTGCCTTTTTGTGGCGGTGTTTTCAGATACGCAATCAGAAACAGCACGCCTAGAACCGCATCGACCATCGCGAATCCAAATATGAGCGTGGGAATTCGATGCTGCAAAAGCAGGATGACTGCCGGGATCGCGAAACACGCCTTCTCGAGAATCGCCACAATCATCAGCGGACGATAACGCACCGGATCGCGCGACAAAACCAGGAAGACTAGTTGCCACACGACCGCCAGGCCGATGAAGCCGTAGTAGTACTCAGGATGCGTGATCGGCGGCGGATAATCGTGTCCGGTGCGCTCCTCGAAAAAATACTGCGGCACGAGCACGATCAAACCGTAAATACCCGCAACCAAAAAAACGACCTTCGCAAATCTCATCTCCGTCTCCTACGTGGCCCAAGTTTGTGAATGCTACCACTATCTTGTCAGATATCGGCGAGTGGCGGTGTATTCTAGGTGAAGCCAAACTTTGCCCGGATGAAGATGATGAGGGTTCTGCCGCGCGTCCAGATACCAACCACCAAGGCGGCACGCCGTCTATGGCGCAAATCGAAGGGACACTTCAAGCTCCGCCGCATCTACTACGCGTCAGAACTCGTCTTATTCGGCATCATTTACTTCTTCGTTTTCTCCGGTAGTCGACTGCGGACGATCGATACACTCGGACGCCGCGCGGACACGCTCATTTCACTCGGACTGATAGCCATCTTCATCCTCATTCACGTCGCCGCTCGACGCTGGTTGCTGCCAAAGATCGAAGGCCGTTACACTCCGACACCTTACGACGAACGAAAGATCTTCTTCGATCTTGGACCAGGCTCGCAGCACGTCGCCACCATCGGCGATCTCTATCAACATCTCGCGGAAAGAATCAGGCGCGCACTCGATGCCAGCAACGCCGCCATCTTCACGCGCGACGAGAAGACCGGCAACTTCAACCTGCGCGTCGTCGCCAGCACACACGAAGCAGATCTCAGTGGCAAACGTTTGCAACTGAGTAAGCGCGCCTTCGTCGTGCGGCGACTCATGAATCTTTCAACGCCACTCATAATCGAGCCACACGAAATCGAGACCTGGTCGCAGGCACTCAATGCGCTTCACCCCGATCAACGCGAAGAACGCGCCGGTGAACACGAGATCCTGCGCGCGATCAAGTCGACGATCTTGATCCAGGTCAAACAGAGGAACGAGCTCGTCGGAATACTTTCGTTCGGCCCGCGGCGCGGCGGCTTTCAATACTCAGCCGCCGATCGCGAGTTGCTGATGTCGATCGCCGGACAGCTCGCGTTGATTATCGACAACGCACGTCTAACTGAGCGCATGGTGGTCCAGGAACGAATGCGGCGCGAGCTCGCGCTTGCGGCGGAAGTTCAACAACGTCTCCTGCCTTCACAAGCTCCGCAGACACACGGCATGGACATCGCGGGCTTCTGCGAACCGGCGCGCGGTGTCGGCGGTGATTACTACGACTTCATCAAGTTTGATAACAGCCAGTTAGGCGTTGCGATTGCCGATGTGGCCGGGAAGGGAATGCCGGCGGCGTTGTTGATGTCGACTGTGCAAGCGACTCTGCGAAGCCTCACTGCGAGAAACGGATCGAGTGCCTCGGATCTCTCGTCAATCGTGAGCAAGTTGAATCGTCTCCTCTTTAATTCGACGAACGGCGAACACTACGTGACGTTCTTTTATGCGACGTTCGATCAGTCGACGCAGCGTTTGACGTACGTGAACGCCGGTCACAATCCGCCGCTCTATCTTCAGGCTGACGCGGATCAGGAGTTTCGGCAATTGACTTCCGGTGGACTGGTCGCGGGTGCGTTCGAGCACGCCGCGTACGAACAAGAGACTGTGCAGATGAGTTCGAACGATCTGCTGTTTCTTTACACCGACGGTCTCACGGAAGCGCTCAATGTCGAGGGTGAAGAATTTGGAACGAGCAGGATGATGGACACGTTGAAGTCGATTGCGTCGCTATCCGCCGATCAGATCCGCGATGTGGTGGCGCGACGTGTGAAAGAGTGGTGCTCGGGGATGTCGCTTTATGATGATCTCACGTTCGTGGTCATGAAGGTTAAGTAGATCTCTGCGGCCCTCTGCGGCTCTCTGCGATCTCAGCGTTGAGAGCGCCCTTTAAAACGCAGAGATCGCAGAGATACGCAGAGGGCCGCAGAGAAAGGAGCAAACGATGCGAAACTTTGTTCAGGACCTGCGCTACGGATTGCGAATGATGATCAAGCGTCCGGGCTTCACGTTGATCGCTGCGCTCACGCTCGCACTCGGCATCGGCGCAAACACCGCGATCTTCTCCGCAGTGAACGCAGTGCTCCTCAAACCACTTCCGTTTCCAGAGTCGCAACAACTGCTCGACCTTTCCGAAACGTTCAAACCCGACGGCTGGGGCACCGTTTCCGTGCCGACACTCGAAGACTGGAAAGCGCAGAACACAGTCTTCGCCGGCATCTCTGCTTACTGGTTCACGAGTTTCAATCTACAGGGCAGCGACACGCCGCAGCGCATTCCCGGCCTAAACGTCAGCACAAACTATTTCGACGTGATTGGAGTTAAACCAACTCTCGGGCGCGCGTTTCTTCCGGGCGAAGACGTTGCGGGCAACGAACGTGTCGTCGTGCTTAGCGACGATCTCTGGCGGCGAAACTTCGCTGCGAATCCAAACATCATCAACCAAACGGTTCCTCTGAACGGGCAGCAGTACACGATCGTCGGCGTGATACCGCCCGAGATGTCGGCGCTGTATCGAACAGTGCAGATGTGGTCACCGCTCGTCTTTTCAGAGACGGACCGAACAAGTCGAGGCAATCACAAGTTTCTCGTAATCGGACGACTGAAGTCAGGCGTCACACTCGCGCAGGCGCGAGACAACATGAACGCCATCGCGCAACGACTGGACGAACAGTACAAAGCCGGGCGCGGCATCCGGCTGACTCAGATCGAGGATCTGTGGGTTGCGAATGTGCGCTCAACACTCGTGATGATGATGGTTGCAGTCGGCTTCGTGCTGCTGATCGCTTGCACTAACGTCGCCAACTTACTACTCGCTCGCGCGACGGTGCGTCGTCGTGAGATCAGCATTCGCATCGCGCTCGGCGCGGGACGTCGCCGGTTGATCAAACAGTTTCTCGCTGAAGGCCTGTTGCTGTCGGTGTTAGGCGGCGGACTCGGAATCGCGCTCGCATGGTGGAGCCTCGGCGTGCTCGGCAAGATTGCATTTCCTTTTCTGCCTCGCTCCCAGGAGATACGAATCGATGCGCGCGTGTTGCTCTTCACACTCGCAGTCGCGATCCTGACGAGCATCGTCTTCGGGGTAATTCCTTCACTGCAAGCCGGCAAGACTGACGTGCAGACGACGCTGAAAGAAGGCGGCAACACGGCGTCGGATAGTTTCGTCGGTGGCTGGTTGCGACAACTTCTGGTCGTGATCGAAGTCGCTGCCGCCGTCGTTCTGCTCATCGGCGCGGGACTGATGATTCGCAGTGTATTGCGGATTCGCGAAGTCGAGCCGGGTCTGAAACCGCAGAACCTGCTCACTGCGAAAATTACCTTGCCGAGAGAGCGATACAAAGATGCTGACTCAGCAATTCGCTTTTACCAGCAGGTGCTTGAGCGTGTGAAAAACTTGCCGGGCGTACAGACCGCGGCGCTCATCTCGCACCTGCCCGTCGAGGAGACCGGATACAACGGCAACATCGCAATCACGGACAAAACGTATCCACCGAACGAGTCGCCCGTGGTTGAGTATCGCGCTGTTAGTGACGACTATTTTCAGACTGCGGGTGTGCCGCTGTTGCGCGGCCGGCTGTTCAGCAAACAGCAGGGTGACGACACCCACCAGGTCGTCGTCATCAACGACGCAATGGCCAAACAGATCTGGCCGGGAGAGGATCCGATCGGAAAACAAGTCGAGGATTACGCGAAGGCGACCGTCATCGGCGTTGTTGGCGATGTGAAGAATCGCGGCATGCTGCAACAAGCAGTTCCGGAAATGTATGCGCCGTACACGGTGAAGGGTTTCTGGCCTGACATGCGTTGGAACATGCGAATACTGGTGCGCTCGACAGTTGATAACAACAGCATCGCGGGCGCGGTGCGGCGTGAGGTCCAGGCAGTCGATCCGGCGCAACCGATCTACGCGGTGCAGGGAATGAACCTCGTGATCGAAAACACGGTGAAGGACAAGAGCCTGAACACAACGTTGTTGAGTATCTTTGCGGGTGTCTCGTTATTGCTGGCGTTGATTGGTGTTTACGGAGTGATGAGTTACACGGTGGCCCAGCACACGCGTGAGATCGGAATCCGCATGGCGCTCGGCGCGCAACCGGGAACGATTCTGAGGTTGATCGTCGGGCGCGGCCTCGTGCTCGTCAGCACCGGGGTTGTCATCGGTGTGCTGGCGTCGTTTGGACTGACACGTTTTATCGAGAACATGTTGTTTGGAGTTACACCGACGGATCCGTTGACGTTTGCGATGATCGTGGTCCTGCTTGGGTTCGTTGCTTTACTCGCATGCCTGATTCCGGCCACACGCGCGATGCGAGTCGATCCGATCGTCGTCCTGCGCCACACGTAATAGATAGCCACAAAAAGGCACAAAAAGCACAAAAGAATTGACCTGTTTTCTTTTGTGCTTTTTGTGCCCTTTTGTGGCTTAATCTCATGTCATGGCTTACATGGCGATAGACATGGGATCGGCGTCGACGATCATTGCCATGCGTGGACGCGGCGTGGTGGTCGACGAACCTTCGCTTGTTGCCGTCGACACGGCAAGCGGCGATGTGATTGACATCGGTCGCGAGGCGCGACAGAAGTACGGACGCGAAGCGCGCGGGGTCGCGGTGATCGCGCCGATGCTCAACGGCGTCGTGGCCGACTTTGAACGAACGCAGGAGATGCTCGCTCATTTCGTGCGCAAGGCTCGCGGTAGTCTCACGAGCTTTGGCCGTCGCGCGTTGATGAGTGTGTTCTCGGATGTGACACCGGTTGAACGACGTGCGTTGCTGAGTGCTGCGCAACACGCACGCGTTGGTCGCGTGGGAATGATCGAAGAAGGTCTCGCGGCGGCTTTCGGTTGCGGCGTCAGCGCCGGCGACGCGCGCGCCTCGGCGGTAGTAGACATCGGCGGCGGCACGACAAACGTCGCGATCGTCGCGAGCGGCAAGATCATTCGCGCGCGTGCTGACCGGATCGGAAGTTCCAATATCGATGCGGCGATCATCAATCACGTGCGGCGTCATCGCGGTTTGCTGATCGGCGCGAGGACTGCGGAACGTCTCAAACTGGAAATCGCTTCCGCCACCGTGCCTGTCGACCTGGCCCACGAAATCCCCATCAACGGCAGTGACGTGTTGACGAGAATGCCTCGCTCGATCGAGATCACTGCGGGCGAGATCTATCCCGTGGCGCAGGAAGTAGTTCGGCAGATTGTCGCGGGTGTCGGCGCTACGCTCGGCGAGCTTCCGCCTGAAGTCGCAGGCGACATTTACGATCGCGGAATCATTCTCACTGGTGGCGGCGCGCTCTTTGGCGGCATCGATGAATACCTGCGCGATCAGATCAAACTGCCGGTGCGCGTTGCTGATGAACCGAGGTATGCGATCGTGCGTGGACTCGAGCAGATGTTTGACGAACCACTCTTGATGCGCCGCGTCATGCGACAAAGCGAGCAACTCGTTCTCGAACCCGAGCCCGAATCGTTTTAATTTGGACTTTGGACTTTCGTCTTTGATCTTAGGTCTTTGATCTTAGGTCTTTGATCTTTGGTCTTTGCAAAAACCCCAAGACCCAAGACCCAAGATCAAAGCTCTACGCCTGCATCACGCGCTGCACTTCCGGCGGCTCTTCACCAAGCCACTCCGGATGGGCAGCCGTGCCGTCGTAAACCGACGTAGTCTTGAACAGTTCAAACTCTCCGCGCGCTGCAGCTTTTTCAGTTCGGCGGAGTAACGATTTCACCTGTTCCTCAGTCATCGGATCGAAAGTACGCGCCGCATTCAACGCCTGCTCCAGATCGTCCATGCTCTCGCAACCGGTGATGACAACCGAACTCGGCAGGTTCATCGCATACTGAAGACACTCGGTTGCGGTAACTGTGTTTGACTCGAGGATCGTTCCATTCGCGAGCGTCTTCATCGCCAGCACGCCGATGTTCTCTTTGACCAGTTCCGGCAGCACCAACTTTTCGAAACTGCGATAGTGAGCGTCCATCACGTTGAGCGGCATCTGCACGGTGTCAAACTTGAAACCGTTTTCCTTCGCGACTTCGAGCATGTAGAGATGAATCCGCGGATCTTTGTGACCAGTGAAACCGATGAAGCGAAGCTTGCCGGCTTTACGCGCTTCGAGTAGCGCAGCGTTCGCGCCCTGGTCGTCGAAGATGCGATGCGGATCTTCGAAACGGAGGATCTCGTGATGTTGGACCAGGTCGATATGGTCAGTCTTCATGCGGCGGAGTGATTCGTCCAACTGTTTCGTCGCTTCTTCTTTTGTCCGGCCATCGATCTTCGTCATCAGGAAAACGCGCTCGCGATAACCGTCGCGCAGCGCTTTGCCCATGCGAACCTCGCTCGCGCCTTCGTTATAGTCCCAGCAGTTGTCCATGAAGTTGATGCCGTTATCGATGGCGGTGCGAATGATGCGAATGCTCAGGTCTTCGTCGATGTGTTTGAAACCGAGATGCCAGCCACCGAGACCGATCAATGAGACACTTACGCCCGTATGGCCCAACGTTCGCAGCGGCATTTGCGAGTTCGCGTCTGTTTTTTCGACCATTTTCCCTCCGCCGTTAAGTATTAGTACTTGTTCTTAACCAATTTGTGCTTTTTGTGCTTTATTGTGGCTACTTCTTATTCCAATGATCGGGACTGAAAAAGGCATTTCGAAATCACAGTTCGCTATCTACGCAGCGATCGCCGGCAACATCGCCATCGCGGCGACGAAGTTTGTTGCAGCGGCGTTTACCGGCAGTGCGGCCATGCTCTCCGAAGCGATCCATTCAGTAGTTGACACCGGCAACGGTGGCTTGATGTTGCTTGGAGTTTACAAGAGTCGCAAGCCGTCGGATTCAGATCATCCGTTCGGACACGGGCATGAGCTCTACTTCTGGACACTCGTGGTGGGCGTGCTTGTCTTCGCTGTCGGCGGCGGCATGTCCATTTACGAAGGCATCCTGCACATCCTGCATCCGGCTGAGATCAAGAACCCGGCGTGGAGTTACGCGGTGCTTGGGATGGCGGTGGTGTTCGAAGGCGCGTCATGGCTGGCGGGATGGAAAGCGTTTAGTGCTGAACGTGGCAGGCGAGGCGTGTTGCAGGCGATTCATGAGACTAAAGATCCGAGCAGCTTCACGGTGTTGCTCGAAGACTCAGCCGCGCTGCTGGGTCTCGTGTTCGCTTTCGTGGGCATCTTTCTTGGCCGGCAACTCGGATTGCCTTATCTTGATGGAGTTGCGTCCGTTGTTATCGGTCTGCTGTTGTGTGCGGTTGCGGTGTTGATGGTCTATGAAAGCCTTTCCAGCACAGTGGGATCCGAAGCTTGGAATTCACGTGACTTGAAGTCGCGGCCGCACTGACCCTATAGTGAGTCGTATTAATTTAAATCATACCAACATGGTCAAATAAAACGAAAGGCTCAGTCGAAAGACTGGGCCTTTCGTTTTAATCTGATCGGCACGTAAGAGGTTCCAACTTTCACCATA
>JADMIO011070297.1_pt1 | contig 33252 bp, 23 predicted proteins | sample 8958161 | NCBI WGS metagenome assembly JADMIO01 (sample SAMN16585339, study PRJNA669376) | soil metagenome | isolation source: Crop rotation soil | place: USA: Cullars Rotation, Alabama | collected 2011 | reverse complement strand
GCCGCGACTTCAAGTCACGTGAATTCCAAGCTTCGGATCCCACTGTGCTGGAAAGCATTGATCCGATACGGCTGAAGCCGCCGGCGGTCGGCAGCCGCGTGCGTGTGTACGGCGTCAGTCGCTATGACGGCGAGCACGACCACAATTGGTACGAGGTTCACCCTGTGCTCAACATCGAAGTCGTGCGTTGACGGATTTGTGCGTTGAATCATTCAAGGATGTGCGAGTACGAATTGCTGTGCCTTTGTCTCTCAAGCTCAATCGAAGTTGAAAAATAAATTACAGACGGAGTGATTGAATGACTATCAAGAATCGCTGGCGCTTGCCTCTACTGCTTGCGCTCTTTGCCTTCATCGCAGCGCCAGCCGTCGCACAGTCGCCGAACACGGCGACCATCATCGTTGCCGTGGTCGATCAAACCGGCGCAGTCGTGCCGGACGCTAAAGTTCTGGTCGTGAACAACGCGACCGGGGCGGCGCGCGAAGTCGTATCAGGGGACGAGGGCACAGTCACAATTCCTGGGCTGTCGATAACAGGAAGCTACACGGTCAGCGTCTCCAAGCAAGGCTTCGGCAACGAAGAGCGCAAAGAGATCACGCTGCGCGCGGGCGAGACCGCGACCTTGAAAGTGATGCTGCAGGTCGGCTCGACGGCGGCAGAAGTCACCGTCTACGGCACGACGGAAGGCGTGCGCGCCGAACCGCGCATCGGTGTGCGGCTCGACGCCCCGACCATTGACGAGACGCCCATTCTCGGGCGCAAGGCGACGACGCTGCCGCTCTTCAATTCAGCCTTCCGTCCGGCGAAAGGCACGGGCGATCTTTTCGTCAACGCCACCTACTTCGTCACCGGCGTCGGTGGTCGTCGGCAGACCACTGTGCTGCTCGACGGCGCCAATAATGACGAAGGCTGGGGCCGCCAGACCGCCATTGCCACCGTGCCGCTCGGCGCTATACAAGAGATCAACATACTCACGAACGCCTTCTCGTCCGAGTTTGGCTGGACCTCTGGCCCGGCTTTGAACATCGTCACCAAGTCCGGCACGAACACCCTGCACGGCGAAGGGCTGTTTATGTTCCGCCCCGGCAGCTGGCAGGCCGACACCTTCTCGACGCACAACTTCTGCCCAGACTCCGTCTACACTTGCGTTACGCCGACGACGCTCAAGGCCATCAATCCTGTCGATATTCCTGATGAGTTGAAACAGTATTCCGGCTCCATCGGCGGCCCGATTATCAAAGACAGGACCTTCTTCTTCCTCACCACGGACTACACGCAGCAGGATCGAACAACGTTCCTCTCGCCGACGCTGCCGGCCTTCGTGTTGCCGACGGATGGCCACCTTGATGTGACCGGCCACTACCGCCAATTTCTCTTCGACGGGCGGCTCGACCACAAGCTCACGTCGAGCCAGAACCTGATGCTTCGATTCAACGTCGATCGCTTCGACGACGACAACCCGCAGGACGCCGTCGGCGGCACGAGCGCGCCGAGCGTCGCGCGCCGCTACGCGCGCCGTTCGTGGACCACTCAGCTCAACCACACGACGGTCTTCAGCTCTCGACTCCTCAACGAAGCGCGGTTCGCTTACCTGCACGGCGACCCGGTGACGCTCTGGGAAGCGCAGACGCTTTCGACCGCCTACACGCGCAGCGGCAACGTGCCATTCACCATCGGCCAGTCGCGCGTCTCTGACCTTTACGGCTACCAGACGCAGTTTTCCGACACGCTGTCGTGGTCGCTCGGCAAGCATTATCTGCGCCTGGGCGGCAGCGTCATTCGCCACACCTCCGGCGGCACGGGCAGCGAGCCGGGCACGGCCATCCTCGGCACGTTCACCTTCAAGAGTACGACGACCGCACCCCTTGATCAATTGACCTTGGCCGACGTGCAGAACTACACGCAGCCGATTGATTTCGGCATCAGCAGCTACGAGCTGTCGCAGTGGTTGTTGACGGGCTTCGTGCAGGACAGCATACACCTGCGCCGCAATCTCACGATTGATGCGGGGCTGCGCTATGACCGGCAGACGCTGACCGACGCGACGAAGAACTTTGCGCCGCGCGTCGGCTTCGGCTGGAATCCCGGCGGCGACGCGCGCACAGCGATTCGCGGCGGCTACGGCATGTACTACACGCAGATACGCGCCAACGCGGTCGCCGATTATCTGGTGAGGGGGCTGGACGGGCTGACGACCTACACGGCAGTTCCCGGTCAGACAGGGTTCCCGACTTGCCTGGTCGGTTCTTGCCTGCCGGTGAATGTTGACCCAAGCGTGATACCGGCTTCGCAGCTTCCCGCGCGCGACATCGTGATTCGCGCAGGCCAGCGCCAATTCTACGAGACTCAATTCGCCAAGTACGGACTCAATTTCGACCTGGTGCCGAACTATCCCGACGAACTGGTGAACCCGCGCAGCCAGGTCTTCACGTTCGGCATGGAGCGCGAGGTGAAGCGTGGATTCTTCATCGGCGCAGACTATGTGCATCAGCATGTGAGCGGCATTGATCGCACCGTTGATCTGAATGCGCCGCAGCCATTCGCACGCATAGCGCCCGGCCAGGTCAGGACCGTGGCCGCCGCCAATCTCACACGTCCGATCCTGCCCGTCAATGGCGGCGTGCGCCAGGTCAACGCGCTGACCAATCTCGGTGAAGCCGATTATGACGGATTGCAGACGCAAGTGAGTTATCGCGGCAACTCGCGTATGTACTTCTCGGTCAGCTACACGCTGTCGAAAGCGACCAACACGAGCGAGCCGGACGGCAACGGCATTGGGCCGAATGAGAGTCACATCTCGCAATTGGGCGAGCTAGAGCGCGGGCCGAGCGTGCTCGATCAGCGTCACCGCGCCGTCTTTATGTTCCACTACCGTTTCCCGCTCGGCATCACCGCCGGCACGGTTACGCAGTTCGCCTCGGCGCGTCCGTTCAACGCGACGACCGGCGTAGACAATAACGGCGACGGCCTGAACAACGACCGCCCGATCATCGATGGCCGTGTCGTCAGCAAGTCGGCGTTTCGCGGCAGCCCGACCTCTGACGTGTCGGTCTTCGTCGAAGATCGCATCAAGCTGACAGAGCGCACGGCGGTGCTCGTCAGGCTCGAAGGCTTCAACGTCTTCAATCACGGCAACTATCTCGGACGCGGACAAACGATCTGGGGCAACGGCGCGCTGCCGAACGCGACCTTCGGCCAACTGGTCGCCGTCGGCACAGCTACGAATGCCTTGCCGGCGTTCGCCAACGTGGATCCGCCGCGCATGTTCCAGATGCAAGTGCGATTCATCTTCTGATTCGCTCGAAGCAGCGTGAAGCGCAAAACGTGAGGCGTGAACGATGATGCTGGCCATCAACCGGCGCATTCGTTCACGCCTCACGTTTTTTGCGCTTCACGGCGTTTTGCGCTTCACCATATGAGTGTGCTCTTATGGTAAAGTCAGAGTGGATTAGAAGAGGCGTTATGCGAAGGTTTCACTTATTCCTCCTCGTGACCTCGTTCGTTTTTCCATTCACAACGCTCGCACAAATTCAAATCGGCACCATTAACGGCGTTGTGCTCGATTCAACCGGGGCTATCCTCGCCGATGCTCGCGTTGTACTTGAAAATCCGTTGACCGGCTTTAAGCACCAAACCGCGTCCGATTCTCGCGGTGCGTTCGCGTTCAACAATGTTCCCTTCGCCCAATATAATCTCCGTATTGAAGCAAACGGGTTTCAGCCGATCACTCGGCAACTGGCCGTTCGCTCTAACCTGCCCGTCAGCGTAGAGGTCAGACTAAGTGTCGCGGGAGCAACCGAGACCATTTCAGTCACTGACAGTCACGGATTAATTGACCAAAGCTCGTCGAGTACTGAAGACAAGCTCGAAGAGAACTTTGTCGCTCATTTCCCAACCACCAACCGCAACCGCCAATTGCAGAGCGTCGTCGCCACCCTGCCGGGTTGGAATATCGAAAACGACGGACTGATGCACATTCGCGGCGTAGATGACGGCGTTCTTTACGTCATCGACGGCATCCCGACGGTTGATCGCCTCGACGCGCTTTTTGCCAGCGCGCCGGATACCGAGATGATTCATTCTGTCGAAGTGATCACAGGTAACGTGCCCGCAGAATTTGGCGGGCGGTCTGGCGCGGTCGTGAGCTTACAGCCGAAATCAGGGATTGATGCCGGATGGTGGGGCAGCCTCAATCTCGGCTTCAGCAGTTTCAACACCAAAGATGCATCCATCGCCTTTGGCGGCAGTGTTGGAACGAAACTAGGTCTTTTCTTCAGCGCATCAGCAAACCGCTCGAATCGATTTCTTGATCCGGTTGATGAGCGCAACTTCAACAACCTCGGCGGCGCTCTGAAATTCAATCTCCGCAGCGACTATCACCCGACGACCAAAGATATTCTACTCTTTAACGTCTCGACCAACGGCACGGACCTGCACGTCACCAACGCGCTCGAACAAGAACTTGCTGGACAGCGGCAACGAGAGGAGCTGCGCGACAACAGCGAGTCGGCCACCTGGCAGCATATCTGGTCGGCAAACACGGTGATGAATGTCGCGGGTTTCCATCGTTACCTGGAAGCCAACCTGCGCCCTAGCCCGTTCGATACGCCACTGACTGCCGGACAGGAACGCAAACATTCGCGCTTCGGCCTTATCGCCAATCTGACACATGCCGTGAAGAATCATACGTTCAAATTCGGTATCGACGCGTCGCGCGTCACCCCGCGTGAGTTCTTCACCTTCGCCGTGACGAATGCCGTCGTAGCCGGAGCAAATGGTCTCAGCGATGCCGCCTTAGCCTTTGACCGTAATCACCCCTTCGTCTTTCGCGAGCAGACGACTGGACATCAAGAGGCGCTCTTTGCTCAGGACAATTTTTCGCTGCTGAAGAATTTGACGATCAACGCCGGAGTGCGCTTCGATCATTACAGCCTGAAGGTAACCGATTCGATGGTCAGCCCGCGCGTCGGTGCGGTTTACTACGTTGCGAAGACCCATACGGCAATCCGCGCTTCCTACAATCGCCTCTTTATGCCGCCACAAATTGAGAATCTCTTGCTGGCCGATTCAGCCGCGGCGCGCGCCCTTTCGCCATTTGCCGATGAAAACGGCGGCGGCGGCGCATTGATTCGCGCTGAACGAACCTCTTCATACGAAGTCGGCTTTGCGCAAGACGTGCGGGGATGGTTCAAGTTGGACGCGGCCTACTGGTATCGCAACTTTCGCAACTTTGCCGATCCGAATCTCTTCTTCAACACCACGATCATCTTTCCCAACAGCGTCAACAAAGGCTTCGCGCGCGGCGTTGATGTGCGTCTGGACATACCCGGACGTAAGGGCTGGTCTGGATATGCGAGTTATTCCAATTCGCGCGTTTTGCAGACCGGGCCGATCAACGGCGGTCTGTTCTTGACGGATGAATTTATTCAGACAGGCCCCGGCGTCAAGTTCATCCCAGACCACGACCAGCGCAACGTTGCCGCTTTCGGAGTGATGTACGAAATCGGTCGCGTCTGGGCGACCTTCGCTGGGCGTCACGAAAGCGGCACGCCGCTCGAAGTGGATGAGAATGATCTGGACGAGTTGATGAAAACGCGCGGCGCTGACCTGGTGGATTTCAATCGTTTGCGCGTCGACCCGTACACGGTCTTCAACGTTGCCGCAGGTGTGAACGTGTTGAAGACGGACCCACTCGCCGTGGATTTGCATGTCGATGTGCAGAATATCTTTGACAAGCGCTTTGCGTATAATTTTGGCAATCCATTCTCCGGCACGCACTTCGGCAATCCGCGCCTGGTTGGCGGCGGCTTGAAGTTCACCTTCCGATGAGTCACCTGTCTCCCACCATGTCTTTGCCCGTGATTTTGTAAATCAGCGCGGCGACGCCGTAGGCGCAATAGTAAACGGAGATGATGGTGACATTCAGCGCGCCCTTGAGCGGCCACATCGCCACCCTGCCGGCTTGCTCCCAGAACGTGCGGCCTGTCTTTATTGACGCAATATCTTTATAGGCAATAAAGATTGATTTGCCTCTGTGCAGCAAGACAAAATAACCGGGATTCACCTCTGCCCGTGTGCCATGAAATAACGCCTTGCTCTTCATACGAACTTGCAGGTGCGCGCCCCATCGCTGATTAGAAACGAACCGGTAGAAGTCATCGGCGCGCGGCGGCTGGTTTGTCGCCGCGCTGTTCGTAGGAGTGGTGACGTGTGTAGCTTCCTTGCTCTGTGCCGGCTGCTTGGCTGGCGCGGCCTGTTCGGTCTGCGCGAACAGGTTGGCGGGCCCGACGAGGGTGATGGTGACGATGAGCAGGAACGTCAGATGTCGCATAGATTCCTCCTGCGGCTCGATCGATTTCAGAAACGCTCCGGCCACAGCGTAAGCCGATGTGTCCCGGCAATCCACGACCGTTGTGGCACTTTCTCGACTGCCACAATTGCCAGCCGGCGACCGTCTATGGTAAGACGTTGGCTGAATCGTGCGGTGTCCAATCGCGCGTAACCGTTCGCGGTTGTTTTTAGTAAGAGTCATTCAGATCATCAGCCAACAAGGAGCCAACTCGATGAAAGGTCATCTTGCGCGGCGCAGCGCGGTCATCCTTAGCGCGCTCGCTTTCATTCTCTCGCTCACGCTTTCGCACATCACTGTTCGTGCACAGCAGCACGTGGACGATTCGGTGATGAAAGGCTTGAAGTGGCGCAGCATCGGCCCGTATCGCGGCGGGCGCTCGACTGCCGTAGCCGGCGTCAACACGCAAGCGAACGTCTTCTACTTCGGCGCCACCGGCGGCGGCGTCTGGAAGACGACCGACGGCGGCGCGAACTGGGAGAACGTCTCGGACAACTACTTCAAGACCGGCTCGGTCGGCGCGATTGGCGTCTCTGAATCCGACCCCAATGTCATCTACGTCGGCATGGGCGAATCGCCCATTCGCGGCAATGTCTCGCACGGCGACGGCGTCTACAAAACGACCGACGCCGGCAAGACGTGGAAGCACATCGGCCTCGACGACTCGCGCCAGATCAGCCGCGTGCGCGTGCATCCGAAGAACTCGGAGATCGTCTACGTCGCCGCGCTCGGCCACGTCTGGGCGGCGAACGATCAGCGCGGCGTCTTCAAATCGACAGACGGCGGCAAGAGCTGGCAGCGTACCTTGTTCAAGAGCAACAAGGCGGGCGCGACCGACCTCATCATCGACCCAACCAATCCGAATGTAATTTATGCCGCATTGTGGGAAGTCTACCGCAAGCCGTGGACGCTGGAGAGCGGCGGCCCCGACAGCGGCCTCTACAAGTCCACAGACGCGGGCGACACGTGGACAGAGATCACGCGCAATCAAGGCTTGCCGAAAGGCACCGTCGGCAACATCGGCGTCACCGTTTCGCCTGTCAGTCCTGATCGTGTGTGGGCCATCGTCGAAGCCGAAGACGGCGGCGTATTTCGCTCGGACGATGCCGGCAAGACCTGGCAGCGAACCAATCAACAGCGCGACCTGCGTCAACGTGCCTGGTATTACACGCGCATCTACGCCGACCCGCAGAATGCCGACAGCGTCTACGTGCTCAACACCGACACCTATCGCTCAAACGACGGCGGGCGCACATTCACATCGTTGCAGAGCGTGCCGCACGGCGACTGCCACGATCTGTGGATCGCGCCCAGTGATGCGAACCGAATGATCTTAGGCGACGACGGCGGCGCGACCGTCTCATTCAACGCCGGCAAGACGTGGAGCGAAGAAGATCAGCCGACGGCGCAGTTCTATCGCGTCGTCACCGACAACGAATTCCCTTATCGTATCTATGGCGCGCAGCAGGACAACTCAACTGTCCGCATCGCCAGTCGCACGACAGACTTCAGCATTGACCGCACGGACTGGACGGATGTGGGCGGCGGTGAATCGGGATGGATCGCGCCAAGCCCGCGGGATTCCAACATCGTCTTCGCAGGCTCGTACGGCGGCTTCATCTCGCGCCGCGATCTGCGCACGGGCCAGCAGCGCAACGTCAACCCGTGGCCCGACAATCCGATGGGGCACGGCGCGGCGGATTTGAAATACCGTTTCCAATGGAACTTCCCCATCGTCTTTTCGCCGCACGATGCGAACACGCTCTACACCGGCGCGAACGTGCTGTTCAAATCGACCAACGACGGCCAGAGCTGGGAAGTCATCAGCCCCGACCTGACGCGCAACGACAAGTCGAAGCAAGGGTCGTCGGGCGGGCCAATCACCAAAGACAACACGAGCATCGAATACTACGACACCATCTTCACGGTGATGGAATCGCCTGCGGAGCGCGGCGTTATCTGGGCCGGCACAGACGATGGCCTTGTGCAACTGACGCGCGACGGCGGCAAATCGTGGCAGAACGTCACGCCGAAAGAGATGCCGGAATGGATTCAGGTGAACTCGATTGACGTCTCTTCGATTCAACCGGGCACGGCTTACGTCGCCGCGACGATGTACAAGTTCGATGACTATAAGCCGTACCTCTACAAGACGAGCGACTACGGCAAGACGTGGAAGAAGATCACGAGCGGCATCCCCGACGGTGCGTTCACGCGCGTCGTGCGCGAAGACCCGAATCGTCGCGGTCTGTTGTACGCCGGAACGGAGACAGGGATGTACGTGTCGTTCGATGACGGCGAGCGCTGGCAATCGCTGCAACTCAACCTGCCTGTAGTCCCGATTACAGATCTCACGATTCACAAGCGCGACAAAGACTTGATCGCCGCCACGCAAGGCCGCAGCTTCTGGGTGTTGGACGACCTGCCGGCGCTTCATCAGATGACAGACGCAGCGCGGACGGACGCTTACCTGTTCAAGCCCGAAGACGTGTATCGCATGCCGGGCGGCGGCTTTCAGCTTCCCGCCACGGCAGCCGTCGGTCAGAACCCGCCGGCTGGCGCAGTGATCTACTATTACCTGAAAGAGAAACCGAAGGTGGACGTGACGCTTGAGGTAATGGACGCCGCCGGTCATTCGATCAAGAAGTACACAGCTCGCGCGCCGAAGACCGAAGCCGGGCCGCCCAGTCCGACGCCGCCGACGATGGAACAGCAGGAAGAAGGCCCGCCCGGCCCGCGCGCGGTGCGGCTGCCGGCGGACGCTGGCCTGAACCGCTTCGTCTGGGACTTGCGTTACGACGATGCGAAGCGATTTCCGGGTTTGATTATGTGGGCCGGCGACACGCGCGGCCCGCGCGCCGTGCCGGGTGGCTATCAGGTGAAGCTCACGGTCGGTGATAAGACTTACACGCAGAGCTTCGCGGTGATGAAAGACCCGCGCCTCGACACGACCGCCGAAGATTTCCAGAAGCAGTTCGACCTGCTCGTCAAGATACGCGACAAGTTCAACGAGATGACCGACGCCATCACGCGCATACGCGACGCGCGCAAGCAGATCGACGAAGTCACCGCGCGCGTCAAAGATCAGCCCAACAGTAAGCCGATTCAGGATGCGGCCCGCTCGCTCAAGGCGAAGATGACCTCGGTCGAAGAGGCGCTCTACCAGACGAAGAACCAGAGCGGTCAGGACCCGTTGAATTATCCGATACGCTTGAACAACCGGCTGGCCGCGCTTTCGGGCGTCATCAGTGGAGCAGACGCCGCGCCGACGGCGCAGTCTTACACGGTGTACGACGAACTGATCGCCGACATCAACGCGCAGCTTGCGACGCTCGATCAAATGATGAAGACTGACCTGCCTGCGTTCAACAAGCTGGTGCGCGATCAGGAGATCCCCGCCGTGATGGTGAAGCAACAGGCGGCTGGCAATCGGTGAAGGCTGTGCGCAACAATTAGGCTTGCTATGAATCAGAGAATTGCTCGACGGAGTTTTCTGCAAGGCATCAGCGCGCTGGCTGCCGTATCGGTCGTGTCGGCGCGCACGCCATTTAACTACGCCAGTGCGGCAACTGATATACGCTTCGGGTATGCGGCGATCACCTGGCACGGCAATGACGCGCAGGCGATCACCGACATTGCAGAAGTCGGCTACCGCGGCATACAACTGCGCTTCAACGCCGTGCAAGCGTACGGCTCACGACCGCAAGCCTTGCGCGATTTGCTCAGCCAGCATCACCTCGAACTGGTGGCGCTGTCGAGCGGAGACGTGAGCGGCGCGGCAGCAAAGCGCGCCGACGAGATCGCTCGTCATGCACGCAACGCCGAGTTCGTGCGCGACGTCGGCGGCCATTACTTGCAGTTGACCGATTCGGCCATGCCCAAAGGTCGCAAGCCCGTCGCCGATGATTACCGTGGGCTTGGACAGACGATGACCGAGATCGGCAAGCGCGCGGCGGACGTCGGCGTTACGGTTGGCTATCACAATCACATGGGCGGACTCGGTGAAGCGCCTGCGGATGTTGAGCGCATACTCAACGAAGCCGACCCGCGTTACGTCAAGCTGCTGTTGGACGTCGCGCACTACGCGCAGGGCGGCGGCGACCCTGCGCGCGCCGTCCGTCAGTACCGCGACCGCTTGCTCTTTTTTCACATCAAAGATGTGGAGAGCGTTGCGCCGAAAGCTCCATCAACCGATGCGGCGCATGCGTATCGCTTTGTCGAGTTGGGCCGTGGCCGCGTCAATCTGCCGGAGGTCTTTGCCGCCATCAAAGCGATCAAGTTCAACGGCTGGGCGGTCGTCGAACTCGACGACGTGACCGACCCGGCGCGTTCGCCGAAAGAGTCGGCCATCATCAGCAAGCGCTACCTTGAAGAGAACCTGAAGCTGAAAGTGTAAAAGGGAATGATCATTCGCAGTCACACGCAACGCGCGGCGGCTATCGTCCTGTTGTTGCTGCTGCCGCTCGCCAGTGCGTCAGGCTTCAGCTATTCAGACAATAGCCCGACCATCTCAACGCTCGACGAGATCAAAGCCGAGTTTGCCGACGTTGTCTGCAAGAACGATAAGCGAGAGGCCGCCGTCCGTGCCTTGTTTGAAAAGATGGGTGCGACGGCAGATGACATCTCGGTTGAAAAATTCGGCGGCGTCGAAAACCTCGTCATCCGTAAGCCCGGCGTGACCACAGAGACAGTCATCGTCGGCGCGCATTACGACAAAGTGCCTGACGGCTGCGGCGCGATAGACAACTGGAGCGGCATCGTCGTGCTGGCGCACCTCTACCGTTCGCTGCGCAACGTCAAGACGTCAAAGACGCTGTTGTTCGTCGCCTTCGGCAAAGAAGAGTTGGGGCTGGTCGGCTCGCACGCGATGGTCAAGGCGATGAGCAAAGAGCAGGCGGCGCAAATCTGTGCGATGGTCAACCTCGACAGCTTCGGCATGGGCGCGGCGCAGGCCGCCGCCAATATGTCGAGCAAGAAGCTTCTGGAATCGGCGGCGAAGATCGCCGAGCGTATGAAGATCCCTTTCGGCAGCGCCGCGATTGCGGGCGCCGGGGCCGATTCGATGTCGTTTATAGATCGCGGCATTCCGGCCATCACGCTGCACGGAGTGACCAACGACTGGAGGAAAGTCCTCCACACGAGCAACGACAAGCCGGAGAAGGTCGATGCCGTCAGCGTCTATTTGGGATACCGGCTGGCGCTGGCCCTCACGGTCGAGGTCATCAACGCGCCGTGCGATGCGTGGCGCTGATGGCGCGATGCTTTCCAATCAGAGCCGCAAAGTTTTTATGAGCAAGCCAACTCTCTATGACGCCATCATCGTCGGCAGCGGCGCGGCGGGCGGCATCGCCGCTCACGTGCTGGTGGGCAAAGGACTGAACGTCTTGCTGCTTGAGATCGGCCCGAAGTGGGACCCGACTGTAAACTACATTACTTCGCACAAGTGGCCTTACGAGATGCCGTTTCGCGGGCGCGGCAAGCCCGGCCAGTACGACGGCCTCTGGAAGATTGATGCCTACACCGAACACCTCTACGTCAACCCGCGCGTAGATCGTTACGCGCTAGCCCCTGGGACAGACTTTCACTGGACGCGCATACATGCGGTCGGCGGTCGCACCAACACGTGGGGGCGCGTCAGCCTGCGTATGAGCGATTATGATTTCAAGCCCAAGAGTATGCAGGACGGCTACGGCGACGACTGGCCGATTGCTTACGAAGACCTCGCGCCCTATTACGACCGCGCCGAAACGTTGATGGGCGTCTACGGCACGCGCGAAGGATTGGCCAGTGTGCCCGACGGCAACTACCTGCCGCCGCCACAGATGCGTTGCGGCGAAGCGTTGCTCAAACGCGGCGGCGCGAAACTAGGCATTCCGGTCATTCCTCTGCGCGCCGCGGTACTGACGCGCAATCACGAAGGCCGCGCCGCCTGTCATTACTGCGGCGAATGCGGGCGCGGCTGCGACACCTCTTCGCGCTTCTGCACGCTCGATGCCATCATTCCGAAGCTGATGGCCAAACCGAACTTCACGCTGCGCACACATGCCGCCGCCTATCGCGTCTTGATCGACGAGAAGACCAACCGCGCGCGCGGCGTCGCCTTCATTGATACGCAGACGAAGCAGGATTACGAAGTCTTCGCAAAGACGGTCGTGATCGGCGCGGGCGCGATGGAATCGACGCGATTGCTGCTGAACTCGAAGACGCGCGACTACCCGAATGGCTTAGCCAACTCGTCGGGCGTGCTCGGCCATTACTTGATGGACAGCATCAAGTCGGGATTTCTGAGCGGCTTTCTGCCGCAACTGAAAGGCGGGCGCGTGACGAATGATGACGGCGCGGGCGGTGGGCACATCTATGTGCCGCGTCACACCAACATCAAAGGCGGGCGCAAGTCATCTGTGCTGCGCGGCTGGCAGTTTCAACCATCGAGCGGCGCTAGCATGTTCCCATGGTTTTCGCGCGGCATCGGTGGATTCGGCTCGGAGTTCAAGCGCGACGTGCGCGCGCATTACCCGGCGACTGTGGGCGTCGCGGGCTTTGGCGAGAGTCTGCCGCGCTTTGAGAATTACTGTGAGATTGACCCCGACGGCTTGAAGGATCGTTATGGTATTCCGCAGCTTCGCTTCAATGCCCGCTGGGGCGACAACGATTTGAAGATGGCCGACGCGATGTACGACAGCGCCGAAGAGTTATTGCGCGCCGCCGGCGCAGAGGTCTTGCCTTATCGGCGTAACGCGCCGCCGCCGCCCGGCGACGCGACGCACGAAGTCGGAACAGCGCGCATGGGCGACGACCCGAAGAGATCGGTGCTCAACCGATTTAATCAAGCGCACGACGTGAAGAATCTCTTCGTCGTTGACGGCAGCTCGTTCGTCTCGGTTTCGGAAAAGAACGTGACCCTGACCATCATCGCGCTTGCATGGCGGGCGTCGGATTATCTGGCCGAGCAGATGCGCGAAGGTAATCTTTAATTGATCGAGTCGTCGTTCTGATTCGGCAATGGTCTGGTGATCGGTCAGGCGCTCAGCGCTTTCGAGAAGGCTGCCGCCGCCACCGCCGTGTCCATGTATTCTTGAAAGGCGACGACACGGCCATCCCGAACGGTGAAGACGTGCGCCCATTGGCTGCCATATTCCCTGCCGTTCTCCTTGATCTGCCAGCGATAGCGGCCCTGCACGACGACCTTGTCGTTCTGCGCGGTGAAGTCGAGCGGCTCGAATTCAAGCACATCTTGAACCGCCGCCAGAGTCGAAAAGAAATCAGCGACAGCGGCGCGGCCCCGGCGTGTGCCGGCAAACGGCACGTTGTCGATCTCAGGCAACGTCCATTGAACATCATCTGAGAGTATGCCGAGCAGCGCGGCGATGTCGCCGTTCTTGAAATGCGCGTAGGCTTGTTGGGCGATGCTGATATTCTCTTGTTCGCTCATGATTTACTCCTTGATATTGGGTTTGACGCAATGACACCTACGCAAGCCTCGTTGAGCCGGATTTCATCGCAGGTGGCGATCAAAGAAATCGGCGGCGGCGTGGTAAACGCGCAGCCAGGTCGCGTGTCGCAAGAAATCATGTATCTCGTCGGGAAAGACGATCTGCTCGAACTCGACGTTGCGCTCGCGCAGCCGGCGCACCAACTCGACGGTTTGATTGAAGGCGACGTTGCGGTCGTCGTCGCCGTGAATCAACAGGACGGGCGACTTCCATTTATCCACCGAAGCGATCGGCGACGACTCGCGTCCGAGCTTGACCAATTCACCCGTTGCCCATGGCGAATCACCGACGCGCCGGCTCCAGTCGTGAACGCCGTGCACGTCTACGCCTGCTGCGAACAGTTCGGAATCGCGCGCCAATCCCATCGCTGTGAGAAAGCCGCCGTACGAGCCGCCCCACAAACCTATGCGCTTCGGGTCAACATCATTGCGTGAGCGCAGGTACTTGCCGGCGGCGACGACGTCTTGATACTCGCTCGCGCCGCGCGGGCCGCGATGGCGCGCTTCTCTGAAGGCGCGACCGTAGCCGATGCCGCTGCGATAATTCACCGACAGCACGACGTAGCCGTGAGCGGCCAGATACTGATTCAAGGCGTAAGCGTTGTGATAGTAGAAACCGTAATGCCACGTCGGCAACATCTGTCGAATCGGCCCGCCGTGCATAAAGACAATGGCCGGGGCTCGGCCCTCGGTTGATTTCGATTTGAACAACTGGCCGTGAATCTCCATGCCGTCTGCCGCTTTGAACAGCACCGTCTGCGGCTCGACGAGTTGAGCCGTCGGGAAATCCGCAGGCAGCGATTGCGCGGCGAGCATGCGCGCGCCTTTACCGTTGATGTTGGCAACGTAAGGCAGCAGCGGGTACAACGCCGTCGCGTGCAGAAAGGCGACTTGCTTGCCGCCATTGACGATGACCGGATACATCTCGATGCTGTCGCCTTCGGTGAGTCGTTCGGGCTTGGTGTCCGCGACACCGACGCGCCACAGGTGGCGATGATCAATGTCGCCGGCATTCGACGCGACGATCATAAACGTGTGGTCGGGCGACCACGCGACGTTCTCGACTTCGTACGCGCCGGGTGTGAGCAACATCGCTTCGCCGCCGGTCGCGGCTATCGAATAGAGGTGCGCCCAACCGTCGCGTTCGGACGCAAAGACCAGCCGACCACCCGCCGCCCATTGCAACTGATTGACCCCCATCGGCAGCTGTGAGAACGCATCCATCTCGGTTTCGCCCGAACGCCAGATAGCTTGACCCTTGCCGGTCGCCGCGTCAACGACGCGAATCTCCCACGGCAGCAACCGTTCTTTGTCGGCTGAAAGGGTATCGACGACGTTGAGCAGGCGAATGTAAGCAATGCTACGTCCGTCCGGCGACCAGCGCGGCTCAATGTCGCGGTCAACCGAAGGGTCAAGGAACCGTATGCTCGATTGCTGCGGATCGAACAGGGCGATGAAACTGTGATCGCCGCGCGTCGAGACGAAAGCGAGCAGCGACCCGTCCGGCGACCACACCGCTGATTCAACCTGACCGCGAACCTCGAAGAGTTGTTTCGCTTCGCTCGCCGTTTTGCGAGGCGCGATCGGTAGCGTTGCCGACCACAGATGCTCTTCGTTGATGAAGAGGACGCGGTCGCTGCGCGGCGAAAAGAGCGGCGCGCTGCCTTCGCCCATCTTCACAACCGCGCCCGTGCGCGTGTTGACGGCGCAGACTTCTTGACGTGCGCCCGCCGGATTGCTGGTCGGGTTAGGATTCTCTTTGTCGCGGTTCGGCTCGCCGCCGCGCACGTAGGCAATCCAGTTGCCGTCGGGCGAAAAGACCGGCCCGGTAATCTCCTGCCCGTCGTCTGCCGTGTACTTGGTCAGTTGTCGCCCACTGAAAGCGGGCGCTTCGGCGACCCAGATATTACGCTTGCCCTCGTGGTCAAAGACCCACGCAACCTTGTCGCCTGGCTTTGTGGCGATGAGGTCCGAAGGAAACGGCGACGACAAGACCTGTTCGAGCGTGAAGCCGTTGGCGTGTGCGAAGCGAGTGGCGCTAAGAATCAAGCAAGCGACAACGAGCGCGACCGTGACCTTGCGACGAGCGATCATAACCCCTCCGACGTGAATATAGATTGATGAGCGCGACGAGCACCGACTGCCGGCTTATGAATTCTTGATTGAATATTTCTTGAGCAAGTTCTTGGCGATGACGAGGCGTTGCAGCTCATTCGTGCCGCCGCCGATGATCAAGAGCGGCGCGTCGCGGTAGTATCGCTCGACGGGAAAGTCTTTGGCGTAGCCGTTGCCGCCCAGTATCCGCATCGCTTCGAGCGAGCATTCCTGCGCCGTCTCGGTCGCAAACAACTTGGCCATCCCCGCTTCTAAATCACAACGCTCGCCGCGGTCTTTCTTCTCTGCCGCCGCGTAGATCAACAGCCGCGATGCTTCGATCTTTGTCGCCATATCGGCGAGCTTGAGTTGAATCGCCTGATGCTCGCAGATCGGCTTACCGAATGTGCGGCGCTGCTGCGCATACCGTATCGCTTCTTCAAACGCGGCGCGGGCGATGCCGAGGCCGCGCGCCGCGACGTTCAATCGTTCAGCTTCAAGGCCCGTCATCACCTGCTTGAACCCTTCGCCTTCGCGCCCGCCGATCAGGTTCGTGGCCGGCACGCGAAACTCTTCAAACAAGACTTCGCACGTCTCCAGGCTTTTGTAACCTAGCTTATCAATGTCGCGGCTGACGGTCAGACCCGGCTCGCCCTTCTCGGCAATAAAGGCGCTGATGCCGCTGTGCGCAGGCTCGGCTTTCGCGTCCGTCTTGGTTAGCACGAGCAGCACCTCGGCGCGGCGCGCGTTGGTGATCCACATCTTCGAGCCATTAATAACGTAGTCGTCGCCGCGACGTTCGGCGGTTGTCTTGATGGCTTGCAGGTCTGTGCCGGCATGCGGCTCCGACAGACAGATCGCGCCGCGTTTGTCGCCGCGCGCCATCACCGGCAGGTAACGTTGCTTCTGCTCATCCGTGCCGAACCTCGCCAGCACGTCGCACAACACTGTGTGCGTACCGAGTATCCCTGCGAGTCCCATCCAGACGCGCGAAATCTCTTCAAAGATCATCGCAAATACGGTGTAGCTCAACTCCAACCCGCCGTAGCCTTCGGGCACGTTCGCGCCGAAGAGGTTCAGCTCTTTCATTCGCTCGACGATCTCGGTCGGGTACTGGTTTCGGTGTTCAAGCTCGCTTGCCACCGGCGCGACTTCGCGTTCGAGAAACCGCCGCACGGTCGCCAGCATCAGTTGCTCTTCGTCGTTGAGAAGATAAGACATGGCTATGGGTGTCCGAGCGCGATGATCGAACAGGTGAATGAGCCTGGGTTGCCGCCGAGGTTATGCGCAAGGCCAAGCTTCATATCTTTCACCTGCCGCTCACCTGCGCAACCGAGCAGTTGGTGATAAATCTCGTAGAGCATACGCAGGCCGCTCGCGCCGATTGGATGACCGAACGACTTCAAGCCGCCATCTGTGTTCACCGGCAAATCGCCTTGCAAAGAGAACGCGCCGGCCTTGATGTCGTCCGCTGCACGGCCCGGCTCAGAGAAGCCGAGGTCTTCGTAGATGATCATCTCGGTGATTGAGAAGCAATCGTGGACTTCGGCGAGACTCACTTCTTTGCGCGGGTCGCGTATGCCGAGTTGATCATAGACCTGCTTGGCCGCCGCGCGCGTTTCGGGAAAACTCGTGAAGTCAAAGTCGGTGTCCAGACGGCCCGTGCCCGGTCCGACCGCAAGCCCCATCGCTTTGATCGTCACATAATCTTTGGTGAATTGCGGCGCAAGCTCTGTGCGCGTGATGATGGCTGCCGCTGCCCCATCCGTCGTCGGGCAACAATCGAGCAGTCCGAGCGGCGCAGCGATCATCGGCGCTTTCATCGCTTGTTCCAGTGTGATCTCTTTTTGGAAATGGGCCTTGCGATTGCGCGCCCCGTTGTAATGGTTCTTCACAGAGATTCGCGCGAGGTCTTCTTTGCTCGCGCCGTAGCGATGAAAGTAACGATTCGCGGCCAGAGCAAACGCGCCGGGCGCGGTGTTGCCTGCGCCGATGACGGTCGAAGGCGCGCCGGGCAATCCTGAATAGCCGCTGTCTTTCAACTTCTCGAAGCCGACCACGAGAGCAATATCATACGCGCCCGCCGCGACGGCGAAGGCGGCGTTGCGCAACGCGTCCTGCCCCGTAGCGCACATATTCTCGACACGCGTGATGGGGATGTATTGCAGCTTTAATGGCTTTGAGAGCGCCTGACCCGATATGCCCGATGTCAGCGTGCCGACCCAGCCGGCTTCGACCTGCGCGGGTTCAATGCCGGCGTCCTCGAACGCTTCGTAAGCCGCTTCGACGATCAAATCCTCTTCGCTCTTGTCCCAGTGCTCGCCGAATTTCGTGCAGCCCATGCCGATGATGGCCACGCGGTCGCTCAGGTTTTTCATCGCTTCTCCTTACACGCTTGGTGTCGGGCAAGTGATAACAAAAGCCGTGGCGCGCGTCAACGCCAAGGCTCACCACTTCGGGCGAGTCGTAGGCTTCGGCGCGGCTTTCTTCTTCTCTTTGTCATCGGCTGAAGGCGGCTTGCCGCCCGGCCCCCAGTAAAAGTACTTGATGAAATAGATGTTGAGCGCCAGTAGAAAAACCGCCGCCAGCGCTGTCCAGAAAAGTAGCATAGTCATCCTCGATGATTCCTTCGCTCACTCCATCATATCGTCGCGGCTCGGCGCAGGCAAAAGCCGCCGCGTACGCTTTTGCCTGCGCGATTCGCCGCTTGCTACAATCAACCTTCACGTTATGACGATCAACGTCCCGCCTGAAACTTACTACGTCGAGCTGTTCGGCTCGCTGATGGCCTCCGACGAGTTGAATCAACTGGCGCACGCGCTCCGCGATGGCCGCCGCAGCGTCGTCGTGTCGGGACTGGCCGGCAGCGCCCGCGCGCTCGTGCTTGCGGCGATTGAAAAGATGAGCGGGCGGCGCGTCGTTTATGTCACGCGCTCGAATCGCGAGGTCGAAGAGTTTCAGCCGGACATCGAGCTCTTTTATTGCGCGCTTAACGGGCTGAACTCGTGCGAGACGGCGGTGCTGGCGATCCCCGCGACCGAGACCGACCCATACAACGGCACGTCGCCGCACGCCGAGGTGCTCGAACAACGCGCGCTGGCGCTCTATCGCGCGACGCGCGGCGAGGCGCGCATACTGCTCACGTCGCTCGGCGCGATGGCCGAACGCACCATCTCGCCCGAACTCCTAAAATCATCGAGCTTCAGTCTGCGTGTCGGCGAAGATATGCCGCCAGAGTTGATCGTTGATTTGATGATCGCCAGCGGCTACGTACGGCAAGAGCCTGTCGGCGCGGTCGGTGAATTCAGTCTGCGCGGCGGCATCCTCGACCTCTTCTCGCCGGCACACGACGCGCCGCACCGCATAGAATTTTTCGGCGACACGGTCGATTCGATACGCGAGTTCGACGCCGACTCGCAGCGTTCCGTGGGCCGCGTCGCGGAGTCTGTCATCGTGCCGATGCGCGAGCTTGCGGTGCGCCGCGAAGAGTTCATGCAATGGGCCGACGAAGCCGAGCGCCACTGGACGGATGACCGCTTTCGCCGCGACCTGCGCGCACGACTTGCGCACGCCACGCGCGGCGAAGCCTTTCCCGGTTGGGAATACTTGCTGCCGCTGACTCGCAAGTTGTCAAGTTCGGTCTTTGATTACGTCAAAGATGCGGTGCTGGTGATTGACGAGCCTGCGGAGATTGAAAAGCGCGCCGCCGAATTGCTCGGTTATCTCGACGAGCGATTCGCGCAGGCAGACGACGCCGGCGAGCTGGCCTTGCCGCCGTCGCAGTTGTTTTTGACCGCCGCCGAATTGCGCGCACGTTTTGACGAAACTGCGCGTGTCGAGCTGCGTCTGCTCGGACGCGCCGCCGCCGCGACCGACGAGCGATTCCGCATTGACGCGCTGACGCTCAACGATGTGACCGCAGTCGCGCAGGCAAGTGAATCATCAACTCGCAACGAAGACGATGAACGCAGTGAGCGCGCCGCCGCGGCGAGTGAGCGGCTTGAAGAGAGCTTTGCCGCGAGCCGCAAGCGCACATCGAATCTCTTCCTCTTCAATGTCAACGACGAGACGCCCGACATCACCGTGCTATCGCAGTCGCCGCGCCGCTATCACGGTCGTGTGCAGGAGCTGGCGCGTGAGCTGGAAAGTAATGCCAGCGGACGCACGACGCTCTTCGTGATGCCGAGCTACGGTCTGGCCGAGCGCGTTCGCGAAATGCTCGGCGAATACGAGATCACTGCCGAACTGCTGCCTTCGCTCAATCGCCTGGCGGGCGAGACCGATGCGCAACTCGCCAGCCCGCGCGTCGTCACTGTAGGCAAACTTACAAACGGCTTTACGCTGCTCGCAGGCATGCTCGACGTGCTCACGGAAAGCGACGTGTTTGGTGAGTCAGAGCGCACGCCGGTCGCGCGCACACAACCGAAGCGCGCGCGCAAGCAGCGCAAGGCGTCAGCCTTTCTCTCAGACCTCGGCGATCTCAAGGTCGGCGATTATGTCGTCCACGTCGATCACGGCATCGGTCAGTTTCAAGGACTCAAGCAGATGACGACTGCTGGCGCAGCGACGGGCAACACGGCTTACGGCATCGAGCGAGCCGCCGCCGACGTGCGCGAGTTTATGCTGCTGACCTTTGCCGAAGGCGCGCGGCTCTACGTTCCCGTAGAGCGCCTCGACCTCGTGCAGCGTTATTCGGGCGGCGAAGGTCATCAGCCGCCGCTCGACCGTCTGGGCGGACTGAGCTGGCAGAAGACCAAGGCGCGCGCCAAGCGCGCCATGCGCGATATGGCCGAAGAGTTGTTGAAGCTTTACGCCGAGCGGCGGTTGGTCACCGGTCACGCTTACGGCGGCGACACGCCGTGGCAGACCGAGTTTGAAGACGCCTTCGAGTATCAACTGACGCCCGATCAAGAGACCGCCGTCGAAGACGTCAAGGCCGGCATGGAAAGTCCGCAGCCGATGGATCGTTTGATCGTCGGCGATGTCGGCTATGGAAAGACGGAAGTGGCTATGAGAGCCGCTTTCAAGGCGGTGATGGAAGGCAAGCAGGTCGCCGTGCTGGCGCCGACGACCGTTCTCGTCTTTCAGCACTTCAAGACGTTTCAGAAACGCTTCGCCGCTTTTCCTATGCGCATCGAGATGCTGTCGCGCTTCCGCTCGGCGAAAGAGCAGAAGGAGATCGTCAAAGCGTTAGAGGCCGGCGCGCTCGATATTGTGATCGGCACGCACCGCTTGTTGTCGAAAGACATACGCTTCAAAGACCTCGGCCTGTTGATCGTTGACGAAGAACAACGCTTCGGCGTCGCCCACAAAGAACGCATCAAGCAGATGCGTAAGAAGGTGGACGTACTCGCGATGTCGGCGACGCCCATCCCGCGCACGCTAAACATGTCGCTTGCGGGCCTGCGCGATATGTCGGTGATCGAAACGCCACCGCGCGACCGTCTGGCCATTCAAACTCAGGTCGTGCAGTTCTCTGAAGCCGTCATTCGCTCGGCCATCGAATTAGAGTTGCAGCGCGGCGGCCAGGTCTTCTTCGTCCACAACCGCGTCGAGACGATCTACACCATCGCCGAGTTGATCGCGCGGCTCGTGCCCGAAGCTAGAATCGCCGTCGGTCACGGGCAGATGAACGAGCGCGAGCTGGAAGATGTGTTGATGAAGTTCATACGCCACGAGCTTGATGTGCTGGTGGCGACGACGATTATCGAAAACGGTATAGACATTCCGCTAGCGAACACCATCGTCATCAATCGCGCAGACCAGTACGGGCTGTCGCAGCTTTATCAATTGCGCGGTCGCGTCGGGCGCTCGAACCGCCGCGCCTATGCTTACCTGTTGATTCCATCGGAAGAAGGCTTGACCGAAATCGCGCGGCGCAGGCTCGCCGCCATTCGCGAGTTTTCGGATTTAGGCGCAGGCTTTCGCATCGCCGCGCTCGACCTGGAATTGCGCGGCGCAGGCAACCTGCTCGGCGGTCAGCAGTCGGGCCACATTGATGCGATTGGCTTTGATCTCTACACGCAGATGCTCGAACGCACGGTGCGCGAGTTGAAAGGCGAGCCGATTGAAGACGAAGTCTCGACCGCCATCAATCTCGGCATCGACATACGCATACCGGAAGATTACATCTACGATATGAGTCAGCGGCTGCGCACGTATAAGCGCGTGTCGTCGGCTGAGAGCGAAGCCGAACTCGCCGACGTTCACGCCGAGACGGCTGACCGCTACGGGCCGATACCGGAAACGGTCGAGAATCTGTTCGAGTATTCGCGGCTCAGACGCGAGACATCAAAGCTGGGCATTCTTTCGATAGACCGCGAAGGCGACCGCCTGGCGGTGAAGTTTTCCGAAACGGCGAAGATTGATGCGGACAAGCTGATCGCCCTCGTCTCACGCGGCGCGGCGAGCTTCACGCCGAGCGGTGTGCTGCGCGTCGAATTCGCGGCAAGTGAGGACGCAATGGTCTTTGCCGAAGTCCGCGCCCTGCTCGACCGCTTGCGCTAAGGCGAGCAGGTTGGTAACAACATTCGTTCACATGAAACGCACGGCGACCATCCTCATCTTCTGCTTGCTCGCGGGCGCAGCGGCTTGCAAGCGTCATCACGACAACTCGCCGGTCATCGCCACGGTCAACGGCGAAGAGGTGACGCGCGCCGAGTTCGAACAGTTCGTCGCCACCAAGCTTGGCGATGTTTCGACGAGCGACACGGCGGACATGCTGCGCAGCCAGTTGTTGGATGAGTACCTGCGCCGACAGTTGGTGCTGAAAGAGGCCGAGCGCGCCGGCCTTGCCATCGCCGAGGTCGAGATCGAGCAGGCCGCGCAGGAGAATCCGCAACTGCGCGCCATGGCCGCAGACCCCGCGTCGCGCGAAGAGATGCGACGCGATATGCTGATCGAAAAGTATTACCGTCAGGTCGTGCTGCGCGACGTGCGCGTCACGAGCGACGAAGCGCAGCGGTATATCGAGCAGAATCAATCGCGGCTCACCGATAAGCCCGGCTTTCTCGTGCGCGAGATTCGTGTGCAGACGCGCGACGAAGCCGAACGCTTGCGCCGCGACGTCACCGAAGGCAAACGCGATTTTGCCGCCACCGCGCGCCTGCACTCCGACGCGCCGAACGCCGAAGCCGGCGGCCTCAGTCGTTACGACGAAGGCCAGTTGCCCGACGTGCTCGAAAAGGCCATCCAGCCGCTCCGTCCGGGCGACGTCTCGCAGGTGGTCGAATCGGGCTACGGCTTTCATCTCTTCAAACTCGAACAGCGCATACAGCCGCACGCGCCCGAAGAGCGCCGCGCACAGCTCGATAACCGCCGCGCACAGCTCACCGAAGAGTTGATCGCGCAGAAGAATCAGCAGGCGGTTGATGCAGCGCTTACGGCCTTGCTCGAACACGCCCGCGTCGAAATCCGTGACGCCGCGCTAGGCTTCACATACACGGGGCAACTCAGGCATAATTAACCTTTAGGAAACCTGCCGATAATTCAACGATGAATGCCGAATGATGAATGATGAATGAAAAGCGGCAAGTTTCTCCCGATTCACCATTCACCATTCACCGTTCACCTTTATCAATGAGAGGATGTGCCGTATGAGATTCGTAGTCACCACACTGGCGATGGCCTTCGTGCTGGCGCTCGCCACGACAGCGCGCGCGCAAGAACCTGAGCTGGTCAATGAGATTGTCGCCCGCGTCAATAACGACATCATTACACTCACCGATTACAATGGCGCGCTCGATGCGTTCAAAGAAGAACTTAAGCGCCAGATGCAGGGCAAGAGCGACGCCGAGATCAATGCCGAGTTCGAGAAGCTGAAGCCGACCGTGCTCGATATGATGATCGAAGACCTGCTGCTCGAACAGAAGGCCAAAGAGCTGAGCATAGATGTCGAAGCCGAAGTCAACCAGCAGATGATGCAGATCGCCAAAGACAGCGGCTTCAAAACGCTAACGGAGCTGGAACAGGCGATGCGCAACCAGGGCGTTGATCCCGAAAACGCGCGCGCCAATTTGCGCCGCCGCTTGCAGCAGCAGTACGTCGTGCAGCACGAAGTGCTCATTCCCATCTATCAACGGCTCTCCGACAAAGAGAAGCGCGAGTTTTACAAGAAGCACGCAAAGGAGTTGGAGGTTCCCGGCGAGGTAACGCTGTCGGAAATCTTTATCCCGCTCGAAGGCCACACGGCGGCTGAAGTCGAGCAGCGCGCCCGCCGCGTCGTCGCCGAACTGCGCGCCGGCGGCAGCTTCAGCGAAGCGGTGAAGACCAACACGCCCGTCACCCGCGCCTCGCGCTCGGTCGATGGCAAGCTCGGCACCTTCAAGCCGACCGAGCTGAAAGAAGAGATCGCTGCCGCCGTCTCACAGCTTAAGGCCGGCGACGTCACCGAGCCGATACGCTTGCAGGACGGCTTTCAGATCATCCGCGTTGACACGCGCAAAGAGACCACCGTGCGCCCCTACGAAGATAAAGAGGTGCAGGAGATGGTCGCCCGCGCCGCGACGATGGAACGCGCAGAGGACGAGCGCAAGAAGTACCTGAAGAAGCTGCGCGAAGAAGCCTTCGTCGAAATCGCCAAAGGCTACCAGCCCGCGCAGGCGAAAGCAGAAAAATAGCGGCCAGTGGCCAGTGGTCAGTGGCCAGTTGGGAGAAAGCCCATAAGCTATCACTTAGTTCCTAACGGACCACTGGCCACTGGCTTATGCGATTGGACCTTTACCTCAAGCTCTCTCGTCTGGTGCCGCGCCGCACGCTGGCGCAGCAGATGTGCGAAGCCGGCGCGGTGCGGTTGAACGGCGCGACGGCCAAGAGCGCGCGCGAAGTCCGCGTCGGCGACGAGATCGCTATCCGTCAGCGCGGGCGCATCACGACGGTGCGCGTCCTGCTAGTGCCGCTTAAACCGCCGCCGAAAGCGCAGGCCGCCTCGCTATACGAAACCCTCGGCGTCGAGTCATACGAAACCGATTCATATGCATAAGCGATTCACCATCGAAGAACACGTCCGCTGGTCGGACATTGATCGCGCGGGGATTATCTACTACGGTCAGTTCCTGCGCTTCTTCGAGATCGCCGAGACCGAGCTGTTTCGCGCCGTCGGCCTGCCTTACTCGGTCGTCTTTGATCGCCTCGACATCTGGCTGCCGCGCGTGCAGATTCATTTCGATTTTCGCAAGCCGCTCGTGCTCGACGACCTCATTGAAGTCTCGGCCTATGTCGCGCGGCTCGGCAACAAATCGCTGACCTTGCGCTTCGAGGTCAGTCGCAAAGGCGAAAGCGATTTAGTTGCCGAAGGCCACGTCGTGCTGGCCTGCGTCTCGCGCTCGACCTTCAAGTCGGTCTTCGTGCCCGGCGAGATGATCGAAGCCTTGCGCCCTTACCTCGCCTCGCCACCGTCTGAATAGACGCTCCTCATACGACACGTTCGGATTCGCGCACGCATTTCTTAACGCTTTATTGCAAGCTGCCACGCCATCACAGGAGCGTAGCGCGCCCACTTGGCCTGCTCCAGCCAGTCAACACCTGCTTGCACACGGCTGATCACTTTCGTCATCGGGTCGTAGAGAAACATTCCGCTTATCGTCAGAGTAAACATGGGAACGCGGAAGCGGTCGGCAATCTCCATGTCGGCGGGTGACGGCTTGGGGTCATTGTGGTTGGGATGCGTGTGAAGGATAGCAATGGTGCCCGGCTGCCATTGAAACGTCAGGCGGCGGTATTCGTTGGTGCTATGAGGTAAGATAGTTCGGCAAGAACCGTCGGCATTGCGAACGATAAGGACGACGGCTTCGACCTGGATAGTGCCGCCGCCGGCGCGCTGCCAGGCTGCGCGGAACACCTTGACGATGCCCATATCGAATGATGATAAGACGGCGGCGACGCTTGTCTCACCGGCAGGTGCGGAGCCGTTGGCGCTTGCCGCATTCGCGCTTGCCGTCACGCCGCTCGGTATCTGAGCGCGTGTTGCCGAAGCGGTGCATAGCAGGGCAATAAAGATTAGAAAACGCGCTCGTTTCATCATAGACCTCTGGCGAAAAGAAGGGCTGGCCGTAGCGGCCTGCGCTTGAGAACAGATTGAGGTTGTCCAAGAGACCACCGGCGAAAGAATCGCGCCTGCTGCGGGCGTAAAGAGCAAAGGCCGCGCGCCCATGACCCCGAAGTCAGCACGCCGGCCTTCGTTCGGTTTCTGCGTTGCTCTGGCCAGAGACTTTGCAGTAGAATGAGCGCGGCACCGGCTCTGGTTTCACTCTCTGCTTGACCAGCACCCCGCTCAACTCGTGGCAAAGGTACACAAATCCCTTCGGAGAAGTCTTTAGAGGATGGCTTAGAAGATCATAGAAATTCTTAGGAGGCGTTATGTCAGAGCGCTTCTATGAGTTCGGCCCATACCGTCTGGATGCCAGTCGCTGCCTGCTCCATCGCGACGGCGAGACGGTGCCGCTCACCCCGAAGGCGTTCGACCTTCTGTTGGCGCTGGTCGAATACCACGGCGAGATCATCAGCAAAGACGAGTTGATGCAACGGGTCTGGCCCGACAGCTTTGTCGAAGACGGCAATCTGACCTATAACGTCTCTGTCTTGCGCAAGGCGCTGGGCGAGCGAGCAGGCGAGCATCACTACATCGTGACGGTGCCCGGTCGCGGCTATCGCTTCGTCGCGGCTGTGAATGAAGCGTCGTCTGCCGAGGTAGAAGCGGCAGCGCCTGAGTTGAATGGGGCGAGCGCGACGCGCACGACCGACATCAATCAATCAAACGAGACGACCGTCAACCTGTCCACGCGCGTGGCGCGCCCTCGATTGGCCTTCGCCATTGTGGCCCTTGCGGTTGCCGCGCTGGTTGTTGTTGGCGGGTATCTGTTATTCAAGCGCCGCGCGCCGAGTCCGGTCGGCGAGTCAGGTCAAACCTCGATCCGCACGCTGGCCGTGCTGCCGTTTGAGAACGGCAGTGGCGATGCGGAAATGAACTACCTGTCGGATGGCATCAGCGAATCGCTGATCAACAGCCTTTCGCAGTTGCCCGGCCTAAAGGTGATCGCGCGCAGTTCGAGCTTCAAATACAAGGGCAAGGAGATTGACCCGCAAGAGATAGCGCGGGCGCTCGGCGTCGAAGCCATCGTCACAGGCCGTGTCTTACAGCGCGGCGATAATCTCTCAATCAGCGTCGAGTTGATAGATACACGCGACAAAACGCAGGTGTGGGGCGAGCAGTACAATCGTCGCGCGACGGATTTGCAGGTCGTGCAGTCAGAGATATCGCGCGAGATTGCGGCGAAGCTGCGTTTGAAATTAAGTAGCGCTGAGCAGCAGCAATTGGCCAAACGCGAGACCGTCAATCCGCAGGCTTATGAACGGCTGCTCAACGGACGCTCCTACGCTAACAACGGAGGCACTGAGAACCGGAAACGAGCGGTCGAGTGTTATCAGCAAGCCATCGCCCTTGATCCTGCGTACGCGCGCGCCTACGCCGAATTGTCCGTGGGCTATATGAATCTTGTTATTCCTGGCCTTGTTGACCCGAAAGAGTTTATACCCAAAGCCGAAGCGGCGGCACTCAAGGCCCTGGAACTCGACGAGCGTCTAGTTGAAGCGCATCTAGCTTTAGCCTGGATCAAAATAAATACCTGGGACTGGGCAGTGGCCGGGCGAGAGTTCAATCGCGCTGTCGAGTTAAATCCCAACCATCCCCTGGTGCACAGACGGTACAGCTATTACCTCAGTCTTATAGGCCGGCACGAGGAGGCCATTGCAGAGGCCAAACGCGCCAGAGAGCTTGATCCCCTTTCCACCAACATTAACTGGAATGTCGGGTACCAGCTATTATTGGCGCGCCAAAACGATCAGGCGATTGAGGCGGCCAGAAGACTGCTCGAACTGGATCAGAATAGTCCCGAGGCATACGCTCTTCTCGCTTATGCTTACACGGCGAAAGGGCAGTACGTGGAAGCCTTCGCTGCTTATCAGGAAGCGATCAAGCTCGGTGATAACAGTTCGGACCTACAGATCTATTTGGGCGCGGCGTACGCGAAAGCAGGCGAGCGCGCGAAGGCACAGGCCATCCTCAGGCGATTAGAGGGGCAGGAATACGTTTCGCCCGGCGCGCTTGGGGCACTCTACATCGCGCTTGGCGAGCGCGAAAAGGCATTCGCCGCACTCGAACGGGCTTACGCCGACCACGACAATCAAATGCGGACTCTGGGCGTTGATCCGAACTTTGACCCGTTGCGCACGGACCCGCGCTTTCAAGACCTCTTGCGTCGCGTCGGCTTAACGAAGGAAGACTGAGTCGAAGCCGCTCCCCGCCTGCGCAGACTTTTCATCCTCCATTCAACATTCTCGTGCGGTTGCATTGCCGCACGCTTGCCCGTAACCTACTCCTTTAATCCATCGGAGGTGAGTTGTGGCAAAGCGACATCATTATCTTGGCGGCGCGGCGATTGACCCGCAGCCTATCACCGGCGAGATGACCGTAGCCGAGCTGGTCGAGCAATCCTTTCTCGCTTATAACGCGGCGCGATTGCGCGAAGCCTGCCAGTTGTTCGTCGAAAAGATGCTGGCCGATGATGTGACCGTAGGCATGAGTTTGACTGGCGCGCTGACGCCCGCAGGGCTTGGTATGTCGGCCATCATCCCGCTGATCGAGCAGGGCTATGTGGACTGGATCGTCTCGACGGGCGCGAATCTTTATCACGATACGCACTTCGGCATAGGTCTCAAGCTGCATCGCGGCAACCCGCAGATTTCCGATGTCGTGTTGCGCGAAGAGGGCGTCGTGCGCATCTACGACATCTTCTTTGATTACGACGTGCTGCTTTCGACCGACGAATTCTATCGCCAGATGATCGAGGCGCCGGAGTTCCAGCGCGATATGAGCACGGCAGAGTTTCATTATCTCGCGGGCAAGTACATCGCCGAGCGCGAGCGCGTGCTCGGCTTGAGCCGCAAGAGCCTGCTCGCGGCGGCCTATGAAGCCGGCGTGCCTGTCTATACCTCGTCGCCCGGCGACAGCTCGATTGGAATGAATGTCGCGGCCAAGGCGCTCACGGGCAACCGCCTGCGTTACGACGTGACGGCGGACGTGAACGAGACGGCTTCGATTGTCCTCGACGCCAAGCGCAGCGGCGGCAAGTCGGCGGTCTTGATCTTCGGCGGCGGCAGCCCGAAAAACTTCATGCTGCAAACCGAGCCGCAGATTCAAGAGGTCTTGAAGATTGAAGAGAAGGGCCACGATTACTTCCTGCAAGTCACCGACGCGCGGCCCGACACCGGCGGCCTGTCGGGCGCAACACCGGCAGAAGCAGTGAGCTGGGGCAAGATTGATCCCGACCGCCTGCCCGACGCCGTCGTCTGTTACGTAGACACGACCATCGCGCTGCCTATACTGACGGCCTACGCGATGGCCCGCCACGCGGCGCGTCCGCTGAAGCGTCTGTTTGATCGGCGCGAGGCGATGTTGAACCGCTTGAAAGACGAGCACGCGCGCGCCGCTTCGAGCGAAGCCGCCCCAGCGGAAGACGCGCACAGCCTTGATCGGATCAGGTAATCAGGAGGCAGTCGCCAGGAGGTAGGAAGCAGGCAGTCAGGGATTCTTAATCATCACTTGCGGCTCACTGACAAGGTTATGCGAAATTGGTTTTAGACTGCCTCCTTCGGAGCTTGATATGACGACCAACACGCCATCGCTTTCGCCTTCGGACATCGAGCAGTTGATTGCCGACCGGCGCGATCTTCACGCGCACCCTGAGCTTGGCTACACCGAGCAACGCACGGCGAGTTTGATTGCTGAACGGCTCGACGCGCACGGCTACGAGGTGACGCGCCACGTCGGTCGCACGGGCGTCGTCGGTCTGCTCGAAGGCACGAAAGCCGCCACGGAGGCCAATTCTGTGTCAGACGGCGAGGCGGCGCGGACGCTGCTCTACCGCGCGGACATGGACGCGCTGCCGGTGCACGAAGAGAACGAGGTCGCTTACCGCTCGCAAAACGAAGGCGTGATGCATGCCTGCGGGCATGACGCGCACGTTGCCATTGCGCTGGCGGTCGCAGCGCGCATGGCCGAAGCGCGCGACCAGTTTCGCGGCCATTTGAAGTTCGCCTTTCAACCCGCCGAAGAAGGCGGCAACGGCGCAACGGCGATGATCGAAGACGGCGTGTTGGCTGTGCCCGATGTGACAGCGGCCATCGGCCTGCACGTCTGGAATAACTTTCCGGTCGGCACGGTCGGCGTCTACGCCGGGCCGATGATGGCCGCCGTTGACGAGTTCCATCTGGTCATTCATGGACGCGGCGGCCACGGCGCGATGCCGCAACAGACGGTCGATGCCATCGTCGTCGCGGCGCAGGTCGTCACCGCGCTGCAAACCATCGTCAGCCGCAACGTCTCGCCGCTCGATGCCGCGGTGGTTACTGTAGGCAAAATTACAGGCGGCTCGGCCTTTAACGTCATCGCCGGCGCGGTCGAGCTGCGCGGAACCGTGCGCACGTTCAGCAAAGAAGCACACACACACATCCCCGGCCAATTCGAACGCGTCGTGCGCGGCGTCTGCGAAGCGATGGGCGCGAGCCACACGCTCGATTACAAGCGACAGACGCCGCCGCTCATCAACAACGCAGACATGTGCGAGTTGGTCGCCAATTGCGCCGCCGACGTGGTCGGGCGCGATGGTGTCATCCGCGACGACAGCGTGCGCACAATGGGCGGCGAAGACATGAGCTATTTCCTTGAGCGTGTGCCGGGCTGTTACTTCTTTCTCGGCACGCGCAACGAAGCGCGCGGCCTCGTGCACCCGCACCATTCGCCGCGCTTCGACATAGACGAGACGGCGCTGGCCACGGGCGTCGAGATCATGGCTCGCGTCATCCGACGCTACCTCGCCTGAGCCGGCGAAAGGATTCATTGTGCAATTCATTGATCGCCAGTTCGCTCACCGCCTGGAGCTGACCGACGCGCAAGGCAGCGTCGCCTTCGCGCGCGCTTACGCCGAATTGTATCCTGAATCACAAGCGACGGCACAAGCCTTCGCCGGCGGCTGGGCAACGTTCACGGGCGCGGATTCGCCGCTCACGCAAGCCTTCGCTCTCGGACTGGCAGGTCCAGTCGAAGAAGAAGAGGTTGCGCGAATGGAAGATTTCTTTCACAGCCGCGGCGCGCCCATCTACATCGAGCTTTGTCCGTATGCCGATCCTTCAATCGTCGAGATATTCCGGCGGCGCGGCTACACCCTGATCGAGTTCTCGAATGTGCTGGCGCGCAGGCTCACGCCCGAAGACGCGCGCGAGGCGTCCGACGGCTCTGTGCGCGTGCGTCGCGCCGCGCTTCGTGAAGCGCGGCTGTGGGCCGAGACCATCGCGCGCGGCTTCTTTAACGAAGGCGAAGTGCCGCGCGCGCTGATTGATCAGATGAGCGCGTCGCTGCACGGCACGGCGGGCACAGCTTTTCTCTGCGAGATAGATGGCCAGTTGGCGGGCGGCGCCGGACTGGTGATGCACGAAGGCATCGCCTCGTGCGGCGGCGCTGCCATCTTGCCGGCCTTCCGTAATCGCGGCGGGCAGACCGCCTTGCTGCGCGCCCGCATCGCATTCGCCGCCGCGCGCGGCGGCGAGGTGATGATGGTGACGACGCTGCCCGGCACGACGTCGCAACGCAACGCCGAACGTCAGGGCTTCCGCGTCGTCTACACACGATCAAAACTGAGTAGGCCGTAGGCAGGCGGCAGTCATCGCAACCTCGAAGGTTCTGTTGCCTGGCCATCAACTATAAACCCCTTCTGACTGCCACCTGCTTCCTGCCTACGGCCTCCTGTTTATGCTAGTCTGACCGCGTGACCATACATCTCTGGCAGGGTGTGATTATCTTCGGCGCGGCATTCGTTGCCGGCATGATGAACTCGGTGGCCGGCGGCGGCACGCTGCTGACGTTTCCGGCGCTCATCTGGATGGGCATTGATCCGAAGGCGGCCAACGTCACCAGCACCATCGCGTTGTGGCCCGGTTCGCTTGGCGGCATGGTCGGCTACCGGCGTGAGCTGCAAGACAGCAGTCGGTTTATGTGGCGGCTGGCGCCGTCGTCGGTCGTCGGCGGGCTGGTCGGCGCGCTGCTGCTGTTGAAGACGCCTTCGGACACCTTCAAGGCCATCGTGCCGTTCCTGATCTTATTCGCCACGATTCTATTTGCCGCAGGCGAACCGTTGATGCGCTGGCTGCGCCGCGAGCGGCGCGAGTCGGCGGCGGTCGCTTTAGCCGATGGCGCAAGCGATTCGTCAAGCGACGTGAGCAATGCGAGCGAATCGGGCCGCGCCTGGTGGGTCGGCGCGATCATTCTGCAATTTTTTTCGGCGACCTATGGCGGCTACTTTGGCGCCGGCAATGGCATCGTGATGCTGGCCGTGCTCAGCCTGCTCGGACTCACGGACATACACCAGATGAATGGCCTTAAGAATTTCTTCGCGGTTTGCATCAACGTGATCGCCTCGTTTTACTTCATGATGTATGGGCCTGTGCACTGGGCGGCGGCGCTGGTGATGACGGTGGGCGCGATAGCCGGCGGCTATGGCGGCGCAGGGCTGGCGCGGCGTATGGGCCGACGCTTTGCGCGCGGCGCAGTCATCTTCATCGGCCTGGCGATGACCTTGTCGCTGCTGTTCCGCCGCTAAGGCGGCTGGCGACCCGGCACGAGGCCTACACAATGAAAGGAGCAAGCAATGGATGACCGTTCCGCGCCGCGCCTCGCGGTCGCCTTACCGGAGCGCTTCTTTTGTGATGGGCCTTACTATGTCATCACCTCGGCAAGTCTCGGCGGCAGCGTAACCGCAGAGGCGTTGGCCGACACGCTCAGTCGCGGCGACGAGCAGGGGATCGAACGGCTGCTCGCAGAAGGCGCCTGCCTGCCGCTGTTCTTTCCGGGCGACTGCGCGTTCGATTCGGCCATTGTTGTCGTCGGCGATCTGACCGAGCAGGAAGAGAGCGAATGGATCGGGCGCATCCGCTCAAAGCTCAACGTGCCGGACGGCAAGCTGCTCATCCTTTGCGGCGGCGGCGAGGCCGATTTTACGCGCGGCGCGATGACCGGCAAAGGCGTGAATGGCTATACCAGTTACTTCACGACCATTGACGTGCCGCCGGGCAACTACCTTCTCGAAGTCTACGCTTACGTGTCGAGCATGACCGTCGACTTCTACTTTGAAGATGACGAGCCACTCGAAGAGTGGTGGCAGCGCACGCGCCCCGGACAGCAATGGCCCGAATGGCTGCGCGTCTTCAAAGCCGAGCGAGCGATCGGCGAACTGAGTGATCGGCTCGTGAGCTGTCTGTTGAGGCTATC
>JADMIO012385608.1_pt1 | contig 33256 bp, 24 predicted proteins | sample 8958161 | NCBI WGS metagenome assembly JADMIO01 (sample SAMN16585339, study PRJNA669376) | soil metagenome | isolation source: Crop rotation soil | place: USA: Cullars Rotation, Alabama | collected 2011 | reverse complement strand
CGCGACAACTTGTCCACGTGGAATTCTAAGCTTAGGATCCCAATGTGCTGGAAAGTCCCCCCAATACTCTACAGTAAAAAAATCATACATGCCATCCAGCTTTATAGTATTTAATAAGTTACCAAATGATAAAGTCGAGTTAAAGGGTAAAGAACTGGAAGCCAGGTATTGAGTATGTGCGTTATCATTCATTCGGAAAAGGTTGAAGTTTGAGTATGAAGTAACAAACATGAATGGGAAAGCAGCTAGTGTCATATGTGTTTTATAAAAAGAAACTGAAGTAAGTGGATCTTCTTTTTGAAATGGAGTGACGTCTTCTACAATTATTAATTGATTTCCTTTGTAAGGAATTGTCGCAGCCGTTCCATTATCATTTAATTTCGCTGAAACTAAATTGTTGCGAATATTATCGATAAAAGTTAAGGCATTAAAACCATCGCAATAAACACCAAGCTTCAGCGATGTGTTTTGTTCAAAAAGATACGGTTCACTTGTTTCTGAGTAATAGTACCCAACAAGCTCCTGTGACTTTATACCACTTGAGGTGTAGCACGATAATTTAGGAATCGTAGGAGCTGTTTCAGACACCCATAACTTATCCTGATTCTTATCCACAGGATGTCTAAAAAAAGCCATTGAATATGGAAGAGTTGGGGTAGCGAAAACAGTAAATGTTGAAGGGACAAAATTTGCCAGTTCGCCACTAGCTTCATCACAAGTAAATTGAGTTCTTATGATCCTGCCATTAGAGTTATCAGAAAAGTAAACATCGTAATTCATTGCTGACCCGGATTCAAATTCCCTGCCTAAAACAATATCGGTAGGGTGACAGAATTGATTATCTCCCTTACCAAATATTCCATAATAATCGTTTATTGGCGTACCGGGAGCCGATCCATAAATATCGGAATCAAAAAATAAGCAGCTTGAGAATTGTTCGTCAATAGTTAACACTTTATGACCATTATTATACGGTATTACCACCCCACCTAAGATATTCTTAAATAGCTCCGCATCCTCTCCATCTAAATCATCTAAATAGGTAAGGGCAAAAGTCTTATTAACGATTCTCCAATATGCACCGGGTAAATCATTATTTTTGAGAATCAATTGATCTTTTAATAAATGATCTTTGTCAATCATTTGAGGCATTTTTGCAGAAGAATTCCTCTGAAAATTAAGAATTGGATTTAAATAATTTTGAAACTGCCGATAATCTAATGTTAAAATAGAATTTCCATGTGTTAATTTACGACTAAGGTAGATAAAAATTTCTGATTTTTTTTTAGAATGTTCGGTTACAATTTTAATTGCATCTTTGCCGTCTTTTTGGGTTATAAAGTAGCTCCCCTTTTTTAATTCATCGTAGTATTTAAATGACTTCCCATAATATTGTTTTATTGTTTCAATTATTACTGTTATTTGCTGATCTTCTGTCAAACTGGTATAGTCAAATACCTTCAAAGCATCAGCATGTTTTGACTGTACTTGCGCGAAAGCTGCATTCGCTAAAAATAAAGTGATTAATATGATTTTAATTATGTTCATTTTACTTTTCCTTTTAATAACATTTTTGCAATTTATTCCTTCTTGTTAAATCATATAAAATAAACTCCAGCAATGTATTTCTATATTCCTGCATTAATTCATTTTTCCTAGAATTTATGCTTTCAAGATCATTGCAGTTTGGTGATAAATAACTTGTTATAAATGCATCATTCAAATTATACAATGAATTCGGGTATTTATTGAAAAAATCCTTATATTTTTTAAATAAAACCTCTGTATCAGAATTAATTTTATTTTCAGTTCTGTTCTCATCAAATTTAGCCAAATACAATAGCAGATCATAGTACATTAGATACTCCTCGTATGAATTATTTGGGAATCGCTTTAAGGCCTCCGTGTAATTCTTCTTTTTTATTAATTCAAGTATAACTTTATCTGCATTGTCATTATCAACAACCTCAAATTCCACTGTATTTGTTTGAATTGGTGTTGAGTATATCTTATTGTAATCTTTATCAATCATTACACTTATTTTATACTTCCCTGACGGAAAGTATGCGGGAAAACCAAAATATACACCATTCATCAGATCTTCATATACTTTTCCATATTGATTGATTGAGATTGATTTTTTTAATGTGTCATATGATCCCACAATTAATGGATTTCCGAAATCAACATTTATTATACCTGAACCAACTTTTCTGTTATATTTTGTTCCATCTTCGCTAGTTATTTCAATGTTTAAATAATTTCCCAAAGGTGAGAATAAAGCCCAAATACTGTCATTTTGAGTGCTATTGTTTATCCATTCAAATTGCAAATTAATGGGTTCAAATTTTTTATATGTAAATTTGGGAAATGAAATATTAACAATTGGATTAGAAGTAAATGAATAATTAGGAGTAAATGGATTGGTAAGCTGATAATTTGATTTACCGCCAGTTAAATTTGTGCTTAAAGTATTGTTAGAATTTAGTCCATTTCTTACAGATGATTTGTGATTACCGCAAATTACGTAAAAATTAGTAAGTGTCGTGAAATTGTTTGTATTAGTTCTGAAATAAGCCAAATTATTCAACACACAATGCTCTGGTGTATTATGACCATTATGAACCCATACATTCCCAAACTGATGTACTAATTCATGAGCAATAGTCATATTCCGCACACTTTCATGAATAAAGTCCGGGTATGAAGTACAAGCTCTTTGACAAAAATCAGCAATATTTTGAATAAATACGAATGAAAAGTTTCTATCAAAATTTTCAAATCCCGGTACAGCGCAATTTTTATTCATTGAAAAACCCGTAAATGCGTCACAGGGGTCGTGTGGATACAATCTGCACTTATTCCCAAATACTGTTATATAAGGATAATTTTTTGGGTCTTCCTGAAACTGTACAATAAATTGGTTGAGTTGAAGCGCTATTTCATAATCGGTTGTGGCTGTAGTAAAATCGAGTAAGGGATACGGATTTTCAGCAGAATGGCTGTTTATAGTAACATTCGTATTTGAAGCGGAATTAGAAAATGTATTTTGTGCTGAAGTTAACGCGTTGTTCATTTGGGTTTCAGTTAAAAATATATATTCCATCATTCCTTTTTCCATACTGACATCTATTGTGCTCAAAGTTGAATTCCAAGTAATTTCTTGGGTATACGTTTTACCAAACTCTTCAATTTCTATAAAATAGCTGCCATATCCATCACAACCTGAACCTGGATCCCAGTCGCCAAGATTTGTTGTATGAAATGGAAAGTCTTTTGCTTCATTTTTCGTTATTATTCCACCAAACCTATGTGATAAACATCCCGAGGAACTTCCCTTATAAACATCTATTGTTATATTCTCGTTAAGAGTCCCATACCAATCAGCTTTTATTGTAACTGTAAAAGTTCCTCCGTCGGCTTCGTAAGATAGGGGGTTTACAGAAACATTAAAATACGCGGTACCTGACACTGGTGGTGTCTTAACAACATCGTTGTCATCTCCACATGCCGAATAAAAACAGAGATGAAATATAGCTGTTAGGTAAAATAAAATCTTGTTTATTTTCATTATTAAATTCATTTAATTAGCAGCATTCTAATAAATAAAGTAGCTTCACTCGTTTTTAATTTGCATATATAAATACCACTTACCGGTATATTCGGTTTCCATACGGCACTAAAAGTTCCCGGTTGGTGGATTCCGTTCACAAGATTTGCTATTTTTTGACCCAGAATATTATAAATACTTAAATCAACATTTATAGTAGCGGGTATGCTATAGTTAATTTTTGTTTCAGGATTAAAAGGATTTGGAAAGTTTTGATACAGTTGAATTTTAGCAGGGATATTATTATTTGTGTTATTAATTCCAACGGGTATTCCACTTCTTAAAACTGCCCCATTTTCGCCAACAGCCCATCCCGTACTTGAATTAATACAGTATACAGATTTTAGATGCTGGGAAGTTCCTGTTGTTTGTAAAGACCAGTTAACTCCTGAATTAGTTGACTTCAGAATTGTTCCAAAATCACCTGCAATAAACACATTAGAAATATCTGTAAATTGGATGCAATTCAGTTTAGCAGAGATTCCACTGGTTATTGAAATCCATGACAAACCGTTATTGGTAGATTTTCTTATCCTGCCATTTGAACCAACAGAAATTACATTGCTCAATAAAGTCGGAATATTACTTCCACCCTCTATGGTGTTCCCGGGTGCGTTCAATGTATATGACCAGTTAGCTCCTGAATTACCGGTATAAACCCAGGCTTCCTCTGATGAAGCGCCATAAATATATCCACTGGTTGCATTGATCATAAAAACACCATTGTAGTTCAGCGGAAATTGAGCTGTTTGAATTTGCCATGAACTACCTGCTGTTGTTGTTTTTAATATTATTCCCCCATTCCCAACAGCCCATCCCGTATTTGTATTTACAAATGAAATCCCCGTTAAATTCTGGGTTACCCCACTATTCGATAATGACCAATTAATTCCACCATTGTTTGATTTGAATATTTTGCCGCTATCGCAAGCAACAAAACCATTAACAGCATCAATAAACGAAATAGCGTTTGAATTTATCCCCGAGAGGGTTTGCAGCCAATTAACACCGCTGTTAGTGGACAGCCAAATACCTCCCTGCCCAGCAACTATTCCGGTATTTTCATTGAAAAATTTAACGTCATACAGTTCACTGCTGGCAATTGTTGAAATTTGCACCCATTGGGATTGTGCAGAAGGGATAAAAAAAACTGCAAATGTGAGTAAGATTATTCTTTTCATTTTTCCCAAAAATAGAAAATGGAGATATATAGAAATTCAGTTTTCCATACAAAAGAATTATGCAGTTGCTTGGATTTGAAGCCCTGTTTTACAAAAAATTAAACTTTTTTGAGATTTGAAGCTTTATGGAATGTACAACCCTAAGGTCTTAATTAAGATAGTCATCGTAAATTCAGTGTAGGTATTTACTTAAACTCTAAAACAAGTATAAGTAGAATTTTAGTATTTGTCAATACATTTTTGAAAAATTATTAATTTTCTTGAATTCGGGAACGATCCCCTATTTAGTAATATTTGTCACTAAAGTTAATCACTAAGATTCTAGTGCATCTCAAAATTGCCAATTTTTCTGAATCTTCAAGACTTTGTCAATTGACCTCCTGCTTCAAGAGCAGTAGGAAATGGTTTCCTAATAATTAATTGCTCCTTTGAGCTGGTTCCCGGTTAATTTTTTTAGATTTTGGCCTTGGGTTTTTTACTATTTCGATCTTGGTATCGGTAATATTCATTAGCTTGAATATCTTTTTAATACTTGCCTTTTCCTCATCATTCCAAAACCAGCCGCTATGCTCAAGCTCTTTAATTCCATACATTCCATTTAAGAGATGGTCATTCAATTCAATTGCTTTACTCATGTTCTGGACGGTACCTTTAGCTTTGCCCTGCCTGTAATTTAATATTGCAAGGCCTATATAACTATCAATATGCCTTGGATCAATTGAAATTGATTGATTAAAATTTTGTAAACATAGATCATAGTTGTTCAAGGTAAGATAACAATATGCCAAATTGTTAAAACCCACTGCTTCATCAGGGTTATATTTAATATATTCAAGATAGTCCTTTATTGCGCTTTTGGTATCATCATTTTTGTTATGCAGAATTGCCCTGGATAAATAAAGATCTGTTTGAAAAGGATTATAAGTAAGTGAATTCGTATAATCTGCAATTGCATCATTATATTTTTCGAGCATTGAAAATATTTCAGCCCTCTTCCTATAAACTAGGGGGTCTGAACTGCTCCAGTTTAAGCTGTTGGAAAGTTCCTCTAGTGCTCCAACTTTATCACCTAGTTTAAGTTTACAATCCGCAGTATATGTGTAAATAAAGTAACTTTCAGGCTTTATTTTTGCAATAGAGTAATAATCTTCAAGGGCCTTTTGATAATCCTTCAATGTATACTCATAGAAATTGGCACGGGAAACATATGCATCTGTGCAGGTACTGCAATATGAAATTGACATCTCATAATCAGATAGCGCTTTGAGAGTATCTGAGAGTTTTGAATAACTTTTGCCTCTTAATTCATACAGGAACTGATTTTCTTCTCCAAGCTCAATTGCGCGGTTAAAACACAATATAGCACTATCATCAACATTTCTTGATTGATAAAACCTTCCTGCAAATTCCCATTTAGCTCTTGAATCTGTGTATAAATTGCAAAATTGATCTAGGATGCTGTCTGTTGCATCAAAACTAAAAGTTAAGGTATTCTCATACATACCAAAAATATTTTTAAACAATGCGGCCTGTATAGAATCGTTCAAATTTATTACAGGAATGCTTAGGAAATATTTAATTGGGATTGCAAAATTCAGGTTTTGCGCACTTGGCTCTGTAGAGCAGGTTATTCCAATTAACTCTCCTTGTTCGTTTAACAGGGCTCCACCGCTCGAACCGGGCGATATTGGAGCTGATATTTGAATATTAGGGGGATATTGATTTAACCGAAATGAGCTGATCAAGCCTTCAGATAAGGTTTTAGAGTAGCCCTGAGGATTGCCAAAGGCATAAATAGTGCTCCCTAAATTATGGGTATTATTATTTGAAATACTGATGAATGGATAATTACCATTAGGAAGTTTCAAAACAGCCGCATCAATATAAGGATCGAAACCAACACATGGGATACTGTCATAAATTTCATTGCCGTTTCTGATTTGAATGGTATTTGCCTTATCAATTACATGATAGTCAGTGTATATCAAGCCTTCATTATTTATAATAACACCGCTTCCGGTCGAGATCAATGTGTTACGGTAATCATAACAATAAATAAAAACGATTGATTCACTGCATTTAGAATAAATTTCTTCAGAAGTTAGCTTATCCTGCGAAAATGAGGTAAAAATAAGAACAAATAAATTGATTAAGAAAAATGATATTTTTTTCATTTTATGCCTCCTATTAATTACATACAAATTATGCTAATTAATATCTAGATGTGTATCATTAAGTGATATTTATTTTGATTTAACTATATTTGAAGACTAACTTTAAAAATTCACTAGTTTTAATAAAAAAACCAACTTTAACACACGTTATTGATATGGAAGATAACCCCGTTTATTTGTCAAAGAGTGATTTCATCTTAGCAACTGATTGCAGGACTAAATTATATTACAAAAAGAAGCGTTACCCTACAATTACTACTGAATACATGAAGTTGTTGCAGGCTGGAGGGTATATGATTGGTAAAATTGCCCAACTTTCATATGACGGATTAGAGATTGATTTTGATGGAAATGTTCTAAAAGCACAAACCTTAACATCTGAACTTTTGGATGCCAGGGATGAAGTAACTCTCTACGAAGCTACTTTTTTTAAAGATCATCTCTTAGCCCGGGTTGATGTGTTTCAGAAGAATGGCAAAAATCTCAAAATTATAGAAGTAAAATCTGCATCATTTAATGCAAACAAATACGAAATAGGTTCAAAAAAATTCATTACACATTATAAAGAAAAACTTCTTGATATCAGTTTTCAATATTATGTTGTAAAAACTCTTTTTCCGGATTATTCGCTAAAGGCATCATTAATGATGACAGATAAGAATAAATCAGTCGAAATTGATAATTTACCTTCATTTTTCTCAATCCAAAAAGATGGAACCGGTAAGTTTTATACAGTAAATTTTACAGGGGATATTGAACATTTAAGAAAATCTAATTTCTTAACAGAAATTGACGTTACTGATATTGTATTATCAATGTTACCTGAGATTAAAACTTCTGTAAATGATTTCCTATCAGATTTACTTGCCAAGGGTGGCCCAATTAAACATTTCACTCATCTCAACAAATCATGCAAAGAATGTGAATTCAGATCAGATAGTTTGGATAATAGGGATGGTTTTATGGAATGCTGGGGTGAATTAGCAAAAGTAGAACCTCATGTATTTGATTTATATTATATGGGAACAATTGGTGGAACAAAGGAGCCATTAGTAAATAAATTAATTTCTGAAAATAAGGTAAGTCTTTATGACGTCCCGGAGAGTGCATTACTAAAAGAGCGGGGAAAAAGACAAACGATTCAGATTAAATACACAAAAACAAATTCGGAATGGACATCTAATGAGCTTAGTTCAATTATGAAATCATTAGAATATCCTTTGTACTTCATCGATTTTGAAGCTTCAGTTCTTGTGGTACCTTATCACAAAGGAATGAACCCATATGAAAAAGTTGCTTTTCAATGGAGTTGTCATAAAATTGAAAGTCCTGGTCAGGAACCAACTCATTTTGAATGGATTAATGTTGATAATATCTTCCCTAATTTTGAGTTTGCAGAAACTTTAAAAGACTGCATAAAAGACAATGGCTCAGTTTTAACATGGGCAAGTTATGAAAATACAACTTTAAAGGAAATTAAAGATCAAATGACAAAATATGATTACAAGCTGGAAACCTTGGAAACATGGTTGGAAATGTTAATAAAGACGAAAGAAAATACTAGCCGTATTGTTGATATGAATGATTTGACGTTAAAGCATTTTTTTAACCCACTTATGAAAGGAAAAACATCACTAAAATGGGTATTGCCTGCGGTTTGGCATTCAGATACCAAATTACATACTTATGAGTTTAGCAAAAAATATTATAAGGAAATTGATGGACAATTAATCGATCCATATGAAACTTTGGAACATATTGAAATTGCAGAACAAGCAGAAGTTGTTAAAGAAGGAACCGGTGCTATGATGGCCTATCAAGAAATGTTATTTGGCTTGTCTAAAAATGACCCGCAGATAAAGGCTAATTGGAAAAGCTTATTACTTAGATATTGTGAGCTGGATACAGCTGCAATGGTTTTAGTGTGGAAGCACTGGGAAAATATTCTAAATCACTAGAAAAAATCAATTATTTCACTATAACGGTGAACTTCTTTAGCTTATTTTATTAATATTAATTTTTTTGTTGCAAATAATGTATTATTTACTTTAAGAGAATAAAAGTAAACTCCGGAAGGTAAATCCTCTGTAGTCATGCTAATTGTATGTAAGCCGGGCTGCTGCACACCGCTTTCTAGACTTCTTACAGATTGTCCCAAAGCATTAAATATTTTTAATTCTATATTACTTCGTACTGGGACGGAGTAACTTATTATAGTTGAATTATTAAATGGGTTTGGATAATTTTGGTATAAAAGAAAATCATTAATAATATTACTGGTTTGTTCTATTAGTGTTATTCCTCCATTGGTAGTTTTAAGAACTGTCCCATCCTGGCCTGCGGTAAATGCTGTTACAGAATCAATAAAATAAATTGATTCAAGATTGCGGTTAGTACCTGAAAATTGAGATTCCCAGTTCATTCCTCCGTTTGTAGTTTTAAGAACTGATATTTTCAATTTATGTGTTGATCTACTAAATTACCTGGCTAAGCAATTTGGATTGACCTATGTTCAAATCAATGTAATCATTTTTTGTATTATTGAACCAACAGTCTTTATTTCGATGATAATTATAATCATTAAACAAAAGAGAATCATCCGATCATTAAGAAAGTAATCCTTTGGTTCAAAAAAGCAGCCTTTCACCTTCCATTTTAATCACCTTTTCTGGCTCAATCTTTACAAAATGTGGTGTCCAGCAATCCGATACTTCAGTAGCAAATTCGTGTCCGTTCAGACACAGAAGGTTCATACCATCAAGCCCATCCATACCACAACAGCCAGAGGATTTTTCCGGGTGATACTTCGCATTTATGATATCTTTCAAATGCGTATAAATCCACCCTTTTGAGTCTTCGATTGGTCTTTCATCACTAGTATAATAAAATCCTTGTGGCAAAACATCTGTTTTATCTTTATAGACGGGTTCCATATCTGAGGGTAAAGGAATTATCTCATTACTTAATTCCAGTTCACAAACTTTGCAGTATAGTTTCATTATTGTAGAATAGTTAATTCTTTCTAAAATTCAAATATTCTAATAAATAGTTCTCATATTCAAAATTATATTTCCTAAGATGGTCAGCTACAATTAATAACCATCTTCCAGCTCTGGTTTGTCTGTTGTGGATTTTTGAAACTAATAATGATTCACCTTCAATTCCTCTTGTACATATATCGGTGATAATATTATATACTGAATAAAAATTATTCCCAAGCTCAGATTTATAAATCTTTGAAAGTTCTAAGATCTTAGTGTCTAGTTTGAACATAAAATCTATCTCTTCAGCCTTTTGAACCTTATATTTTGGGTTAAGACCCATTCCTGAGTAAACCATTGGGATTAAGTAAGTGAGATCAAAAATATTATTTGAAAGGATTTCAATGTCACTTTTAAATTTATTCAGAATTTTATTAAAATCATCTTTTTTAATATCAAAATTGATTTTTTCTTTACTGCCTTTATTGTGATTAAAGCTAAATTTAATTGAATCTTCACCAAAAATCATTCCGTTTTCACAAATCGACCTGCAAATTCCTACACGGAAATATAACTTGAATAATTTATTATAGCTGTTTGTAACCCTAACAAAGGGAATAAATGAATCCTCCCTGAGCTTAAATGCTTTTTGAGGGCAAATAATATCGATATGGCAAAATGATAAGGTGTTGGGCCGAATTATATTAAACACCTCAAGTTTATGGTTATCGTCAAGATTAAAAAGAATCCTGATGCATTGCTGCCCGTAATCAAATGCTTCTTTATTGCTAATTATTTCATAACCATCACTAACAATTGATATTGGATGATTGTTATTTGAGTTAATTATAACTTTCTTTCCATTGATCAACTTAAATTCATCATCAATCTCATTTTTTGTAAAGAGTTTATTGATTTTGAGGTTGAAGAAGATTTCATTTAAATCAGTATTTCTCTTTGTGGAATACATGGTTTCCTTTTCTCCTTTTTAAAGTAAATATTTTTAATTGGCGTAAATTAAATATCATTATTTGAAAACGAGCATAAGATACTTAAATGGATTTTAATTTATTTATTAATATGTCTCCCATCTGCAGTAAAAAGAGGCTTCATTGGTTTTCTTCCGCATGAAGTATAAATTCTAGTCTTGAAACCTTGGATAAACTCCACATCAATATAGGGAAAGGGGTTAAACTTCTTTTTTCCTAAGTATTCATACCCTTCTCTTTTAATTTTTATCTTGAACCCAATTGTTATATATTTTCCTTTCGAATTTTGCCATTTGTAATAATAAATAAAGCTGGGATCTGAATATGCGAACTTTGCAGGATGATAATCCACAAAAAGGTGTGGATATTGTGCTTTTAGTTTTTTCATATCTGTTGCCATAAAGGCTGCTTTATCACCTAAACTTTGTAGAGTTAAAGGCAGGTTCAAAATTGCAAAGAGATAAAGAAAACAAAGCAACATATTACAATTACACATAATTTTAATATTAATTATTGTTTACAATTTTAAAATAATAAAATATTTTGGGTTATATATATCATATAATGATATTTTTTAAAAATGAGTAATTATACTTATAGTACTTGTTCCATTTTTATCTTTAAACCGCAATTTTTATTAGCTCCATTGGCCTTCTAAGATCTGAAAGTTCAATATGGACATATCCCATAGTAGTTTGAATATCCGAGTGACCTGCCAGCTCCTTTACAAAGTTTATCGAAACCCCGGCTTTGATGAGATTAGTAATGAAGGTATGCCTCAAACAGTGAAAATGAAATTTATTAGGCAAACAAGCAGCTCTTAGGTATTTCTTGAATTTCTTAGAAACGTAATCTTTATTCAACCTGTTTGGACCCTTGAAACTGAACAGGTATCTGTCACCAGATTTGTCTTTATAGGGGCTTAAAAGGCGCTCAGAGCCTTCGGAAAAGGGTATACGCCTTATTTTACCTGACTTCGTCTTAAAGTCAGCCTTATTCCTTATTGTAATGAATTTCTCTTCGTAATTTATATCCTTTATCTGGATATTTATTATTTCCGATAAGCGGCATCCTGTATTTAATGCAAATAATGTTATTCTGCCAATAATCGGATCAGTAATCACACTAAATATTCTTTCCAGATCCTGCTGCGAAAAGGAGAGTTTCTCTTTTTCGGGTAATTTGTATTGCTTAATATTAATGGAAGGATTTTTGGTGACTAAGCCGCTTTTTACAGCAAAATTCAATATGGCCTTAATGGTTCTAATCTCCATATTAGCGGAGGTTTTGCTTATAGTTTCAGCTCTGTGGTTTTTGAATCTCTCAAGCTCCAGGAATGAAATACTATCCAGCCTTTTATTTCCTAAGAAAATAATAAGGTTATTTATAGCTTTTTTATAAAGCTCATAGGTTGAATTAGCCATATTGTTTTTGGCATATTCCAAGACTTCTTTTTGGAGATTTGACAGTTTATAAGATTTAAACTCGGGAGTTGGTGTATGAGAGGGTGTTTCCGGATTGAAGGCATTTCTGAATTTAATAGCATCCGGGAGTGTAGTTTTACCTGTAGTGACCTTAGTTCTTTTTCCAGAGATCGGACTTGCAAAATACAGGTCATAGATACCCTTGTAACCTTTGGATAGATACATTAGATTTTCCTTTTTCTAATGTCATTTATCATTTTGGAAACATACCTAGTCACTAAACATGTCACTAAAAGCAGATTGAAGGGAAAAAAAGTGGCTAAAATCTGTCGGGATGGCAGGATTCGAACCTGCGACCTCCTGCTCCCAAAGCAGGCGCGATAACCGGACTACGCTACATCCCGAAAACATACATTTTAGTATAAAACTTAAGAAAGGGACAAAAAACTAATTAATTTTCATATGTTTTAAGCAAAATAAGTAAATTTGATTAAAAGAAAAAGATAAATAATAATCAGCATTTTAGAGAAAAATTGTATTTAAAACAAGATACGCAATGTTGAATTTTTCCGGTTGGGGAAATGGGAGTTTTGCATTCAGTGGAGAATTATGATTTTCGTGATGAAAACTGAACTTTGGACAAGTTATTTTCTTTATAAACTAGCCAGCCTCTTTAATGTTTCAGCAGTGCGTGATTTGTTGTGAATATATTCATGGTATGCACGAACCCTTTTCAGGACCAGATCATATGTTCCGTTATTGGCATGAATCCAATGAACCAATTGCTCCAATTGTTCTTCATATTTTTCATTTTTGAAATTAACTTTAACTTTATACCCTTCGCAATTATCATTTGGTTTGTTATAGTCAACATACCTTTCAAATTCGAGTCTTTCGTTCAGCTGTTCCAGCATCTTCATTATCAGCTCCCTGTCCTCAGTATTATTATTATCGAATTTGTGCAGAACTGTCTCAATAGCCTTTTCAAGTTCAGAAGGATAAAACTTATGCCTTAAATCTTTAAATTTCTCTACCATAATTTTTTATAATTTTTAAATAAATAGAGTCTTAGTTAAAGAGTGCTACAATTTTCGTGCCATGCTGCTAAAAATATAAATTTTAGTTTTTGGTTTATTTTGAAGGGGTTATTATTGTATAAATCATTTTAAAACTTTAAGTCAGGGTTTATTCTTGACATTTTTGGCAGTCCTTAAAATTGCAGGATTGAGGGTAATTTATCAATATAAGTAAATAGTCCAAAAGAGCGCAAAAAACGTGGACAGGGCCGGAATCGAACCGGCGACACACGGCTTTTCAGGCCGTTGCTCTACCTACTGAGCTACCTGTCCTGTAGATATTTACCACTATAAAAACAAAAATACGCAAAAAATTTTATTTTAAAAAGAACGAAATTTGGTACATTTTTTCCCTTATGGGGATTTAATGGCTTTTTACCAAACCATTTTTGCAATAATAGCCCTCGCGGCTTTGCACTACCCCGTGGAAGTGATCATAGTTGGTATTGCTTTCAACGGTGAGGGGGTGGTACACATGGTACAATATTGCGAGATTTCTCACCGAGCGTACCTCGGCTTGTGCTGCGCGGAGCCTGTGCTCAAGATCTGAATCCTCGCCGATGCCCGGGCCCGTGTAATCCTCATCAAAGCCGTTTATCTTCATCATCAGCGCGCGCGGCAGGGAAAAATTACAGCCCGTTAAGCTGATATCACGCCCCCGAAGGTTACGCAGCCAGCTGCTTTTGATGTACAGCGCCTCCTCGACATATGTAGTGTGGTTCTTTCCTTTTAGCTTATCCCAAAGCAGCCCTGTGAAAGAAAGATCATCCGAAGTGAACCCCGAACCCGTATCCTTAAGGCGGGCGGAGACCTCCTCGCCCAGCATGACGCGCCTTCCGCAAAGCACACGGTTACTGCTGCCTGCACTAAGGTGGCCCTCTATAAAGCCCCGGTGGGGGATGCAGTCGCCATCGATGAATACGAGGTAATCAGTTTGTGATGCAAGGATGGCTTTATTCAGTATGCGGTTCTTGCCGAAGCCTGTGAAGGTGTGGGTGATGAACTTCACGTCAAGGAAGTGTTTGGCGGCTGATTCAACCACATGGCTTGCCATCTCGTTTTGGGAGTCATCATCGGCAACTATGACCTCAAAATCAGTGAAGGTCTGCCGCTTTAGCGCTCCGAAGATGAGCTCAAGCTCGGATTTCTTTTTGTAGACCGAAATGATCAGTGAAGCCTGCGGCATAGGATAAAATTCGATTTCTTTTACAAATATAATTAGCCCTTCAGAGAAATTATAGGAATAAGCGTTTAACCCCCTTTGAAAATATCCGGATAATTTTAATAGTTGTTTAATCAGCATTAAAAGTGAGTTCAGGCTTTTCATCCCCCCTTTGCCAAAGGGGGGACGAGTGATTACCATTATATAAAGTTTCAATTTAACCATCTTTTTGAAATTGCAATAAATATTGATGGGGGTTCTTGCTTTTAATATCATACAATGATACCAATGCTGAGTTTTTAATTTGTACTTTTGTACTTGTTGAAAATTGACCCCTTCTTCGAACGCACTCCGTGTGCGTTCTCGTCTCCCCCTGACAGGGGGAGATAAAGAGGGGGTGTGCTTCTGATAAAACTCTAAACCTATGGCGCTTAAGCTGCTTTTTCCGGAATATATGGACCCTAAGAAACCGTGCGTGAGCTGCTCGTTTTACTGCAAGAGCCACTCCCTGGGAAGTACGCTGCATGTTGTAAAACAGGAGCGCGCAAAGGGAGAGCATGTTGAATATGAGTACGGCCAGAAATTCTGTCTGCGGCGAAAAGAGTACGTTTTTTTTAATTGGAATTGCAATGCGTATGTGAAGAGGTAAGGCTGTTGTTACGCCTGTCCCGGGTAATGACCCCCTCTTCGAAAGCACATAGTGCTTTCTCGTCTCCCACGTGCCCAGGGTCAGTCCTTCGGCCTGACAGGGGGAGATCAAGTGGGGGTGTTTTAGGTATGTCTCCTTTTGTCTCAGTCTCACCGATGTTTTTTTAATGGGTGAGACGTGCATATTGTTTTGTTTCGGTATGGAATGCCAGGAAAATGCTGCAAGAGTGATGAGTGAGACATACATATTCATGCGGCATCCTTTCGTTTGGGTGCGCTCTCACGTTTAATTGTACGCTCACGTTTAGTTTTGCCCTTATTTTCGGGTGATGTATCCTGAGTCTCTCCGATTGCTTCGCCTGGGGGTGTTTTCTTCATGCTGTCATCAAGTGAGCGGAGGATATCGGCACGGCTTGTGCGCGGGGCGAATTGTTTCACCGTCTTTATGACTGCCTCGGTGTTCAATGGGCCGCTCTCGCGGGTGGAATCGCTGCGGTCAAGGCTGCGGCGGATAGACTCCAGCTGCTTTAGCCCCGAGGGGGAAATAAAGAAGCCGCGCGTCGCATCCTTTAGCTGCTTCATAAGCACGGTCTCCATATCGAACCGGGCTGCCTCGTGGAGGTGCATACCGCCTGAGCCGGCAGAGTGCGCCATGCGGTCAAGGCACTCCTTTATTACCTGGGAGCTTATCAGGCAATCTACCCCCATGAAATTAAGCTCCTGTATGCAGTTTTTTTCTTTGAGGTTAAGCCCGCACAGATGATAAAAGAATTCCCTCATACCCGGCGGTGCAGGGACCGTGGGTGCGGCTGCCTTGACGGGGGCAGGATTAGAGCTGGGCGAAGCGGACCCCACCCCAAAAAGCCCATCCCCAAGGGAGAGGGGAGACGAGCTGTTTTGTGTTTTTACCTGCGGCATGTTGTTAAGTGCCGAATTGATCCTGGAGGTGATGATATTTTTTACACTGTTAAGCCTGTGCTCGCTGTAATTAAACCCAAGCTCAAGCTTCATGATGGTTTTAATTTCACCGGAGGAGTGGCGGCTCATAACGAGGTCTTTAATTCTAGTGATCTCGCCTTCGCCGATTGGCATTGTGTTTTTGGGCTCTGAGGTGGATCTGTAGGAGCCGGGGACTTCTTTTTTAAGCTCCTTAAATACCGTGGAGCGTGAAATGCTGTGTTTCCTCATAATGCCGTTAAATACCCGGCGGAATTCGACAGGGGAGCTTTTCCGGTCGATCTTGTGCAGCAGCGCGATATCATCGTGAAGCGATTGATTAAATGGTTTTGACATAAATTAAGGTGATTTAAATTATTGATTATTATTAATAGGGATTAGTATGCGTTAAGCATACCTGATGGAAACCAATATATGCTATTAACATATAAAAGTCAAGGGGAAAACTGAATATCGGGAAAAAGAGAAAAGGCCTTTCTCTACAGATGGCTTAAAGGAAAAAATCGCTACGCATCATCTCTAGATGAGTTTTTTGTAGAACTCGACAACTTTTTTTGCTGACAAATATTCAATACTATCTGCTGGAAAACTTCTCAGTTTATGCGTTGCTCGTCTAATTGCACTTTTGGGTTTAACTCCGGATTCTTCTGTAAACTGCACACAAAAATGATATTGATAAAGTTTACAAACTGTTATTGTATTTTCGCCTCTATCATTTTTGCCTTTAATAAACATCCCATCTTCAATTACAAAGCAATCTAGCCAATTATCAAAGTGAGGGTTGAAAATTGTAAATCCTGTTTTCTGGTTTGGAAATCTGGTTACACTAACCCCGGGAGTTAATGTATCGTCTGCATTCTTTAAAGGATTACATATTTCACAAGTAATTGTCAAATTTTTTGGAACAAACATCCACAGCTTGTGATGCGACTTTGGAATGATGTGATCAATATGATTGAAATATGCATCAGCATTTAATTTTTTTCGACAATATGCACATCTTCTAGTTTGTTGTAGAAAGTAACTTGCCTTAATAAAATCTTTTATTGGTTTAAAAACAACTTTTTCCCAATCATTCTTGTTTGTTATCGGGTTATCTCTCAATAATTTTTTGTGTGCTGTGTTGTAAATTGCAGCTTTCCGAATTTTGAAATCGTAAATTATATTTAAGTTCTTAGGCATACTTTTCAATTAATCGATTAATAACTGGCTTCAAAGGGTCTTCACTTGATAAAGCAATTATATTTCTGTCCAAAAGTTTTTTAACCTTAGCCTTTATATCTTCATCATTTCTACGTACTTTAGATAACATTTCTAAAATTTCTCCAACTTTATCAGCTATATAATAATTTCTTGTGGTCGGAGTGTTAAATATTTCTAACAATATTTGTTCAGCTGACCAACCAAAAGTATTTAAGTCAATTCTTTTAGGGCATACATTATTTTTCTCATCATATTTCAAACTTATTATTGATGATTTCTTTTGACGCAAATCAGATATTATAAAATGTGAATGAGTTGCTATTAGAAAGTGACAAGATTTGTACTCAGATAATAGGTTATATAAAAAATTAATATATTTAATTTGCCAATTTGGATGCAAACTTATTTCTGGTTCATCAATTAAAATAATAGAATTATCTTTAATGTTTGTAATAATCCCTAAAATTGTAGAGAGGAAATGAAATTCACCCGAACTACTGCTTGCAAGGGGAAATTTATTAGTTGATTTTCTTACGATTACTTGAGGGGAGGAAATCAAATCTAGTGAATTCAAAATTCTTAAATATTTTAAATCTCTCCATTGATTCGTATGTTCTTTTAATATATTATAACCTATAACATTTTTTTCAAAGCTTGCAAAACTTCTTTTATATGTACGATTAATGAAATTAACAAGTGAGGATATATCTAAACCTTTTTTTACTAAGCTTTTGTATGTATGAATTACATAGGGCTCAGTTCTTCTTTTTCTATATTTTTTCCAATTTATGAAAAAGTCCTTGAATTTTTTTTCAGTCAACTTACCATTGAATATTTTACTTCTAAATTTCATATCATAAACTATCCTGATGTTAAACTCATATCCTAAAAAGAGTAGGGTTTTTTTTAATATTTTAGAATATTTATTGCTTCTCAAATGATCCAGTAAAAAGTCTGTAGTCCTTTTAATGTATGATTTTGTCGTTGCAGTACTTGTACTTCTACGAATCCCCATATATTTGTAGATACCGCTATTTGCATCATTAACAAATGGGAATCTATCATTTAACATTGAGGAAACAGCTAATACTTTATTAGGCAAAGGTATATCTTTAATATTTATCTTTCTATTATTTACGATAATATTAGGTTTAATATTTTTTTTATTAATTTTACTTAAATAAGTTACATGTTTCCCATTAATTAAATAAATAATTTCATAAAAGCCATTAACTAACTTTGATGTTTTACCGTTTTTATGATTTTCTAGATCCCGAAAAATATCAATTATTAATTTCAAAATAAAGCTTTTACCAGTACCATTTGGTCCAATTAAAACGCTAAAATAGGGTCCATAACGTAATTCATTTTCGTTTATAAAATTAATTTCTAAATCTTTCAAAAAAGGATTTTTTTGAACTTTTAATGATATTATTTTAAAGTTTTCCATTTTGAATATAATTTAAACTCGTTCAATATTCCTTAATAAATTTTCAAACTCATTTTGATGAAATCCTTCATTTAAACGCTTATTATACAATTTAAAAAGCGTTTCAATATTTACTTCTTTCACAATTACATTATTCGATGTCTTGATATAGCCTGTTTCGCCTCTGGTGATTATCCAAACAAATTTATCATTATCTGAATTCAACTTAATGCTTATGTCTCCAAAGTTTACATTTCCTTCGGTCAATTGATGACAGTAATTACTTATTTGTTGATTACTATCATTAAGGTAGTTTTCATTTAGCTTGGCATCATAAATTACTTCAATATTGCGGATCTTGAAAAAGCCATCGGGTAAACCGGCTTGTCTTTGAGGAGGATTTGTGTAGACCTCATTTAATCCTAAAACGCGCAATAAAGTAGCAGTGTAATTTTCAAAATCTCTGTAGTCTCTTGTTGTGCGTAGTAATTGGAAGAAACCTGGCTCTAAGTTGTTGTTTGATAGTACTGAGGGTATTGAAGTTATTGAAGCAGTTGATGCATTAGAGATAATTGGTGTAGTTTCAATATTTCCATTGTGCATATACCATCCTGAAGAATAGTTAGGAATATTAAGAGGTATAGCTATTTCATGATCTAAATGAACTTTGAAATAAGTGTCAGTTGAATTTTTTTCAATATTAGATATCCTTCCGCGCCAGGCCCTTTTGGTGTTTTGAGGTCTATATATCCGAATGAAAATTGTATCCATATTTTCAACAATATTTTCAATAGGAAAGCGTATAAAATTATTTGTATATCTTGTTCGATTACCTATAATTTGATCCCAATGATGATCCCAAATGGTTGTCATTATGTACATTTATTCTAAAATTATATTTACAATATTAATCAATAAAAACTAATATATTTCTTTTGAATATTTTACTATTTCATCCAACTCTTTTTTAGTGGGAGAGTCATTTCCAAAAGTAAATGTTGATGTTAGGTATTCCCAGTCCGTTTTACTTAAGTTAAATAATTCTTTTGCAATACATACTTCAAGTTCAGCTCTAATGTTAGTTATATCATTTTCTTCTTGTATGTCCATACCAATTTCTTCAATTAACTTTTTATATAATTTCTTATTTGATTTATTATACAGTAAAGTCAAGCCAAATTTAACAATTTTATCTTTTTGCTTTTGGGAAACGCTAGGAAATGGCAGTTCATACATAAAATTCATTGTTAAGTTTGCTGATATTTTATTTCTGATATAATAGTTTAATGTAAGAGAATTGAACATAGCCATTACATAGACCAAATCAGTTTTATCGATTTGGATATGTTTCACCTTCTTGTCCTCCCATTCGTATTCAAAATTGACCAAGTAATTCATAGAGTGACCAATAAATACATTGGGGGGTACAATAGTGCTAATAATACTTCTCTCGTTGGTTGAACTTCCTATTGCACGATAAACTAATCGGTAATCCTCATAATCTAATTTAAGTTTAATTTTCTTAACTACTTCATCATTCAATTTATATTTTCTTTTGAGTTTATTTAGTTCGATACGCTCAAGTGGTAATCTCCCAGAGCTTACATTAATGAAGTAATTTATTTCAGAGCTAAATTGAGAATTAAATTGATGTATCATTTTACCTTCATATAAAATAGCAAAATCACTTGTATTATTGAGTTTCTGATATTTTAATGAATTTGTAAATAACGAACTATCGTTCGTCATATGAAACTCAGTTGCTAATTGGAGCTTTTGTTTACCAAATAACTCATGTTTACCTCTAATTTTACTGCATAATTCATAATCAATTATATTTCTAAATTCCATAATTGAATAATTAACTGGTGAAAAAGACTTGATCATGTCAATACTATACTTAATAGCTTTTTTATCCTTTAATTCAGTTGGATTTAGCATATAAAATTTTGCATTAAAGGTTTTATTTTTATCGAGATTTTTATCTTTAACTATATTTAGATTAGAAAATTTAAATCGATTATCAACATCGGGAAATAGTTTTATGGTTTTACGTACACCATTAATTATTTTCTCATAACCTCTATTTTCAAATGATAGTAAATCAGTAAATGTATACTCGTTCAATGCAAGTTTTCTTAGTTCATCACAACCTTCATCAGTTTGGAAACTAGAAGGTACAAGTATGTTTAAGACGCCACCTTTTCTTAATATTTCCAAATCTCGTTCAATAAATACCTTGAAATAATTTGGATCACCTGTACTTTGATAACTATATCTATTTTTAAGAAATTGTTTACAGTAAATTTCATAAAATTCTTTATAGGCTTCCCATTCTTCTCTGAATTCTTCATTATTCTCAATCTTTTCAATAAACCATTCATTGAAACTAGTAATTTCCATTTGTTGCTTTTTTTGGTTTGCAAATTCTTTTGCAATTGGTTTGATAGTTTCCCAAGGCGGATTGCTAATTATTCCATGAAATCCTCTTACTTCCTTATTTAATGGAATACCTTCGCTGTCAAAATATGAATGAAAATATTCTAGTGCTATGAAAACTGGGTTTGCGACTTCAGGTAATAATATTTTTAATTTTGATCTAATTTTATTTTTAATTTCTATAAGTTCTGAAATCACCTCTGGATTGAAAGAATTCTCTAAGTATCTATTTCTGATTTCATGAAGTAATATTAATTCCTTTTTATATTCACTACCTAATATATCAATTACTTTGTCAATCTGGATATCTCCCAGGGAGTCACCATTAATAAAATTAATTTCTAGATTAGGCAATATGTGAGTTGAGCTTTCAATTTGTTTTGTAGCACTATAAATGGAAGGTTTAAGCTTGACGGCTTCTTTCCAAATATTGGTTTTTGCGGTTTCGAGTGCCCTTTCATCAATATCTATAGCATAAATATGATTTAAAATTATTTCAGATATTAGTTTTAATTGATTATCAAAATTAAATTTTTCTCTAAATACTTTTGCATTCTTTATAGCTGGTGGTAAGTGAAACAGGTCATCAGCTTTGAAGTTCTTAAGAAAGTCAAATCTTTCATCTATTTCTTTATAATATCTAAAAATATACCTTAACACTTTTATTAAAAAACTTCCACTACCACTAGCAGTATCAATAACTTTAATGTTTTTGAATTCTTCTAAATATTTGCCGGCTGCACGATAGTCCCCATTTTCAATTTCACTGATTATTTTAACAAAAGTCTTTTCGAATAACTGTTGACAAAGTGTATACGCCATGAATTCAGTAATACTCTTTGGGGTATAATATATACCTGAATCTTTTTTGTTCTCTGCAATAAATGTTTCATAAGCTTTTCCAAAAATATCCTCATCTATCTGTCTGTAATTATAATGAAGCATACCCCATCCGAATGCCTTCGCCCAGGCTTCAAGTCCCAAAGTTCTTTCGAATGCCAACTGAAGTACTTTTAAATTACTTTCTGTTTTAACAACGTAATCCCAAAATTTATTGCTGAATAACTCTGTATCGTAAAATACATCAAAATAACTTTCAATATCTTCAAAGAAATTCTTGAATACGAGTAATAATCCTTTTGGTTTCCATCTTTCTCTTTGTCTCAGATATTCGTTTTCAAGAAACTTAAACTCAACTAAACCATAATCCTCTAGGGTTTTAATGAAAATTATTTTATTTAAAAATAGTACAATCAATTCATCATGAGTAAATTTTGCATTTTCAATTAGATCAACTTTTTTGAATTCTGCATACCAATTTTTTAGATTCTCGAAAAATTGTCGATCCAAATCAAACTTAATACTGTCATCATCAAATCTTCTTAAAGTGTCTGTTAAATTATTGAAATCAAAAAAACGATTCAGCAATTCATTAAAGGTAAGTGTTGCAAACGGTTTTTCGTCAACAATGGCAGCTCTGTTATATAAAAATGCTTCATTTAAGTTAGTTAGTATTACGAATTCATTTGTTTTAAGATATTTTATGACTTGTTGAATATGTAAAAAAGTATCAATACTTTCCTGTTTAATCTTTCCCTTAACTTTATCAAGCTTAAATAATGGTTTCAACTCAACTAATATAGGGTTGCCATTTGTTTCCTTTAGAAAATAATCTATGAACCCTTCTTCAATTCTAACCTCAGGATATATTTCTTTTTGAAGTACATCTTTAATCAAATTGCTAAATAGCTCAGCTGTTGCAGTTTCTGGTTTAGAAAAATGCTGTAAGCTTTTAATGTAATGGTTTATAGGCTCATACTTGAATTCGGTGAATCCTTCAAATGTGGGGGTAAGCAAAATTTCCTTTTGGGAAGTAAGTTTTTGAAGCTCTAAAAGTATTTCTTTTGGTTTCAATATGTTTTAAATTTTAACATTCTCAATAGCTTTTAAAAGGTTAATTACCGCTAAGTTCCTTGCAAAAGGCAATGGTACCGCATTTAAGGTCTTCTTATTTTTACTTATCCAAAATAAATGGGCATAAGCGAGTTTTTGGTTTATTGTAAAGTAATATTCTCAAATTTAAACATTCTCAATAACTTATAAAAGGTTAATATCCAATTATGTCTCATTTGGATACTTCTTTCTAACTGCTAAATTGCTAGGCTAATGGTGATTTCCTGGGTTTAGGCATGCGTGTTTCCGAAGTTTATTCCAAATTTTTTTAATTCTTTTTTTAACTTTTTTTATTATATTTGCCACACTAAAAAAACGGTACAAAAAGGGGATACTAAAATGAATCCGGCAATATTGGATACGCTGGAATCCATTATATCGAGGTTTCCGGCGGGGAAAGAAGCTTCAAAGATCAGGCGTATGCTTACCGGCAAGCTTCCGTTTTGTTATGAAGAGGTGCGAAAGGGGCTTGAAAATATCCGGGAGTGCGGCGGCAGTGAGAAGGTTTACACCAGGCCTTCTGATAAGGAGGATTGTGAGTTTTATTTATCTGAGCTTGATGAGGCGAAGGGGTTTTTTACATAGGTTAAGAGGTTGCAGGTTGCAGGTTGCAGGTGGAAGGTTACAGGTTGGAAGGTTACAGGTTGGAAGGTTGCAGGTGGAAGGTTACAGGTTACAGGTGGAAATAGATATTAGTCCCCCTTGTAAAGGGGGAGGAAAAGCTACAAGGGTTTTGATATGTACAATTATTCAATATTTAAATCCTTCGTAAATTAACAATGGGGATTTGAAATTTTGCTGTAAGAATTAAAGTATGTTATAATTAATGTTTCCAAATCCCCGTTTAGGATAATTATGTATGAAAGCTTAAGGAATAATCAAAATCAATAAATTGTTTAAGCGGGTAGTCCCCCTTTATAAGGGGGACTTAAAACAAGGGTTGTAAAAGCAAACTTCTTCCACTCCGTGGTATAAGTCAAGAAGGGCACTTATGTGCCCTTTAAAATTTATGTGACCCCTCTCATGCCGGAGGCAGACCTTCGGCCGGCTTTCGCCGTTGTTATGCTGACCTTCCTCAACTACGTTGAGTAAGGTTTCGATCATGCCTTCCGGCCTGCTCTCAAAAGTCAGCGCCGAGGGATATCATGTATCGCGGGGGAGAGAAGCGCTGCATATCGTACGTCCACGCAACATCAAACTTAAGCGGGAAGTAGAGGAAGAAAACTCGTGTACCTACACCCATACTTACAAGCAGATCCCGGGTCCTTGTGCCGCCGTTATAGTTCTCAAAGAACTTCAGGTCACGGTTATGATCCCACACCGTACCAATATCTGTAAAGAGCACTCCCTGTATGTCCTGGAATCCAAGCGGAAGCAGTCCGAGTATCAGGTAGCGGAAGAGCGGGAAGCGGAACTCCGCGTTCATAAGCGCAAACTTGCTTCCTGAGCGGTAATTTATGTTGTATCCTCTAAGCGGCATAATAGGTGTTGAAAAAGCGTAATCCTGGATATCTTCTATCGGCAGAACGTCATACTGTATTTCGTAGTTTATCCAGCTTTCGGTACCGCCAAGATAAAAGCGCTGCGGGTTCTTTCCGAAGCTTGCCCCTGCATTAAGCCTGAACACAAAATTATAATCTTTAACAAGCTCAAAGTACGCCCTGTAATCAGCCATAGCGCTGAAGAAGCTGATACCGTTCTCTCCGAGCTTCGGAGTGCCCATCATAGTTAAGTTATACCTTGTTCCTTTTATGGGCGAGGTGTATCCCCACAGCGTGTTATCATGCACGTAGCTGAATACCGGCATGATGTAATCAAGCTTCTCTGTCGGCACAAGCGGGTTATCCATGTTCTCCTTTGTGAGGTGATTGAATGAAACCGCTGCATCTATCCTGTTGAATTTGCTGATAGGATAGGAGATGTTAAGATCCGCACCGACTGTTCTGTACCTGTAGAGCTGAGCAGTCGCTGCAAAGGGTCCCACATATAAAAACCTTGCTGAGTGGTAAGCCGATATACCGAAATCAACGCGCTTTGGCAGGTACTGGTATGCAAAGGCGTAATCACTGTTCTTCAGGTCAAGCACTGCGCTAAGCGCGGCGTAGATCCTGTGGTTACCCATCACGTCACTGAACTGCATCTGGATGAGTCCCTGCACGCCGTAAAAACTGCTGTAGGTTGCGTTACTGTAGATGAGATCAGGCGAAAATTTTATTTTATATTTACTTACTTTATAGCTTCCGTCATCCTTGGTGTTATCTTCCACCATGAACTTGCTGGATGTTTTTTCCTTAAGCTTAAGCCTTGTGGTCGTGTTTATTTTCCCTGTATCGACCTTAGGCGGGTCAAGGTTCAGCGCAATATCATTGCCGTAAAGCGAGTTATCTTTTACTGAATCCTGCTGAGTTAAATTTGAATCGGTTGCTACCAGCTTGTTATTTGAATCAAGGCCGACTGCAAAATCACCGCCGCCGCGATCTGATGTATCATGCATTGTCTGCATGAGTGAATCAGCGATAACTTTCATTGAGTCACCAAAGGTCATGAACTTTTTGCGTTCATCAACCAGCTTCTGCACAAAAAGCGTGTTAGGGAGCGTATCCATCTGGAGATCGATATCGAACGGGTTTTCTATATAGAATACATCATAGCCGCCTTTATTAAGCGCTGAAAATGCAAGCCTCCTGCCGTCATTTGAAAGCGAAAGGAATGAGATCGGGTCAATTGAATTTGTAATGGGGCGCTCTTTGTGAGTTTCAAGGTCATGGCGCCATATGTTGCTGATACCGTTACGGTCAGAAATGTAGAGAACAGTCTTGCCGTCCGGTGAGAACACCACGCTTGATTCAGTTGTATGTTTATCAGTTGTGACCTGTTTTAAAGTACGATCTTCCATGCTGAAGACATACATGTTCTTATCGGTGTAATCATAATCGATCATTTTGAAATCTTTGGGGATGGTGTTAAGGTCTGTATAAACGCCTCTATCAGATGAAAAGAAAATATGTTTTCCGTCGCGGGTCCACCTTGGGTCAAGATCAGTGAAGATATCATTGGTGATGCGCTCAAGCTGTTTTTCCTTCATGTGATAAACATAAATATCGGATTGCTTTGCGTTATCACCGCGGAACACGATTGAGTTATTGTTAGGGTTCCAGTCGCATGAAAAAATTCCTTCAAACTTAAGCGGAAGCACTTTCTCATCTCCCGAGTCAATATCAATAATATAGATCGCATCCTTGGAGCCGCTCTTAAGCGATATTGCAAATTTCCTTCCGTCAGGTGACCAGCACAGTCCCGGCGCAAGAATGTGAAGCTCTTCAAAATCCGCGGTCTGGTTTCCGCTTATAAGCTTTTCGATAACATCGCCGGTCTTAACATCAGCCATATACAGGCTGAAGAAATCATCCCTGTTTGAAATGTATATTACTTTATCACCCTTTGGTGAAATTATCGGTGCAGTATTGTAGAAGCCGTCGCCTTCACGTGCATTTGTAAGCCTCGTGGCAAAATCACCCAGCTCCTGCCTTGAGCTCAGCTCAGGCCAGTACTGTTGTTTCATTGCCTTCAGCCATTTTTCAGAAAGCTTTTCAACATTCATGTTATACACATCCTTAAATCCTTCGTCAACATCACCAAGCCCTTTTATCTGCATCATCATGTCGCCGATCTTCTCTTCGCCGTATTCATCAGCCAGCCATGAAAAAAATGCCTGACCGCCGCGGTACGAAAGATAGCCCTGTATGTAATCAAGCGGAGGCATGTAATCATAAATGATCGCGTCGCGCATGAACATATCGTTTGCTTTATCCATACCGCCAAGCGACTGGTATTCAGCCATTCCCTCAGAGAACCACCCGGGGAACTGCAGCGAAATATTCTGCGAAATGATATTCTGTATCGAGCCGCCATAGTAGAGGTCATTCATATATGCATGAAGAAGCTCATGGTGTATAACGTGCCTGAACTTATCATAGTCACCTTCAAACGGCAGCACGATCCTGTTCTTAAACAGCTCCGTTACACCGCCGATACCTTCGGACATATATTCATCGATGGTATTTGTCTGCTGGAATTCATTATGTGAATTGTAAACAATGATAGGGATCCTGTTCTTGATGCTGTAGGTGATATTATTGAAAAGGCTAACATAAGCGCTTTCAGCTGCTACAGCTGTGAACTGCGCGATATCTTCACCACCCTGGCTGAAGTAGACATCAAAATGCTTCGTCTTGAGAAACTTCCACTGGAACTCTTTATATTGTACCTTATTCTGTCCAAACTGGGAAAATGTATTGCCGGATACCATCAAAATAACAAACAGCGTTATAAACACTTTGATGAACATCTTAGGGCGGCTGGAAGTGTTGTTTAATATCATTTTAAAAGATTATGTTACGTTAATATTATTGATTATTTCGTTAAAAAAACATGTTTAATTTAAGATACTTTGGTAACCGGATTTGTGACGATTTTGTTTCATTTTTACCCGGTTAGAGCGGATCTTTGCAGAATTATCAATAATTTAGGTGCTTAAAAACCTTTGAAATCATCCGATGGCCAGAGAACGCGGAATACTGTATATTTTTAGTAACCACTAAAACCTCGCATTAATTCCTAAGGTCGGTAAAATAGGGAATTGCCCTATAGGTTTTATCTGAACCTTAAGGTCCCTATCTATGTAAAAATCGTAACCGATCACGTTTTGCCTGTTGTAAACGTTGATCACATCAAGGTAAAATGCCCAGTCAACACCCCAGAATTTTGTATAGGCCGTGGCCCTGATATCAAGCCTGTGATAGACCGGTTTTTTATCGGCAAAGCGGTTTGTTTCATCACCGAAATCGAAATCAAACTGTACGGTATTCAATACCGGAAGCACGGCGAGTGAATCACCCACAACCCGTGGCCTTATACCCAGCGGCAAAGTAATCGGGAAGTTTGAGGCTAAATTAAAGCGTGCGCCAATTTCAAACCACGGTAATAATTTATAATTGCCAACAACGTTCACTGACTGCAGCTGGTCATATTTGAAGGGCGTGATAATGCCATCCCTGTTGCGTTTTGCTGAGGAGATAGAGTAGCTTACCCATCCTGAGAATTTTTCGCTCGGGTTCACCGCTTTTTTCTCCAGGTAGACCTCAAATCCGTATGAATAACCGCTGGCACCATTAACAGGTATCGCTGTCACTGAATCATACGCGAGCTTTTCACCCGAGCGGTACCAGTTGTTCGGGTTGCGTAAATATTCAGGGTCAGTGTTGTTCGGGTCATAAGTGTAGAACTCATACCTATGCCCGGTGAGCTTTTCCTGTACGATCAGGTTTGTGAACTGCTTGTAATATGTTTCAACTTTGAATAAGAGGTCATTGGATAACCAGCGTTCAGCTCCGAGGATAAAATGCACGGAGCGCTCTGCTTCCAAATTCTTTGCGATGTTTTCGGAAAGGTCATAATATACCTGCGCATCGATAAGCTTTTCATAGCCCGGTGACTGGTAATAAATCCCCGTGCCGGCGCGAACGGTTGTGACTTTATCAACTGCATAAGAGAAGCTTAACCGGGGTGAAAGATACGCTTTTTTATTTATCGCGAAGTAATCAAGCCTCAAGCCCAGCTGTGTAAAAAATCTATCGGAAAGCTTAATTCTATCCATAACATATGCGTTAGTTCGATAATAATCCTTCCCATCTATAGAACCACTTGAGATAGCGCTAAAGTTCGGGTTATTTTGTATCAATGCCCGCAGCCTGTCATCCATTGTCAGCTCAAACGCAAGGTCAGTGCGCAAAATATCTATACCTCCGCCGACTTCTGTCTTGTGCATTTCTGAAAGGAATATTGTACTGTTCTGCACGGAGTACTTGCGGAATGTATATTTTGATTTGAAGCCGATACCGAGGAATAAACCCAGCGCGCGAAGGCTATCCCTTACTTCGGGTGTGTAGGACTCTCTATCCAGCACGGGATCCAACAACTCGCCGCCAAACTGTGCATCACCACGGTTGCGGTACCATGAAAATGTTGTCTTGGTAAGGAACTTTGTGCTCGGTGCATAATGCCAAGCGAATCCAAGCACATCGTTTGATGACTGATCTACAACGGAAATGCTGTCTTCAAGCTCTTTTGATTCACCGGGAATAATGTTCACGCCATCTTTGGAATAAATACCGTTAAGTATAAATTTATGATCTTTGAATGGGCCGAAAGTTAGCTTGCCCTGTATGTCTTCAAAAGCGGGGAAAGATGCGCTCTCATCTATCAGCCCGGATTTTTTTGCAAAGGGCCCGAGTATCAGGTCATAATAGCTTCTGCGTGTTGATACGATCCATGATCCGGGGATATTCTTAAAAGGCAGCTTACCGCTGAACACAAGATTGGCGTTTGCAATGTTAACATTTGTCTGCCCAGTGAAATATTTTGTTTTGCTGCCTTCGCCGTTTGATACATCAAGCACGGCTGAAAGCCTGTCACCATACTTGGAAGGGAAGCCGCCGGTTATCAAATTAATGTCATCAAGCGTTTCAGGGTTGAACATACTGAAGACACCGTACAATCTATACGGATTAAAAATTTCAATGTTATCCATTATGATCAGGTTCTGATCGGGTCCCGAACCGCGTATGATAAGCTGCGAGGAGAAATCATTCGGCGCGCTTACACCGGGAAGGGTTTGCAATGAACGCAGAACATCTTCACCAACACCGGGAATGATGCGTGTGGTTTTAGGCGATAAGTTCAAAAGGCTTGTGCGCATATCATTCTGCGCCTGGCGGAAGCGGTCTGATACCACGTCAATATCTTCGGTGGAATAACTTTCGTCATCCATAATGATATCGATAGTAAGTGTATCACTGCCGGTTACTTTTATATTTTTACGTTCGGCTGATTTATATCCAACAAGCTCGGTCTTTAGGAGATATGTTCCGGGAGAAATGTTATCGATACGGTACTTCCCCTCACTTGTTGTTTCAGTGCCTGCTTCACGGGTATTTTCAGAAGTGAGTACTACGATAACACCTTCCAGCGGTGTGCCGTCAGGCTTTGTGATCGTTCCTTTAATTGTTCCGTTTGACTGGATCACAGGCGTGTTTGTACCCGTGTTTTGAGATAATAATGTAAGCGTAGTGAGTAATGAGAGAGTAAGTATTATTAGGAAATTCCGTGGCAGCATTCAGTGAGTGTTTAAAATAATTAATAAAGGTTTTGGGGAATTAGTTCCTTTAATATTTGAATTCTATACAAATTTAGCCAAAAATGATAAGAATTTCCTTAATATTATGAAAATATTGGCTTTAAGCTCTAAAAATACGGTTTTTGAAATGAATTTACCCTAATAAATGTTCAAGGGTAAAAGAATGATATGTATTTTCAAATTCGTGTAGTATAATTTTGATTGTTCAAAGCATGACTCTTTCAACTAAAATATTTGTAAAGGAAGCTATAAATTGACATTTTTCAGACAGGAAACAAAGTTCACATGCGGACCGGCATCAATACGCAATTCGCTCATTGCGCTGGGGTATTTGTTTTCCGAAAGGAAGATAAGGGAGCTTTCAGGCTCTGATAAACAAAACGGTACAAGTGAAAAGAAGATCTGCCGGGCATTAAAGCAGCTTGGGTTCCGGTTCAAGACTTTCCATAATAAAACGGAAGCGGCTTTCAAACAGCGTGTGGTTTATAATCTCAAAAAAGGGAACAAGCTTATATTACTTACGGATCATGAAGACCACTGGATAAGTGTTGTTGATTATGAAAATAAATATGTAACTGTGATCGATCCCGAGCAGAAACGTGTGAGGAAACAAATTACACCAAGATCACTAAGTAAGTGGTGTTTGAATTATAACAAACGCAGCAGTGAAACATATTATTACGGGATAATAATCATGAGTGAACGCGAGTAACAACCCGGCTAAAATCTAAATTACAAATAAAATGAAAATCACAGGAAATAAAATTCTAATAACAGGCGGCGCTTCGGGGATAGGGTACGGGCTTGCGGAACGTTTTATCTCAGAAGGTAATACTGTTATCATTTGCGGAAGAAGAAAAGATTCACTTGATGAAGCGGCGAGGAAGCTTGAGGGGGTAATAACTTATCAGTGTGATCTTTCAGCTCCCGAAGGCAGGGAAGGTATGTTTAAATGGGCAAGTACAGACCATAATGATATTAATGTGCTTATCAACAACGCGGGAATTCAGAAGTGGATGCAGATCGAAGATGATAATTTCCTCTCAAGAGCCAAAGATGAAATTGCAATTAATATAGAAGCACCCGTACATTTATCATCATTATTTATTAAAATGAATTCCCTGAACACTATTATTAACGTAAGCAGTGGACTGGCATTTTCACCGCTTACTAAAACTCCCGTGTATTCAGCGACAAAAGCATTTATTCGTTCTTTTAGCCAATCACTTCGCCATATGCTAAGGGCCAGGCAAATTGAAGTGATCGAGCTAATCCCGCCTGCACTGAACACTGATCTGGGCGGAAAAGGGCTTCATGATTTTGCTCCGCCTGTAAGCGATTTTATTGATTCTGTGTTTGAACAATTGAAACAGGGAAAAACAGAAATAACTTTTGGATTCAGTGAAAATATGATCAAAGCCGGAGCAGAAGAACTTAAAAGTACATTTGAACGGATGAACCCTGCTTAATTGAGGAAGTAATTTTTTTAAAATCCTCAAACAGTTTTATACCTCAATTTATGAACCCTTTCATTAATCGAAATTGTTTATTATTATATAATTGTAAGAGAGCAAATTTACCATGACCGAAAGAAAAAAGCTTGCGCAGTTCATTTTATTGCTGTTAATGACAGGAATAATGCTTTATATATGCTGGCTTATGCTTGCCCCGTTCATTTCGGTGATATTATGGTCAGCCATACTGGTAATCATTTTCTACCCTGTTTACAGAAAACTGCATACAAAGACTAAGAACCATACTCTAAGCGCGATAATAACTATTGCAATATCCCTGCTTACATTCATTATTCCCTTAATGCTGGTTTCAGCGGCTGCGATAAATGAGCTTGCGGGATTTTCCGGCAGAACAATTACAGATATTCAGCTTATAATAAGCGACCCTCAGCACAGCAAACTGGGGTATGTTTATAATTATTTCAACGGTATTGTAAACCTTGAAAAAGTTATTAAGCCTGAGGATATTAAAGATTTTGCCACAAAGGTAAGCGGTCTGTTCCTTTCCGCTTCATGGTACCTGATAGAAGGCGTATTCGGAATGCTTGTCGGCATACTGTTCTCTATCTTTGCAATGTTTTACCTTTTCAGAGATGGCGAAAAAATAGTTGCAGATCTTCCGCATATCCTTCCGATGGATAGCAACCAGGCACAGGAACTGATAAATAAAACATCTGACCTGATAAACGCAACAATAAGAGGTTCATTGTTTGTTGCTATAATTCAGGGTACACTTGCGGGAATTATCTTCTGGGCACTTGGGATACCCTCATACATTCTGCTCGGAGTTATAGCGATGATATTCTCACTTATCCCAACCGGTGGTACCGCTTTTGTAACCGTGCCGACTATAATTGTGCTTTTGCTGATGGGGGATTACGGAAAAGCTGCGATACTTGCAGTCTATGCAGGACTTGTTATCGGTATGATAGATAATTTTCTTTTGCCGAAGCTTATACAGCAGCGTGCAAAGATGAATGAGCTGTTTGTTTTTTTCAGTGTAATCGGGGGACTCCAGCTCTTCGGTATACTTGGTATATTTATGGGACCGATAATACTTGCAATTGCATTGGGGTTATTGACTGTCTTCAAAGGGGAAAAGATCGATAAGGATGCAATATCTGTTCAATGAGAATTATTTTACAAAATGAGCTGAAAAATAAATATGGATTGGCCTGCATTACTAAAAACCATTTGTCTTTGTCTTATTTCAATAATTATTGAAGCATTTTCGGCCAGCAAAGCCGGGAAAAAGTGGTTTGAGAACTTTCCAGCACAGTGGGATCCGAAGCTTGGAATTCACGTGACTTGAAGTCGCGGC
>JADMIO010809336.1_pt1 | contig 33256 bp, 24 predicted proteins | sample 8958161 | NCBI WGS metagenome assembly JADMIO01 (sample SAMN16585339, study PRJNA669376) | soil metagenome | isolation source: Crop rotation soil | place: USA: Cullars Rotation, Alabama | collected 2011 | reverse complement strand
CGCGAAGGGAAGGCAGAGATTGAATTGGGAAAAGTAATTGGTATTGCGAAAGCGCCGGTGGTCGTGAACTATTTCGAGGAAAAAAAGAATTGATTTGAGACAAGATCTAAAAAAAATGGGGCCCGGATAGAAATCCAGCCCCGTTTTTAAAATCCAATATCCTATGAAAAACCGAAACGAAAATACGACAATTATCCAATTATCCTATAGGACTTTTACGATTTTGATAACTTTTTTTATCCCCTAAGGCTGAAAGTTTTATCCATAAAAAAAGCCCCGTATTCGGGGCTTCATTAATATGTCTTTGAAATAAGTTCTTGGTATTAGTACGACCACAGATCCTGCTCGTAATTGAAGATTTTTTCCTTGATATTATCGCCTTCCAGCAGCGCCAGGATCGGATCTTTAGGATACATGGCCTTGATCATCCTGTTCTGAGGATTGTCCAGGGATGACTTCACAATATAGCTGGAGAACATCCTGCTTTCAAACAGCTCTTCCCAGGTCATACGGCTTTGTCCCATGTTCTTTGGGTTATAAACCTCAGCTTTAGCCAGCATAGGGCGCAGATCAGGGTAATAAACCCAGAACATTGTCGACACACCCCTTTCTTGCCCATTTGGCAAGTACTCTGTTTTCAAAGCTGCGATACCAAGGATTCGGCAGAACATCCGGCTTGATTCGCGATCAAATACCCATTCTTCCTTTAATCTTAATTTCGTTACGGTATGAGCATCGAATTGCTCACGTGTTACTTTTCTTCCAACTGCTTTGTTGATATCTTTAATATCATAGATGATCGCTGTATCAATCTTTCCTGAAGTCATTTGTTGAATATCGGAAAGAATAAGCGGTGTGGTAAAACGGTCATCAGCAAATGCTGTAACCCTGCCGGCATTTACTTCACGAAGCAACATGTTTACGAACATCTGGCTTCCATTATCATCCGTAGCTTCATACCGAAAGGTCTGGTTCATTTTTTCACGAAGATCCAGTTCCCGCCAAACTTTCTCTGCATACAAGGCATCATCCCAACGCAGATTTTCATAAGGCAAAGGAAGTCTTTGAGTAAGGCTGCTCTTATCAAAAGCATTATCATTTCTCAATGATTTGCGCATAGCCGTATCCGACATACCTGTAGAATCGAAAGATATTGGCAGGTTCGCAAACGGATCATAACCGGGATTCGTCGTGACGTTGTTGTTGATCGTTGGCTGTCCAGTAGTATCAATCGGCTGTGTCGTAGTCGGATTGCTGCCGGGTTTTCTGCGGGTAGGCGTTCGTTGCGCATTGGCATCGCCCGCTATCACTGACAGTACAACCACACAAATCCCGAATTTTAATAATGTCGTTTTCATATCTCGCTTATTTAATATAATAGATCAGCGAAGGAGCCGAAGTGGTACGTCCATCCGGACCCTTCACCCTGATATTATCAATCGTAACCATGTGTCCTGCTTTTACGTTGTTATTGATAGCAGTACGAACAGCACCGGTGAACGCAGCCCCGTTGGATGGAACTGAAACTAAATCACCGTCATCCGTATCACAAGTAAACGTAAAGCTTACTACATCATACGAAAGCTCGAAGGGGAAATCCTTGATACCGGCTCCAACACCACCCTGTGCTTTAAATGCACCGGCAGCCATATTTGCACCGCTGGGCTGACCACCCACATAAGCCTGCGCTCCCGGAATGGTACGAACCCTGAATTTGGACTGGCCTGCCATTTTTCCATCAATCATAACTGTTACGTTACAATCATCAGTAATGGAAGCCGGATGGGCAACATATTTACCACCTCCCAATTTGGTTAGAGTACCATTGTTGATGGAAGCCTGAACTTTCTCGTCACCACCACCGCTGGCAGCAATAGTGATTGGATTGTCCACCCCTATATAAAGAACATTCATCTTGTCAAGGGCAATCGAAGCGTTCGACTGACCTACCGTATATGTAACGTTATAATCTAAAACAGATTGTTGTCCCGTGGCTTGATTTGTATAAGAAATATGAACTGGTATTGTATGAGTACCTAATGCACCGCCTGGAAGGCTTGCCCTCGCAAATCCAGAATCGGTTAAAGGATAACCACTTCCTCCAATAGTGATTATGGGTCTCGATTCGGTGTTGAAGGCACCAACTCCAGCCCTAATGTCAATATTCTGGCCCGGTAATAAATAATTAGAGCTTTGACCAACTATTGGAGCATATTGATTAAATATTACTTTGACCTCACCAACCTTTTCGTGACATTTAGCGACAACTTTATTTTCTGCAGTTCTGAGGTCATTCTGAAACTTACTGAGGATAGTAAGCCCCGCGACTGTTGGTACCATGTGGAAATAAGCAACATCCCATGCTTTTTTCTTACCATCCTGTCCCGGAGGATTAGCAACATCGATGAAATCTTTCACATCTTTAAAATCTCTTGCCAACGCAGTATCTATACCTTTAATATCCAATGTATATTTTTCCAACATGGCTTTTAACTTGTCACCTTCTTTTTTATTGATCATGATTCTTGTGACAATATCAAGGTTATCCTCATTAAAAGATTTGCTTGGGTTATTTCTGTCTCCCCCGGCTGCATCAATGATCTGTCCTTTTAAATCTTCTATGTATTTATAAAGGGTTTCAGAATAGGATTGAGCTTGTTGCGCTTTAGGATACCAGTATACAGCACGATCGTGGGTTGCTGGTTCATCCTGTTTTTGTTTGAGAGACGAAAGAATGGTCTCGGTGGACTCATTGACAGTCTTGTTGGTATTTTCCAAACTACGTCGAACGGTCTTAAAGGCATTTAGGATTTCCGATGATACGTTGAGCGCCAGCAGGGCTGTCAACACCAAGTACATAATGTTGATCATCTTTTGCCGCGGCTCCTTTGGTAAAGACATAACTCTATGTTATTTAAAAATTATTAATAGTGACTTACGCGATTCATGGGTTCGGATCGTTACAGTTAGTTTTAGCCGCGACCCTGCATTGCTGTTAACATGTTACCATAAATACCGTTCAGGCGGCCAAGGTTGGTTGCCAGATGACCGATCTGATCCTGTACTTTTTTAGCATCTTCAGCGCTATTCAACATGGAAGCAGATGTTTCAGATAATTTACCATAGAAAGCATTCAATGCTTTCAGGTGATTATTGCTTTCCTGTAATTCGAGTTCATAAATTGTATTCAAAGAAGAAAGGTTCTTTGTCAAAACCTGGATCTGCTCATGGAATACTTTAGCTCCTTCGGTAGCCTGGTTGAAGGCACCCACTGAAGTGGCAGCATTTGTATATGCGTCTTTCACCTTATCAAGTGTTCCAGTTACTTCTCTTGTCTTGGCAGCGAAATCTGCTGTTGCGTCAATAGTGTCATTGATATTATTCATACCACCTACTGTGGTATTTAATTGCTTAAACCCTTCTCCCAATCTTTTCATTGTATCCGGAGTGATATCAGCTTCCATCAACATCTTATCCATGGCAGCAAAAGAAGCGCGGGTTTGTTTACCGGCTACAACGAATTGTTCTTCGTCATGGCTATGATCATCTTTTACCGGGGGATAATATGCATAAAGAAGACCGTAAGAGGCAAAGATCACGGCCTCAGTGATCAAACCGATCCACAGAAACTTATCCGCTAAAGGATTGTGTACAATCTTAAAAAGGGCGCCTAAGATTACGATTGATGCGCCAAATGATACGCCAACGTCTACCCATTTTGCTACTTTGGAGGGAACTGCTGCTGCCATAACTGGTTTTTTTTAAATTGTTTTGGATTGAGAGTTAAATAAATAATGAGAAAAAATGAGAGGACGATTCTTTGAACGCCCTCTCAAGTATTTTTAATTAGAAACTATTTCAATTCTTATTTACTTTTTTTGCTGCCTTTTCCTTTTGTTGGTGCGGCAGGTAAATCAATAACACATCGGAAACCGATATAAGATTTGGTTGAATCCTGGTACTCATATGTACTGGTACCGGTTTGCAGGTAGTATCCTACATCTTTCCAGCTTCCACCGCGGATTATCTTGCGTTTCATTAAGGGGGGATCATCATCTTTGGCGTTCCAGCGAACATCGGGGTTCATATCATGCTGGAAGTTGTTGCGGCCTTCATAATAGATAGAAGAGGTCCACTCAGCAACATTACCGCTCATGCAATAAAGACCAAAGTCATTTGGCCAGTATGAATCGGCACGTACTGTATAGAATCCACCATCTTCCGGATAGTTACCACGTCCGGGTTTGAAGTTCGCCATCAAACAACCTTTCTTGTTACGGAGATAATAGTTACCCCAGGGGAACATTGATTGAGCGCGGCCGCCACGAGCTGCATACTCCCATTGTGCCTCGGTAGGCAAACGGAAATCAGATTCCTGGGCTCTTTTCTTCGAATCAAGATAGGCATTAAGCAGGTGCGTTCTCCAATCGCAGAATGCAGAAGCCTGCTTCCAGCTCACCCCTACTACCGGATAATTTCCAAATGCAGGATGTGAGAAATATCTTTTTGTCATGGGCTCATTGTATGAATAAGCGAAGTCTCTTATCCAACAAAGTGTATCAGGAGCTATCGAGAAAGGAAATGCGTTTTTAGTAATGAATTTTGAACGGGCCTTGCCGGCATTCTCTCTTTTTGCCGCTTCTTTCAGATCAAATACATCAGAATAGTAGATGAGTTTGGAAGGATCGATCTCTTTTTTGCCATTCAAACGATCTTCAGGAGGAAGGATGTAATCAGTTCCTGCAAGTTGCTCCACGATCTTTGGATCGTTCAACTTAGTTGTTTTCATCTTTGCCCAATCAACATGCTCTTCACCATCAGGACCGGTTTTTACATATTGAAGACGACGGGCAGCGATAGAATCGCGAACCCAGTATACAAACTGACGATACTCGTTGTTGGTGATCTCAGTTGCATCCATCCAGAATCCACTGATGGAAACTGAACGATTGCGTGCACTGAACGCATAGGCAGGATCCTCATCACTTGGTCCCATGTGGAATGTGCCTTGCGGAACATATACCATACCCGGAGGCTTTGGAAGCGTATACTTGCTTGCCGGGGCTATTCCGTGTACTTGTCCATCATTAGGCAAAGAACCGCCTTTGCCTTTTCCATTCTTTTTCCCCAGAATGCCACAACTAGCGAGCAGGGACATGCAGGCCGCTGTGAGAAGGGTGTAGTAAATACTTTTCATTCTCATACACTTAAAGGGTATTGGGCAAATATAATATTTTGACCTATTCTCCGCCACATGCTTGAAACTTATTTTTTAGCTTTTAAGTCACAGCCGAAGGCAGTGAAAGTTCTAACGACCAACAGGACCGTTTTATTGCACTTTAAAGAAAGAAATTACCCGCCGGGCGCATTGTTTATCAGGCTAATAAGCTCCAATGGAGAAAATACTGGAGACGAACATGTGTTCTTACGACAGAGATAGATCGTAATCAACTTCGTCATTGGTTTGTCAATCAACAATGGGAAGCCCGTATCAATACCTGTTGAATACAGTAAAATCCGGTGCGGGATGTAGATCCCTAATAGCTCTTTGATGATCGAAGTGGGTGATTCACCCACAACAATAACCTCGTTTGTGCCTACAACAACTTCATGTAAGAGACAGCCCCAGTTACCAAATGAGGTTGGATACTTCACGATCGCATTCATCAACGATGAAGTGAGGTCCCAACTTCTTTTTTTCCAATCTGGTTCATCAAAAAACAGCGAAAGCCTCCAAAGATTGTAAGCCATGACAGAATTGCCGGATGGTACAGCACCATCATACACTTCTTTTTTCCTTATGATAATATCTTTTTGAAATGATGCTGTATAGAAATAAAATCCAGTCTCTTCTTCGCTGAAATTTTCATTGACAAATTCAGTGATCGATCTTGCTTTCAATAAATAATTCTTATCCCCTGTTATTTCTTCTAACTGGATCAATGCTTCGATCAGGAAAGCATAATCGTCGAGGAATGCAGGAAATTTTGCCTGGCCATTTTTCCAGGTATGATTGAATTCATTTTCTTTTTCACCCGAAAATCCTTTCAATAAAAATTTCATATTATCGATAGCAAGCTCCCGGTATCTTTCATTACCGGTTGCCGCGAAAGCCTTGCTACAAGCGGAATTCATCAATGCGTTCCATCCAAGAATGATCTTGTCATCCAGACCCGGCCGAATGCGTTGACTCCTTTTCTCCAATAATATTTTCTTTCCCTTATGAAGAACATTTTTTAACTCCTGCTGATCGATCCTGTTTGCGGCAGCAAATGCGCCAATGTTTGTTTTTACACGAAGTATGTTGTGTTTATTTGAATGTCCGTCATGTGACCAATTGCCATCTTCCGTGATATCGTAGTACTCGCAAAATAATTTCGAGTCATCACCCAAAAGTTCATCCACTTCAGTTTTATCCCACACATAAAATTTTCCTTCCACTCCTTCACTGTCGGCATCCAGGGCTGCATAAAATCCTCCGGAAACATCCAGCATTTCACGTTGAATGAATTCCATTGTTTCATCGATCGTCTGGCGGTATTTTTCTTTTTTTGTCAGCAAATAAGCCTCACTGATCACCGACAATAGCAGCGCATTATCATACAGCATTTTTTCAAAATGCGGAGCCAGCCATTCTGTGTCGGTTGAATAACGTGCAAAGCCTCCACCCAGCTGATCATAGATACCGCCATCAATCATTTTTTCAAGACTCAATTCTGCTTGCGAGAGCGCTTCTTCATTTTTTGAAACATGATAATAACGGAGCAGGTAGAGTATCGAAAAAGTCTGAGGAAATTTTGGTGCCTTACCAAATCCGCCCCATTCTTTATCCGCCTGCTTTATGATATTCCGAAAAATTTCATCAGCCTGTTCGGTCGTCGGTGATTTTTCATCTTTTTGAATGCCGAATGAATTCGACTTCAAGAGATGTCCGGTCAGATTTTCCGCCTGCGCATCGATCTCATGTCTTCTTTCATTAAATGCCTGTTTTACTCCCTGTAAAATATCCGTCCAGGAAGGACGATTAAATGCTTTTACCGGCGGAAAATAAGTGCCACCGTAAAATGGTTTTGCATCGGGAGTAAGAAATACATTCAAGGGCCAGCCGCCACTTCCTGTCATGGCCTGTACCGCATCCATGTAGATATGATCGAGATCGGGTCTTTCTTCACGATCGATCTTGATGTTGATGAAATTCTCATTCATGATGCCGGCCGTTTCTTCATTCTCAAAACTCTCTCTTTCCATCACATGACACCAGTGACAGGCTGCATAACCGATGCTGACGAGGATGGGTTTGTTTTCTTCTTTTGCTTTGTTCAAAGCTTCTTCGCCCCAGGGGTACCAGTTGACGGGGTTATGGGCGTGTTGTAAGAGGTAGGGAGAAGATTCGTAAATCAATTTGTTGCTGTGCTTTTTCATCTAATGTAAAGTTCGAGTTTCTTACCACAATAGGCACATAGAACACAATAGAATTACACATAGGTCTTAGTAAAGAGATCTCTTTCACAAAAAATCTATGTGTTTATCTATGTAACTATGTGCCTATGTGGTAAAAATTGGCTACTTCTTTCTAAGAGAAGCCAGAAACTGCTCCAGCGCCGCCACCATACTCGGCGCCTGCGGTTGGGGTGCCTTGATCAGCAGTTTGAGTCCTGCATCTTCAACAGCTTTGGAAGTATTGTTGCCAAATGCTCCAATGACGGTTCCGTTCTGTTTGTATTTTGGAACATTATCGAAAAGACTTTTAACGCCGCTGGGGGTAAAGAAGCATATCACATCATAGTCATTCTTCATTAAGATCTCTTTTACATCACTGCTGACACTGCGATACATAAATGCCAATATGAATTCGCAGCTATTTGACTTCAGCCAGTTTACGATCTCATTGTCCTGCTGGTTCTCGGAACATACATAAAGAAATTTCTCATTACTCTTATGTTTGTTAATGACATCAAACATGCTTTTGTTCGTGCCATCGGCTCCGTAGAATACTTTGCGTTTCCTGTAAAGAATGAATTTCTGAAGATATAAAGCAACCGCCTCGGTGATACAGAAATACTTGGTATCCTGCGATACACTCACCTTCATTTCTTCGCAGATGCGGAAAAAATGATCGATAGCGTTCCGGCTGGTAAAGATCACCGCCGAATAATTCTGGATCTCTATTTTTTGTTTCCTGAAATCGCGTGCAGGTATGCCTTCCAACCGGATAAACGGATGAAAGTCCAGCTCGACATTATATTTTCTGGAAAGCTCGAAATAGGGCGATTTATCGCTATCGGGCCTGGGTTGGGTAATAAGGATCTTATGTATTGCTTTGGCCTGAACGGTATTGGCCTTCACACCGGATTTAATCATTTGCGGTTCGGCTAAAGTTGGCGGCAAAGTTAAGCAGTAATCCTGAAAAACAACATCAAAGCCTTGTAAATCAGCAAAAGCGGCGCTAATTCGAAGGCACAGAAATATAAAAAGAAATGAAAGGGGTTGACTTTGACCTGATTACGAATTAGCACATAGGCTAAAATAAGACGGTAGACCAGCAAGCCCCCGATGAGGCACCAGGAAATGGTCAATGCCGCCGTGTAGATATTTCCGGTTGTAAAAGCCAAAAGGATGAGAAAGGGCAGTATGAAAAGACCGATCATCTTATTGACCACAAAAACAATGAAGATGTAAGAATCAGACGCTTCCTGCATTTTGAAAAGCCATCCTGATAATTTAAGACCGATGAATTTGACCATATATATCGCCGACAGACCCAGGCATGAATAAACAAACATCAACCAGAAATTATCCAGTGGTTCAAGTTCGAAATGCTGCAATAAAAAAGCGATGTATAATCCTGTACTGATCACGAAAAATCCATTCAGCAATAAAGATGGCAAAGGTGTTTGCATCAACTGATCCCGGAGTTGTCTTTGCTTAAGAGTTGTTCTGAAAAACAAACGGAATAGATCGGTGAAATATTTTGGAAAGCTATTTCTTAAGAAAGCACAGAATAACAACAAAGCGATCAACACATAAAATAAAAGATCATTCCCGCGTGAAACCCTGACCGATTCATGCATTGTTTTCGGTGGTGCGAAAAAACCAAAATAAGGATGGCGTTGAAAAAGCTGCCAGTTCAAGTGCTGTTGCGAAAAAGATAAACTATCCGGCCAGTTCCATTCATTTTTTTTCGGAGGCATTTTCGAAAATGAATCGATTGCCGGCACCGGTGCAATTGAATCTCTGGCAGGAATGGAATCGTTTATAATGACAGAATCCTTTGGAACTATTGTCGAATCCGGCCGTGTTTGCGCGAAAGCAAAAAGATGAAGTCCGAAAAAGAAAAATAAGAAGACGACGATCCTGTTCAATAGAAATATTTGTGGTACAAAAGTAAGTAACCTTAGGTTCCTCTCTTCGTTCGGAATGACAAAGCGCTAATGGTTGAGGGAAACAGATTTCTCTCCCGCTTGTCAGCGGGAACGAAATTCTAGTCATAGCGAAAAAACTTTTCGGTTTACCGCTATTTCGAGCGCAGCGAGAAATCTAACTATTTTTCCCAACCGGACCTGTCATTCCGAACGAAGAGAGGAACCTTACTTATCATCCCCGCCTGACCGTAAAAAATAAATAATATGGTAGTCGGGCAGGCGTGTTCAAATAACCTGAGATAAATAAAGAAATTTTCAAAATTCAGACTCTTCTGACATCCGACTTCCGACATCCGACTTCTGTCCTCCTCTCTAAAAATAATTCACAAACCCAATATGAATTTTAGATTGCCGAAGATTCAACGGTGTATCATTCCTCTTTCCAACAGCCCAGGCAAGATTGAATATCCCGGCCTTTGTTTCAAATGCAAGACCAAGACCCGTTCCGAAATAAGTATAGTTGGCGGTATTTTGTAATGCATTATTTCGACCCCATGCTCCATCTGCCAGTACATAGAAATAAGAATTTTGTCCTACCAGGTAATGATACTCCACAGTTCCCACGACAAAATGCGACAGGTATTGACTCTCTTCATCAAAACCTCGTAATATTTTATATCCTCCGATCTGAAAAAGTTCATTGCGAAAAATATTTCCGCTTTGAAACATCCCCGCATTCAACGCGGTCTTGATGGTGTTGCGTTGCCCAAGTGGCCAGTAATGCGCTCCCATCAACCGGATGCGGAACTGGTAAGTACTGAGCCGGACGGTATCATATAATTTTCCAAAGTCAAAGGATGGATCATTTGGATCTTTTAACTCCAACACCTGGTTGTTCTTCTTCAGTTTTTTACTTCCAACTGTTGTGATCAGTCGCAGTTCATTTCCCTTTTTCGGATTAAGACGGTAATCGGTGTTATTGAATTCATAATCGAAGCCAACATTAAATGAGCTGATATCGGCGACATCGGGGAGACGACGGTTTTGCAAAATGAAAGCAGTGTTGATCCCGCCCTCGTTCACGATAGTTTGGGTGCGTTGTATGAATAAGCGGCCGGCCTGGTTGCTATTTAATATATAGTTGGCGCCAAGTTGAAAATTAATATTGAGATAGCTGCTGTCTTTCCGGAACATATCGAATGAAAAATCCAACCCGAAAGGAGAATTGAAAAGATATGGATGCTGATAAAGCAAACTCAATCGCGGTGATTTCACCTGGACCTGTTGCCAGTTTAACCCAATGGTCTCTCCCCCACCCAAGGCATTTCTCAATAAAATATTGGCTTCACCGGTGATGAGGATCTTTTTCGTCGACAGCTGATCATTATTCGGAAGGAATCCGATCAATGCGTTGATCTGGCTGCTTTTTTTCTGTTTGAGATAAAGATTCAACACAGATCCTGTACCCAACATGGTAATATCAAATGGTCGCTCCTGTTCAACATAACTGAGTTCCCTGAGTTTTTTATTGACCCGAAGAAGTTTTCCTTTGTTATAGATACTTCCATTGGAAATTTCGAGATATCGCTGCAGGTAATTGTTGGAGATCTTTGCATTTCCATAAAGCCGGATGCTATCGATCTTATACAAGGGACCTTTATCCAGTTTGAGTTGCGCTGACACAAGATCTTTATCTAATTGCAGGCTGTCGAGATAAACACGGGCAAAGGGATATCCTGTATTTTCCATCAGATCCAGGATCTTTCCCTCCCATTTTTGTACTTCGTCGAAATTGATGGGCTTACCGGCAAAAACTTTATCCCTCCATCCGACAGCATCCAAAACATTATTGTCAACGCTCTTTGCATCCAGCAATGCCCACTGATAGCGTTCACCTAAAAAAAGATCAATGGCTGCCCATGAAGAATCGTAGTGGACTTTATCGATGGAAGCAGTCACATATCCTTTCGACTGAAGTTCGCTGGTCAGTTTACTGATATATCCTGTACAATCGAGATAGGTTGGAAATGATACCTGAAGACCGGTTTGTTTAACGATGGTGGCAGAATCCTTATCAACTCCATGGATACGGAGATCATAATGTTTTTGCGCAAATGTGAAAATGCTGCAAAGCAAGAATATAGGTACCGATATTTGCAGTCTGAATTTTTTCATGGGATCCTTCAGGATCAGCTAAATTATTCATTAAATCGCAACTCATTGGCCGGAATTTATATACATATCCCTTTCTGCAGGCAGGCTTGTCATTATTGCAATTTCCATTTCTCCACTTCTTTATTATATAAAGAAGAACTGGTGAAAGCCCTCGTTGCAGAGATCGGACTGCAAAAAAATTTTACCGGTGATGATGAAGTTGAAACTATTTATTTCGGTGGCGGCACGCCTTCCTTGTTGGATGATCAGGAACTGCGATCGATCCTCGACAAAATATTCCAGGAATTCAGCGTTGCAAAGGATGCCGAGATAACGCTTGAAGCGAATCCCGATGATATCACAGAAGAAAAATCAGATCAGTGGATAAAAGCCGGCGTCAACCGACTGAGCATAGGCGTACAAAGTTTTTTTGAAGAAGACCTGCAATGGATGAACCGGGCGCATAATGCACAACAAGCAATGGACAATACGCAATTGGCAATTGGCAAATTTCCAAATGTTACAATAGATCTCATATATGGGTTACCCGGACTAACAAATGAAAAATGGCAGAAGAATGTAGAAACAGCTATTGCTTTAAACATTCCCCACATTTCATGTTATGCCCTGACCATTGAACCAAAAACCCCGTTGGATAAAATGATACGGGAACATAAAAAGGAAAACGTTGATCCTGATAAGCAATCGGAGCAGTTTTTATTATTGATGGAATGGCTGGAAGAAGCTGGATATGAGCATTACGAGATATCAAACTTTGCCAAACCGGGAATGCGAAGCAGGCACAACTCATCTTATTGGGAAGGTAAAAAATATTTAGGCATCGGACCTTCGGCACATTCTTACAATGGCATGATCCGCCAATGGAATATTTCCAACAATCAGCAATACATTAATTCGATCAAACAGGGTTTTGTTCCGTTCGAAAAAGAAGAGCTGACAGAAAACCAAAAGCTGAACGAATACATCATGACCTCGCTTCGAACCATGGAGGGAATTTCGCTGGAAAAAATAAAAGAGCCGGAAAGAAACCACTTGCTCGAAAAATCAAAAAAATACCTGGAGTCAGGTTTGATGAAAATGGAAAATGATCATCTGTTATTGACAAAAGAAGGGAAATTATTAGCTGACGGAATCGCTGCCGGGCTTTTCTTCTAAGAGATCCAGTCAATAAGGATCACCAATGCACATCCGATTGCTACGGTAGAATTCAAAATAAAAGGGAACCATTTGATCGGATGAGGTCTGGTGCTGCCTTCTTTTCTTCCTTCCTTCCATTTGTTATATTCCAATACATTCAGGACGATAGAAACTACAGCAGCGGTGAAGAAGAGGACTTGAAAAAACTTTATCATGTGGCTAGGTCTTTGGGTGCTGTGAAGGTAAGAAAATGAAATGTTCATAGTTCATGGCTCATCGTTCATGGTTCGCGAGATTCAAAGATCTTTCATGAATTTTTTGGGATTTTAACTGGCATTCTCAGAAACTTTTAAAAATCATCGATTCCCTTAGAAACATTTTTGATTGAGAAGCCAAGAACCATGATCCATGAACTATGAACTACAAACTCTTCTTGTGATGTTTCCAATGAAGAAAAATTTGCCGGATCGCAAGAGACACGACCATTATTAATATTGCAACGGGAGCAAATCCCTGGTACGAAAGAGGCATTGTACGAATTGTTTATTAAATATCAGACAAGTACCTGCTCTATGCGTTTAAACCCATCATAGGGTTTAACATTTTCCCAGAGAACCTTATAAACCGTTTCAGCAATTGGGATAGAGGCCTGCACAGAACTATTAATGGCGTAGATACATTTTGCCGCATTGTATCCTTCGGCAACCATATTCATTTCTAACTGTGCTGTTTTAACAGAATAACCTTTTCCGATCATGCTCCCGAATGTTCGGTTACGGCTATAAAGCGAGTAACAAGTAACTAGTAAATCTCCGAGATAAACCGATGCCGCATAGTTAGGCGAGCGACGATGGGTAACGGGATCCTCTCCTTCATGATCACCAACAGTAATATGCTCCACGCCGAATTTTTTCAGAAACCCAGCCATCTCATCAGCTGCATTGGCAATATAGACGCTTAGAAAATTATCACCATAATCCAACCCATGCGCGATACCGGCCCCTAATGCATAAATATTTTTTAATACAGCCGCATATTGCACACCCAGAATATCATGATTGACGATCGTGTTGATATAATCCGTACTAAAATGCGAAGCGATCTCGGAAGCTGCCGTAATATCCGTTCCTGAAAAAGTCAGGTATGAAAGTTTTTCGGCCGCCACTTCTTCTGCATGGCAGGGACCCAATACCGCAAAATAACTTTCAAGCGGTACGTTGAATTTCTGTTGGAGGTAGTAATTCAGCAGAATATTTTTTTCAGGCAACAATCCCTTAATCGCCGAGACAATTTTTTTTCCTTTGAGATCGTCCTTAGAAAGTTTCGATAAACTTTCTTCTACATAGGCTGAAGGCACAGCGACAACTATAGTGTCAGAATTTTTTACCACATCCCGGATATTGTCCGAGAGTGAAAGAAGCGAAGCATTAAAACTGGCCGAACTTAAATAGTGAGGATTGTGATGGCGTTCCTGAATATGCCGGATCGTAGAAGGATTACGCATCCACCAGTTGATGGAATGTTTTTTATCTGTGAGAACCTTTGCTAAGGCTGTGGCCCAACTGCCACCGCCGATTATCCCAAATCGCATGGTGCAATTTAGTTAATTGGTTAATTGGTAAATTAGTTAATTAGGCCCTATGTTCGACCACCCCGATAGAATTCGAAAACTCAGGTAATAGTAAAATCTAAAATCTCATAGAAAAGATTATCGATATGTACCAACTGCCGTTAATACTTTTTGGATGTAACCTTTATCATCAAAAAAAAAGCCGAAATCCAAGCCTTTTCCGTTTTTGAAAGAACCGTCTGAACCATTCCCTGAATCAAGCATCTCAGCCAGTAAATAGTTTTTTGTAGGTTTTGAGAATGTAAGAATGAGTTTAGAGCTATTAGGAATTGATAATCTCTTCAACAAAGGATTTCTAAAGGGAGTAAACTGATATTTCTTAATGTAGTCAAAACGGCTATAAACCAGGCTCGAATCATCGCCGGCATCTTCTTTTGTCAATCCATCCAAGACATAAAATAACGGTAAAAATGAAATTGCATCATTGATGTTGTACTCAACGAATCTTTGGCTTGTATCAACTCTGTGACTAAAGACTGATTTTATTCGTGAGTTGAGTTCAGGACTAGACTTCAAATAAATAAGCGACATTAAATACTTTCTGTCTAAACAGGTATCCTGAGCTTCCAGATTATTTGAATAATTCAGAGATAATATTAGCAGGATGAAACTAATCTTCTTATAAGGGTTCAATTCCATGCGAATTATTATTTTCTAAAAGAAAATTTCAAAAAAATAAAGCGTCTGCGAATATGAAGCCTAATTAACCAATCCACTAATTAACCCCTCCCTACTTTTCAAACAATTTCTCTTTAGGCACGACCTTAACCTTCATCCCATCTTTAAGTGTCTTACTGATCGCCGCATAAGGATCCGTCACCACCTCATCTCCCTCCTTCAAACCAGCTGTTATTTCAATATAATTCAGATCCTGGATGCCTGAAGTCACGACCACTTTTTTAACAGTACCATCTTTTTGCATTACAAACACGACTTCCTCCAATTCATCTTCCGGATTTCTGTTTTCACTATTAACATCGTTATTGTCCTTATTCTTTTCTTCATTCTTTTTCCGGTCGGCCATGCTCATTTCACTTCCTTTCACTCTTGCATTCACGGCACCAATGGGAACCGCTAATGTATTGTCGATCCGGTTTGTCTTGATATCAACACTGGCATTCATACCCGGTCTGAATGGAAAGGTTCGGCCTGCAAGATCTTTATAAGAATCTTTGTCTAGTCGGATACGCACTTCATAGTTCGTAACATCATTAGAGGATGATGTCAATGCATTGGTGGATTTTGTACTGCTTCCGATCTTGGTCACCACCCCTTTAAATTTTCGATTGTTGTAGGCATCCACCTCAATATCTGCTGAATCACCCGCTTTGATCTTTACAATATCATTTTCTCCGACATCAACTCTCACTTCAAGTGCTGCCATATCTGCAACCGTCATCATTTCCGTACCTACATTAAAACTATTGCCCGCTACTCTTTCTCCTTTTTTTACTTTCAAAGAAGAAATAATCCCGTTCATCGGCGCAACCAGCGTAGTGCGACCAAGATCTTTGTTTGCACGGGTTAGTCCAACCTGTGAGGATTGCACACCTGCCTGCAGACTTTTGATATTTTGTAATGCAGCATTATAATTCGCGGTTGCTGAACGAAGGGCGGTTTCATATTGTTCCAACTCCGATTTGGATATCACTTTATCATCAAATAACTTTTTATTCCTGTTATAAGTTTGTTGAGCCTGGTCCATGGAAGCTTTTAAGGACTCCAATGCTGCTTTGCTGTTTTCCACGGTAGCCGCAGATTGGTTTACCCTTGAAGCAGCTTCATCTCTTTGTAAAGAATAAATATCAGCATAGATGCGTGCAAGCACCTGTCCTTTCACCACACTATCTCCTTCTTCGACATTCAGCTCGGTGATCTCACCGGAGATATCAGGACTGATCTTTACTTCCACTTCGGGATAGATCTTACCACTGGCGTTGACGGTTTCAATGATAGTCCGTTTGGTTGCTTTGGCAGTGGCTACCTGTTCCATTTTCTTTCCGCCTTTCATCATTTTCACCAAAACAAATACCAGTACAAGTCCGCCGACAATGATCAATGTCCATTTTAATCCTTTGCTCATAAGAAGCGATGTTTTAAGGCGCAAGCTTTAAACCCTGGCCTTTGTAAAATTCAAGCAATTTTATCTTAAATACATAATCATATTGTGAATAAAGCATTTCACTTTTCGCTTTTGCCAAAGTATTTTGCGTAATTACCAGGTCATAGGTTGATAATAAACCCAGGTCATAACGTTTCATTGCAAAATCATAAGCCTTTTGAGATGCATCCACTGCTTTCTTATTGGCATTAAATTTCTGCAGGGATGCTACCGCATCATAATAGGCAGTATAGATATCCTGTTTCAACGTAAAACTATTTTGTTCTTTCGTAAGTTCACGTTGTTTGACGGTCAATTTCGAACGTTGCCAGTTTGTTCTCAATATTCCATTATTTAAAATTGGAACACTGACACTTAAACCAATTGATTGACGAAAATTCTGATTCATCTGATCGAAATAGGAAATCTTTCCATAATTGTAAATAGGATTTATTGGGTATACCTGGTAAGTGGTGGATCCAACTGTTACTGTTCCCACCGGCGGTTTAAAAGGAGCAATTGATTTTGCTTCTTCATCCTTGCTATTGAAAGTTGTACCCAGACTTCCAAAGATTGAAAAGGTCGGATACATCTCGCCTCTAGCCACTTTCACGGATTTCAATGCCGATTTAAGATTTAGCTCATCATATAATTGTTGTGGTCTGCTTTTCACAGCGAGACTGTATACTGCTTCGGGTTGAAGATCCGCAAGATTTTCAACCGGGATCATGTTCACCGGTGGTGCTACCACATCGAATGGGATGCCCGCATCCATATTTAATAATGCTTTCATTTGAAGCAATGCCTGTTGCGCTCCCACTTCTGCAGTAATTAATGATGCACTATCAGTAGCAAGCAGTGATTCGAGATTGACAGCATTTAGTTCGGGAATTTTTCCGGCATCCACCTGTTTTCTTGTGCTCTCCAATTGAGAAATGGTGCTGGCGATCTGTGTTTTTGCCAAATTGATCTGTTCGCGTGCCAGCAATATCTGCAAATAAGCAACAGCCACATTCAATGCAATATCATCCTTTGCTTTTTCAAATCCGGCTTTTGCTGCATCGTAGTCCAGTTGTCTCGCGGCAATCGTATTTTTTTTAGTGAACCAGTTGAATAGATCAACACTGGCCTGCAATGAATAATTATTAAAGACATAACCGGTGGTGATAAGGCTGAAACTACTCGGACTCTGGTTGCGACCAGCGCTATAGCCAAGGTTGCTGCTTAAAGTGGCGGCCGGATATTGCGCCATCTTGCTTTGGTCCACATCCAGTTTGGCAAAACGAATTTCGAGATCGGCCTGCCTGACCGTGATATTATTGGTCAATGCGTAATCAACGCATTTTTTCAGGTCCCATTTTTCGACCTGGGCGTTTGCACGCTGTGCGCAACAAAATGAAACAATTGATAAAAAGGTAAATAATTGAATCCGGCGAATCATAGCATACAAAAATAAATGAAATGGGTTGCCGGAATTATGATTTTTTACATGTGGAATGGCAAAATGTTAAAGCAGAATGATGTTTTGCCCCTATGGGGCAAGAGACGGATATTCCCATGATTGATTCTACCGACGTTTGGTCCCTAATGGGACCATACCAATCTTGATTACAGAAATAACTTGGGGAGAAAATTGTGGGTTGTGTCCCGTAGGATGAAATGAATTGTATCGTTGCCCTAAAGGGGCAAAACATATCTACGATCAGGGTAATATAGCTTTCACATATCTATTGTCGCCAGCGCCTGTTCTAAATCCGCAATCAAATAGTCCGGCTCTTCCAAACCTACGTACATCCGCACATAACGGTGCTCCTTATTATCGGGATCAAAATCGGATTCATTTAAACCGGCACATTTGGGAATGACCAGGCTTTCATGTCCGCCCCAGCTCACTGCCATCATGATATGTTTCAATGATTCGCAAAAACGGACAACCGAAGACATTTTTTTCGTTTTGACAACAAACGTGAAAAGACCGCAGGCACCGTTCATCTGTTTTTTAGCCAATTGATATTGCGGAAAGCTTTCATCGAATGGAAAGAGAATGGACTCCACTTTCGGATGCTGTTTCATAAATGCAACTACTTTTTCGGTTGACCTGGTGATCCTTTCAATTCTTGCGGGTAAAGTTCTCAGACCACGGATCAATAGCCATGCATTAAAAGGTTGAATGCCGCTTCCAATATTGAGATATTCGCTGTCGAATATTTTTTTCATCATCGCATGTGTGCCACAAAGTACCCCACCTAATACATCACTGTGTCCGCCGATATATTTTGTTGCCGTTTGCGCTGCCAGATCAATTCCCATTTCAATCGGTCTTTGATAAAGTGGCGAGCAATAACTATTATCAATGAGGGTTGTGATATTTTTTGATTTGGCAAGTGTCGCCACTTCACGGATCGGCTGTATCGCATAGTCCCAACTGTTAGGAGACTCGAGATAATAAAATGCAGTATTTTCTTTTGTTGCTTTTATCCAGTTATCAATACTGGTGCCATCAATATAAGTGGTAGAAACATTAAACCTGGGGAGGATCACATCGAACATGCGTTGTACCCATGTATAGGGCGCTCTTTCTGAAACAATATGATCACCAGATCTTATATTGGCAAAAATGCCGGCGAATATTGCAGCGGCCCCATTATTAAATACAAGACAATCTTCAGCTCCGTCCAATGCCGCCAGTTTTTTGCGAAGTATATCCACCGTCGGATTCAGTCCGCGGCTATAGAGATACCCACCCATCTCATCCTGGAATGCTTTATGCAGATCGGCAACTTTTCTGAAAGCAAAATTGCTGGTTTGCATTATTGGAGGAGCGATAGCGTTGAAATAGTTTTCCCGATCCTCGCCTAGTTCATTGATGATCTCTGAAATATCCATTTTATAATTTTTGTTCGACGGGACGAATTGCCTTCACCACAAAATAAATAATAATAAATCCGACCAAAACGCCAAGACCAATTAAAGACAGTTTTGTCTCATTGATCAATAAACTGATCGCTACAAACGAATACGCAGCGATAAAGATCAATGGCAATAAAGGATAAAGCTTCATACTATAGATCCCGGTGCCATTCAAATGCGCTGTCCGTTTTCTAATTATAAAAATACTGCCCGCAGAAAGTACCATGCCAAAACAATCCAGGAAAATGGTAAAGCTTAATAAGGTGTCAAATTCTTTTGCCCAAAAAACAACTAAAACAGCCAACGCTGTAAAAAGTGTAAGCGCTAAAGTCAGCGCACCCCGGTTATTTCGTTTCTGAAATACCGAGGGAAGTATTTTGTCTTCACTCATGGCGACCATTACCCTCGGATTGCTTAACAATAACGCATTAATATATGCCAGCACACTTAGGAATAGAAATATGGAAAGTATACGCTCCGCATTGACCCCAAATATTTTTGAAGCCATGATCGCTGCAATATTTTTTGCTCCTTTTAATTCTTCAAAGCCGATCACATGAACATAGGCGTAGTTGATCGCGAGGTATAATAAGATGATGATGAAGATGCCAAAAAATATTCCCCTTGGTATATTCCGGGCGGGTCGATCTACTTCTGATCCGAAATTGATGGTTTGCTGGTAACCTCCATAGGTAAAACTCACGGCCACCAGTCCAAGCCCAAATGCTTTGATGTATTCTCTGAAACCCGGACTTATTTCAGAAGATACCAGGTGTAAAGTGCTATTGTCTGAAAAGAAAAGCGGTGTGATCAATAAAAGGATCAATACGATTTTTATAACGGTCAATACCGATTGCGTTTTAGCGCTTAGCCGGAGGCCCAGCATATTGATGCCATAAAAAATTATGATCGCCGCAAGTGCAATGATCGTATGAATTGTCTGGACAGTTTGCGCGTGACTCAACAGCCACGTAGGGTCTTTGGAAATGGGCATGATCACACCAGTAATATATTCTCCTCCTACCAAGGCAACAGCAGCTCCGGATGCAGCATTGCTTACAAGAATTACACAATTAATGGCAAAAGCGATCGATGGATGATAGGCGTAAGAAAAAACCTTGTAGTAACCACCCATAACTGGTAGTCTCGAACCAATTTCCGCATAAGTCAGCGCGCCACATAACGCTACCAATCCCCCTGCGATCCAGGCAACAAAAAATATCATGGGTGTTGGTGATGCTGCGGCAACATTGGCAGGTGTTCGAAAGATTCCCATGCCGATCACCAGACTTACTACGATCATTGTGAAATCAAAGAGTCCGAGTTTATTCTTTGGGGTCATGGGTTGAAGATAAATAAAATCGATTACAGCGGTCTGACGGTCCTCCGTCTGACCGTTGTAATCGATGTATCTTTATTTTAGCATAGCATTCATGAAAAAATCTTTCTCACTTCTCTTCTCTTGCTTCATTATTATTTACTGCACTGCTCAGGAAGAAACAGACACATCCAGAACACTCGACGAGGTCATTGTAAGATCATTTGAACAGTATCGATCATTGCGTACCACGACAGCGAGTGTTAACCTGATTGACCTCAATAACAGCGAACATAATACCAAATCATCACTCGTCAACAGTTTAAATACTTTGCCCGGTGTAAGAATGGAAGAAAGAAGTCCCGGAAGTTACCGAATCAATATCCGGGGCAGCTCCCTACGATCTCCTTTCGGCGTTCGAAATGTAAAAGTCTACTGGAATAATATCCCGATCACCGATCCCGGTGGGAACACATACTTCAACCAGTTTGCATGGAATAATTTTTCGTCGATAGAAATATTCAAAGGACCGGCAAGTAGTATGTATGGTGCAGGAACCGGAGGATTGATCTTATTAAATAGCCTTGAACCATGGCAAACTGGAATCTCATTGGATTATTTAACAGGATCCTACCGTCTGCAAAATATTTTTACTTCTGCCCGGTTTGGCACCAACCTAAACAAGAATCAATTTAGTTACTCCCATAATCAATCTGATGGTTATCGTCTGCAGTCAAAAATGCGAAGAGACAATTTTTCATGGGTCTCTGTGTTGAAGTTGTCGGACAAACAACAACTGACTGGTGCAATTTTGTTTACCGATATGTATTATCAAACACCCGGTGCACTTACCCTGGCTGAATTTAATGCAAACCCTAAAGCGGCAAGACCCGCAGGTGGTGGTTTTCCGTCTGCCGTAAATGCACATGCCGCCATTTTCCAAAAGAATATCACAGCAGGCATAACCAATGACTATACCATTACAGGTACTATTAAAAATTCCACAACATTTTACGGTGCATTTTCTCAAATAAAAAATCCTGCTATCAGGAATTATGAAAGAAGAAATGAACCTTCGTTCGGCGGAAGAACAGTTTTCACCTGGAAAAAGAAGATAGACAAGAGCGAATGGCAGATCAATTTTGGTTCCGAATTACAACAAGGTTATTTCAACACCCAGGTTTCCAAAAACAAAAATGGAAATCCTGATACCTTGCAAACAAACGATGATATCAACTACACAGCCTATAGTCTATTTGCTCAGGGTGATTTGAATTTAAACAAGGAATTTTTTGTAACCGCAGGTTTAAGTTTGAATAAGTCTCGAGTAAGTTTTACAAGATTGAGCAGTTATCCTGTACTGAAACAATCCAGGTCATATAAAAATGAGGTAGCTCCGAGAATTTCTTTTTTAAAATGGATCACGAAAGATCTTTCAGCAAAAGCCACGATCTCCAGGGGTTTTTCACCCCCAACCATCGCAGAATTGTTACCATCAACGGGCGTCATCAGCACGAACCTCGAAGCAGAATATGGATGGAATTATGAAATGACATTGAACTACCGTGCATTTAAAAATAAATTGAGATTGGAGGTAACCGGTTTTTATTTCAGATTAAATAATGCTTTGGTTCAACGAAGGGATTTATCCGGCGCAGATTTTTTTGTCAATGCAGGCAATATCAAACAAGCCGGAATGGAGATCACTGCTGATTACCGGAGAAATTTTTCCAAAGGAACTACAGATCTAAATGTCGCTTATACTTATAATCATTTCCGTTATGGCAGTTTTATCAGGGGAACTGATGATTTTTCCGGGAAAACTGTTCCTTCTGTTCCTTCGAACACCATTTCAATCCTTTGGGATCTGCAGATTAAGAGAGTCCTTTATTCCAATATTACCTATTACAGAGCATCTAAGATCTTTTTGAATGATGCGAATACTGCATCTGCTGATCCTTATCATTTGTTAGGTTGGAGAATTGGCTGGAAGAAAACTGTCCGGAGTAAGTACAAGCTTAATTTTTATGCAGGTATCGACAATCTGTTGAACGAACATTACAGTTTGGGAAATGATATAAACGCAGCTGCGAATCGTTTTTATAATGCAGCGTCGGAGAGAAATTATTATGTTGGATTCTCAACTCAGTGGATCGCTGAAAGGCTCAAGGTACAAGGCACAGGGCACAAGAAAGGCACAAGCGGACAAGGCACAAGAAAGATCCAAGGTTCAGGAATCAAAAAGGCAAGACAATATTCAAGATCGATGTACGATTATCTTTCGTCTTGGATTTTGGTTACTTGTGCCTTTCTTGTGCCTTGTACCTTGAGCCTTGTGCCTTCTGAGCGATGCCGAAGGATCAATATTGCATGGAAGGACAACCCAGGCGATTCTTTTGCCCAGGTCTGTATATGATTCCAATCGCGTAATTCATATAATGATCATTAAGATCCGGGTTAGCCGCTTTACTAAATCCATCGATATAATCATTGTAACTAAGACGATAAGATGCTTCGCCACTGAGTCCCCATTGTGGACTAAAAAAATAACGGAAGCCGCCGCCGAATGGAATAACGGGAATAACACGCGGTAATACTTTTACGGTGTCTTCCGCAAGATTATTGGCGAGATCAGTGATCTCCGTATTGAAATAATTCCAGTTCAACCGGCTCCAATCCCGTTTAATATTAAGAAATGCCAAACCTGCTCCGGCAAATACATAGGGAGAAAATCCACCCTCTGCATAATTTTTTCTCGTGATATTATATGTCACAAATTCAGAAAGCTCAACGAGCGGACTATGAAAATTAAAATTCCTTTGCTGTCTGAATTCCGGTGTTGAATATTTTGAATCATCCCCATAAAGATGGCTGATCAGCAGATTTGTTCTTAAAGCAAATGATCCACTCAGCACTCTGTCTGCATGTAAATTGACTGCGAATTTCTGAGTTTTGAATGCACCGAATTTTTCGGGTGTCAAGTCACCCTGGTATACTACAAACCCAAGGTTCAAACCCCATTCAAATTTTCCGGACTGGCCGAAAACTGAAGAAATGCCGATAACAATGGATACAGCTAAGGCTGTCGCTTTAAATTGTGTGCGCTTCATCGGGACTTTTTTAAATGTAAATGATCTCCAGGTAGAAGATGGAATTGGCTCGCAGAAGAATCAGTGTAGCAACTTATCTGCCAAACGCAAAAATTGTCAGCTCATTTTGCAGAATCCGTTAAATATTTTTTTGAATGATCAAAAACTGAAATAGTTGGAACACCTATTAAACCTTTGTGGCTTTTTTCATTCGTCAATTTTATTCCGGCAAAGAAGAGGATTATAGAGATGAAGGCGGGCTTATTACCACATAGGCACATAGATACATAGGTCAACACATAGATAGCCCTTTGGGCTTTTTTGACTAAGAGACCAAAAGAGAAAAGGAGGTTGAAGGAGATAAAAGTTCCTCGATTTTTTAAAGCGCCGCAGGCCCAACTCTTTTTCTCTTTTGACCTCTTAGCTTTAAATTTCGCGAAGCGAAAAACTATGTGTTAGCCTAGGTTGCCTATGTGCCTATGTGGTAAAAAAACTATTTCCTCTCTTCTCCCTACATTTGCACCGCATGGTTGGCGACATCATACTCGCCATTAAAAGGGAAATCCGGTGAGAGACCGGTGCTATCCCCGTAGCTGTAAGGTTGGCTAGTGGAAAATAGCTAGGGGCAAGTGGGAAACCACAGCCTCAAGTTCGTTAACACTAACAATGTTGAATCTGCAACCACTGTTATTTTTTAACGGGAAGGTGTTCAACTGTAAACCGAGCCAGAAGACCTGCCAGGCATGAAACAACATTTACTCTTTTACTTTACTCAGAACGGTCCGCGTGGTGCGACGTCAGTCCTGAGCGAAGTCGAAGGATGCTTTCGGGTGAAAAGCGGAAATGTAAAGTCAACCGACATTATATTTCGCCAACATTTTTTCCGGAAGCAGTCACACAAAAATCATTGTAACGATGGTTAAGAATTTTTTTGTGCTGGCTGCTGTATTTCTCAGCATTCAGCTATCGGCCCAGGATTCTGTCAAGGTCTTGGATGAAGCAGTTGTCACTGCCAACAAGTATGTTCAAAAACAAAGTCAGACAGGAAAGGTCTTAATTGTCATTAATCGCGAACAATTAGAAAAAAGTCATGGCAGCACTTTGTCAGAATTATTAAATACAGTAGCTGGCACCAATGTGATCGGCACAAACAATGTGTTAGGCACCAATCAAACGATTAGTATCCGTGGTGCAGCCGCAGGAAATGTTTTATTGTTGATCGATGGTATTCCCGTGAACGATCCTTCTGCGATCAGCAATTATTTCGATCTGAATTTTTTGAATATCGACCAGGTTGAGAGAATTGAGATCCTGAAAGGTGGACAATCCACTTTATATGGTTCGGATGCGGTTGCAGGTGTGGTCAATATCATTTTGAAAAAAGGTGCCGATAAATTTAATGTCTATGGTGATTTTGCTGGCGGCAGTTACCATACGTTAAAAGAATCGATAGGTTTTGGTGGGCAGAAAAAGAAAACTGACTACTCTGTTAACTACACACATATTAGTTCAGATGGATTTTCAGCCGCTCATGATAAAAATAAAACTGGAACATTTGATAAAGATGGTTACGATCAACATGCGGTCAATGCCCGTTTGGGTTTTGGAATTGGGAAAAAACTGAAAGCTTCCGTCAATGGAAGCTATTCGAATTATAAAGCTGATCTCGATGCGGCAGCTTTTACGGACGAAAGAGATTATACGGTAAAGAATGACAACAAACAGGCAGGTGCCACATTTATATATCCTTTTAAAAAGGGAAATGTTCAACTCCATTATAATTTCAATCGTGTTGAAAGAAAATACCTGGATGATTCGACTTACAAACCCAATCCTTATGCAATATTTTCAAATGGTACTTACACCGGTCGAACACATTTCGCAGAATTGTATGGTCACTGGCAATTTGATCATTGGGAGGTTTTAGCTGGGGGGGATTATCGTTTCAATAATACTGATCAGTGGTTTTTCTCTACCGGATTGTTTGGACCTTTCTATACATCATTAAAAGCGGAAATGAAACAAGTTAGTCCTTATGCATCTGTTTCCTACAAAAATGAAGAGGGATTTGGAATTGAGTTGGGCGGAAGATTCAATCATCATTCCGAATATGGAAGCAATTTCACATTCACTTTAAATCCATTTTATCTGATCCAGGATAAGTGGAAGTTATTTGCCAATTTCTATTCTGCTTATAAAGTTCCGACCCTGTATCAGTTATTTGATGAGTTTGCCGGAAACTCCAAACTAACTCCGGAAAAAGGAATGATCGGGGAAGCGGGGGCGGAAATTCTTTCTGTCAAAAATTTAAGAGCAAGAGTAGTAGGATTCTATCGCAATACTAAGGACGCGATTTTATACACTTATGACCCCAACACTTACACCAGTCAGTATAAAAATGTAAGCAAGCAGACCAATTATGGTGGTGAACTGGAAGCCAGTTATAAAGTGAAAAAGGTTTCTATTAGTGCAAACTATACGTATACCACTGGAAAGACTGTTGCTGCTTATGATGGCACGGGTTCACCGACTTCAAAAGATACCAGCTATTATAATCTTTACCGGATACCGAAACACGCGATCAATGTAAGTCTTGGTGTACAATCGACCGACAAATTTTATTACAGCATCCTGATCCATTCAGTCAGCAAGCGGGAAGAATTCATTTTTGGAGCTGTGCCGGAAGTAATGAAAGCTTATATGACCATTGATCTTTATGGCGAATACAGGTTTGACAAGCGGATCAAGATCTTTCTTGATTTGAAGAATTTCAACAATAATGAGCATGTCGATATACTTGGTTACAATTCGAAAAAGTCGAATGTAATGTTGGGCGTGAACTTTCAGTTATAGTCTGAGTCGGGAGTCAGGAGTCGGGAGTTAGGAGTCGGGAGTCCCTTTTAAGAGGCATTTTATTGTCGAGAAGGTTATTTTTGCAAAAAGAGTTTATGAATTTTGAGATCCAGGAATTCCTCACACTTACCTTCACGCTATTTGCAGTGATCGATATCGTGGGTGCGGTTCCCATGCTGATCTCGATCAAGCAGAAGACGGGTGGTATCAACGAATGGAGAGTCACATTGATATCGGGTGGATTAATGGTCCTGTTCTTTTTTATCGGCAAGCCTTTTTTGAATTTGCTGGGTGTGGATATTAAATCATTTGCCGTTGCCGGTTCAATCGTGATCTTTATTCTCGGATTGGAGATGGTATTGGGCATTGAATTTTTCAAACCGGAGAAAGGTGCGGCATCAAGTACCGTGGTGCCGATCGCATTTCCATTGATCGCCGGAAGTGGAACATTAACAACGATCATGTCGCTCAAAGCTACTTTCGAAAGAGCCGACAAGAATGAATATATGATCCTCATTGCCATTTTACTCAACCTGATCGTCATCTATCTTGTTCTTCGTTCTTTGAATCTGATTGAAAGAGTACTCGGCAAGGCCGGATTACTCGCAGTAAGAAAATTTTTTGGCGTAGTTTTGCTCGCGATTGCGGTGAAGGTGTTTGCGACTAATGCGAGTGGTCTAATAAAATAGTTGCTGGTTACTGGTTTCTGGTTACATTAAAGCAGAAATCGTTACAAAGAATAGAAACAGAATCTAACTCGAAGCGAACTCGCACCTCATGACTCGCGACTCACGACTAGCACCCGGCCTCGTAGTACAATGGATAGTATAAGAGTTTCCGAAGCTCCAGATACAGGTTCGATTCCTGTCGAGGCTACTAACAACAATTGAAATTATTCGAAACTATTAAAATTTTATCATGGGATTTGATCAATACCACGAGCCTCCGGAAAGTCTTTCAGAAAAAACTAAAACATTCGCCCGAATGATAACATCATTGATCGAAGAAGCCGAAGCCATCGGGTGGTATGAACAGCGAATTTCTGTTGAGAAGGATAAAACGGCAAAAGCAATAATGGAAAATGCTCAACAGGAAGAATTCAAACATTTTGGAATGGACCTGGAATTTCTCCTTCGGCAGAAGTCCGAATGGAAAACAATCCTGAAGACAATCCTTTTTACTAAAGGCAATATCGTCGAATTAGCGAAAAAAGGTGAGGAAAAAGTTGAATAGCCTGGTGATCTGTCTAAACAACAATTTTTACAAAGTTGCCATATCGATCACAAACCTGTATCGCACATCTCCTTTTAGCATTCGCTCATAAGCTTCATTGATATCTTTAATCGCGATCAGTTCTATGTCACTGACAATATTATGTTCAGCGCAGAAGTCCAGCATTTCCTGGGTTTCCGGGATCCCACCGATCAATGAACCGGCAATACTTTTACGGCCGAAGATGAGATTGAAGGCGGGGACCTGCGCTGGAGCGGAAGGAGCGCCTACACATACCATGACTCCATTGGTACGAAGTAAACCGAGATAGAAATTATAATCGTGATCGGCTGAAACCGTATCGAGAATAAAATCAAAAGAGCCCATGGCTTTTTTGATTTGCTCTTCATTTGAGGTCAGAATAAAATGATGAGCCCCGAGTCTTTTTGCATCTTTTTCTTTTGACGGTGTGTGGCTCAACATAGTGACTTCTGCACCCATTGCCGCCGCGAGTTTCACTCCCATATGACCGAGTCCTCCCAGTCCCAACACCGCTACTTTCTGTCCTTTTCCAACTTTCCAGTGTCTCAGTGGTGAATAGGTGGTGATACCTGCACAAAGCAAAGGCGCTACTGCCTCCAATGGTAGTTTGTCTGATATCCGTAACACGAATTCTTCACGAACAACAATAGATTTACTATAGCCCCCATAGGTGTTACCACTTCCATCTTTTTGCTGACCATTATAGGTTCCTACCATTCCGTTACTGCAATATTGTTCCAGCCCATCTTTACAATTTTCACATTCGCGGCAACTATCTACAAGGCAACCGACACCGGCAAGATCACCCACTTTAAAATTTTTCACGTCCTTTCCTACTGCCGTTACACGCCCTACGATCTCATGGCCAGGAACACAAGGATAAACAGTTCCACCCCATTCATTGCGGGCAGTATGGAGATCACTATGACAAACCCCGCAATAAAGGATCTCTATTTGAACATCGTCAGGTTTAGGATCTCTTCTTTCTAAAGACCAGGGAGCGAGAGGCGATTTGGGATCTTGGGCAGCAAATGCTTTGATTTCGGGCATAATTATTTGATTTGAGTGAATGTAATCTTATTAACAACAGAATCTGCCCGAGGTTCGATACCAAATGATATTAGTTTCATATATCTATTCTTTTTTCTTCCGATTATCAATCTCATCCAGCAACACCTTCACCGCCTTATCCAATTGCTGGTCTCTTCCTTTTTCTCCCAAAGGATTTGAAACAGGAAAATCAACCGGTCTTGGATTCAACTCCATATCTTTTCCTTTGCTGTCGGTGATCCTGATAAATGGCATACGGATAGACGAACCATCGATCAATCCAACGGAACCGGTATAGATGATCCACCCTGCGGTCGGTTCACCTACAACTTTTCCAAGACCCAATGAGCGGTAACCTTCTGTAAAATCTTCGGCATCCGAAAGTGAATGCTGGTTGGTAACCAGAACTGTTGGCGCATCCAATGCACGTTGACCCAATTGCACTCGTGCCGGCGCTTCGGGCAATCCTCTACTTGTCATATTCATATAGCCTCTTCTTGCTAATACATCGATCGCGTAGGCATTGACAAAACCACCACTATTATTTCTTATATCGATCACTACTCCTTCTTTTGCATGATTCTCTGCATCCATGTCGAGATATAATTGATCCAATGAACCCTGTCCCATATCGATCATATGCACATAACCTAACCGGCCATTACTGACTTTCGCTACATAGTCACGTCGTTGCTGTACCCATTGTTTGTACAACAATCCTTTTTCTGTCGACTGACTCACGGGTCTGACAGTGACATCAATTGTCCGACTGTCTGCCATTGCAGGTATGATCGTAAGTATGACTTTTCGATTTGTTTTATTTTCCAATAACTGATCCAGATTTTGTTCCGCCGTTAATGTTTTACCGTCGATCGCATTTAAATAATCTCCGACCTTTATCTGACCGGATAATGCGGCAGGACTGAACGCCACCACTTCAGTTATTTTGAATTTTCCTTCCTTTTCATACACTGCACGATCAAAACGTAAACCGATCCTGCCCGTTGATGGAATAGCATTGGTGGATCCATTTACACCTGAATGAGAAGCATTCAATTCACCCACCATCAGACTCAATATCCTCCGCATTTCATCAGGTGTCTGTGCACCCGCAGCATAAGGTTCATACATTTTTTTTATGGCATTCCAATCCTTGCCATGAAAATTCGGATCGTAGAATCCTTCATTCAGATTCTCCCAGGCCTGGTTGAACATCACCATTTTTTCCTTACTGAAATCAATATCCATTTCAGCAGTTACAGCAATTGACTTTGACTGCTTTGAATCCAGCGATACAGATTGTATACGCCCTCCTTCTAAATAATAAACATCTTTATTATCCGGGCTAAATTGAATGTCGCTTTTTCTCCCGGCACTGGTAGTGATCTGTTTTAGTACAGCAGGTTCTCGGGATAACTCATCTAAAGAATAGGAATATAAATTCTGCTGACCTGCTACCGTCGAAACTAATACCAACGTGTTTCCATCTTTACTTATTATAAATTCATTTGGGTCAACTCCGATCGGCAACAAACTCAGTCGTTGACGAATTCCTTCCCAAACGATCGATGTTCCGTTCTTGTTGCTTTCTTTTTTTTCACTCATCGCTTCAATCACCGTATCTTTTTTTGGAGTGGTCGTTTTTTCAGGAGTTGATGATGGGACCTGGTCAACAAACAGATCCCTGAATTGATCTTCACGGAAACGAGGTTGTTGCATAACAAGATCAATACGGGCTATATAACCAGTTTCTGTGCGTTGAGCCGTAGAAAACAGTATCGATTTTCCATCTTTTGTCCAAACCACATTTCCGCCGAAACTATTTGCCAGGAATGAAACCGGCTTTGCCTCGCCCCCATTGACAGACACTACATAAATATTATAGAGTGATTTGGCGCCAAATCCACCGTATGCCAGCCATTTATTATCGGGTGACCATGCCACAGAACCCGAAGGAGAAAAAGGAGGAGTTCCCAGGTACCCTTTTGTCACGAGCGTTTCTTTTCCTGTAGACAGCTCCATCACTCTTAGTTCACGGTTATCACGAATAAAGGCCAGGGATTTACCATCGGGTGAAAGCAAAGGTGATTCGTCCTTTCCTTTATCGTTGGTAAGCTGTGTTTCCTTATTAGTGATAAAATCATACTTATATAGATGTGTGCCACCAGATCTATTGGAAACATAATAAACAATATTACTGTTGGAGGACCATACGGGTTGCGCTTCATTGTCGTCCGTCATAGTTATTCTTGTCGCATCTCCTCCGTCCTTTGCACCCGCAACAAATAATTCACCATGCACGATAAAAGCGAGTTTTTTGTTATCGGGTGATACAGCGAGATCCCTGATTCCGGAACTAAGTCTTGAATGCTCGGTACTCATACCTGCGGGGGAGCCTTTCAGTGTAATATTTACTTTTTTAGCCTCACCCTTTTTAATATCATAAGCCCATACTGAAAAATCGCGTTCAAAAACAATGGTCTGTTCATTTCCGGATATCGATGGCCATAAAATTCTTCCCGAATTGAAATTTGTAAGTTGTCTTGCAGTTCCTCCAACTGGAAGTATCCACAGATTTTCTTTGCCGGAACGATCTGAAACATAATAAAGATTTTTTCCATCAGCACCCCACATGGGCCATAATTGTCTTGCTCCTTCTTCAGCAAGTTTGGTATAAGTAGGTGTAACTCCATCTTTCATCAGCCATAATTCGGATTCATCCAGATGACTATGTCCATTCCTCCACCATTGTGTAGCGCCGGATCCTCTTGCTACAAAAGCAACCGATTGGCCATCTGGTGAAGGCGTCGCTTGAAATTCGGTAACATACCGTTCATCTGAAACAAGCATCGGTGTGCCGCCAGAAACTTTTATGCGGTATACATCACGCATTCCGGCAATATCCCTGCTTGTGGATGAAAAATAAACGTACTTCCCATCCCTGGACCAGGCAGAGAGTTCATCACTGGCATCATCGTAAGTAAGACGATTAAGTTTACCTGTCCCCATGTCCATTATATAAATGTCACCATTACCCGATCTTGCTGAATTGAAAGCTATTGATCTTCCATCAGGCGAATATAGTGGCCTGGTTTCTGTGGCAGGATTTGATATTAATAATCTCGCTTCACCACCCGAAGACTTAACTGTCCAGATATCACCCCCACTTACAAATGCGATCTCTGTACCATCGGGGGAAATGGCAGGATCATAAAAATAAGTGGATGCACTGGTTTGGCTTTTTGCAGGCAGAACAAATGCAATAGCGAGTAAAATGAACAGGGTTGTGGTTTTGAAAATACTGGACATAATAAATTTGTATTGTGTATCTACTAATGTATAACATTTCCGGAACTACCAATTATTTCAAGGCTTAGCTACAGAAGGTTCTGGCATATGTTTGGTAACTTTAGTCGAAGAAGTAACTTACTATGAACAAATTCAAATGGTATCTCCTGTCCTTTCTTTTTTTAACCAATACAATTACAGGAAATACGCAAAAAACAGACAAAGGAAAACCAAATATCATCTTTGTTCTCACCGATGATTACGCAAGCAACCTGGTGGATTTTATGCCGAACCTGAAGGCCATGCAAAAGGAAGGTGTCACGTTTGGGAATTATTATGTTAGCAATTCTCTTTGTTGTCCTTCACGCTCCTCAATTTTTACCGGGATGTTGCCACACAATAGTGGTGTACGAACCAATACCAAGCCCGATGGAGGTTATGAAGTTTATATGGATAAAGGGGATGCACAACTTAGTTTTTGTGTAGCGCTTCAAAATTCTGGATATAAAACCGCCATGATGGGTAAGTTCCTCAATGGATATCAACCCAAAAAAGATCAGCCGCTTCCGGGTTGGTCGGACTGGTTTGTCGCCGGTGCTGGTTATCGCAATTTTGATTACGATATCAACAGCAATGGAAAAGTTTTGCATTATGGTAATGCTCCTGAAGACTATCTCACCGATGTACTTGCGGCTCGTACCGACAGTTTAATAAGGAACTGGAAAGATCATCCGTTTTTTATCGAAATAGCCACTTTCACACCACATGCACCTTTCATACCAGCGCCAAGACATCAGCATCTTTTTAATGATGAGAAAGCGCCACGGACTCCAAGATTTAATAAGCAGGCAGATAGTACCGCGCCGGACTGGCTTCGGGCATTGAAGCCATTAAATTCGAAACAGATTGATCGCATTGACAATATTTTCCGAAACCGATTACGGTGCGTTATGTCTATTGACGAAATGCTGGGAAATATCAGGAAACGTCTGAATGAATCTGGCATCAGCAACAATACCTATATTATTTTCAGCTTTCCAGCACAGTGGGATCCGAAGCTTGGAATTCACGTGACTTGAAGTCGCGGCC
>JADMIO011486944.1_pt1 | contig 33258 bp, 34 predicted proteins | sample 8958161 | NCBI WGS metagenome assembly JADMIO01 (sample SAMN16585339, study PRJNA669376) | soil metagenome | isolation source: Crop rotation soil | place: USA: Cullars Rotation, Alabama | collected 2011 | reverse complement strand
GCCGCGACTTCAAGTCACGTGAATTCCAAGCTTCGGATCCCACTGTGCTGGAAAGGGGCCGCCTGCAAGGGGCGGCAGCCAGTTCTAGCGCCTACTCGTCCTTCTCCGCCTTCCGCGGCGGTTTCAGCCGTCGGCGATTCACATGGCTATCCGGCGCGACATGGCCCTCTGGCGTGCGGCCACGGAAATAGTCCCGCTGCCAGCCGTGTTTCACCGCTTCGGCATCCTTGTCGCTCAACTTCGCGAGAAAATTTGTGCGGCTCTGACCCCAGGCCTCGTACTGGCGCTGCAAATCCGGATCGTCGGCAATCGATTTCACGATCGGCTCGACCTCATCCATCTTCTCGTGCGGCAGCGGGAAGATGAAGCAGAACGGCTCGCCCTTCTTGAACGAGATCATGCCCGGCCGCGTGAAGCGCCAGTTCATCGTGAAAGGAAACGGCAGCCAATACGTCTCAACGACGCCAACCAGCGGCTGGATGCCATCCTTCAGATGATTGGGCGGCCCGCCGGCCCAGAGATCCCAGCCAGGTTCGGTGCGGAAGAGATAGCCGGTGTGAAACGTCAGCACGCCGCCGGAAAAGTGCGAGACAGCCCAGCGCTGCAACAAGGCCGGCGTGGTGTCGTCATCGGGATCAATGCGGATGTCCTCCATCCGCGGCCCGCCGTTCCACGAGGCGGTGAACGACACCGGCGACAAGAGCGACCAGCCCGTCGTGTTCGCCACGACCAGCGGCAAGCAGCGATAGGGATGGCGATCGGAGAACTTGTCCATCCACTCGCGGTCAGGCGAACCCGGCACGAGCTCGGCTGGTTGGGGATCGACTTGATAACAGGTCAGTTTCATCGCCCATCCCTAGACGTTTCGGCGCGCCTCCGCCAAGTGGATGCAATGCCGCCCGCAACCGCCGACGAGCTTTTCGCCCGCTTCGATGCGCTGGGCATCGCGCACACGACCACGCGCCATCGCCCTGTGTTCACCGTCGACGAGAGCCGCGACCTCAAAGCAGCAATCCCCGGTGGTCACACCAAGAACCTCTTCCTCAAGGACAAGAAAGGCGCGCTCTTCCTACTCTGCGCCCTGGGCGATACCGCCATCGATCTCACCGCCGTCTCCAAGCTGATTGGCTCGGGCCGGTTCAGTTTTGGCAATGCTGAGCTGCTGATGCGCCATCTCGGCGTCGAGCCGGGCTCCGTGACACTTTTTGCGCTGATCAATGACCCCGACCGTAACGTCACCTTGATCCTGGATGAGGGCTTACTGGCGCACGATCCCGTCAATTTCCATCCGCTGAAGAACGACGCCACCACCGGAATCAGCCCGGCGGATCTGCTGAAATTCATCCGCGCCCTCGGCCGCGAACCCCTCCAGCTCGCTTTCGACGCCGAAGGCCAACCGTCAAGAATTGAACCTGACACCTCTTCGGCCCATCTTCACACCTGACTTCCAGCAACCGGACACAAGCATGACCCTCCTCGACGGCGCCACGCCGCCCGACGCCGACATTGTGAAAGATGGCACCGATCAGGCCTTCATGGCCGACGTGATCGAGACGTCGCGCCGAGCGCCTGTGATCGTCGATTTCTGGGCGCCCTGGTGCGGCCCCTGCCGCACGCTCGGGCCAATGCTCGAGAAAGCCGTGCGCAACGCCGGCGGCAAAGTGCGCATGGTGAAGATCAACATCGACGAAAATCCAGGCGTCGCCGGTCAACTTGGCGTGCGTTCGATTCCGGCTGTTTACGCGTTCGACAACGGCCGCCCCGTGGATGGCTTCATGGGCGCGATCCCTGAAAGCCAGATCAAACTATTCGTCGATCGCCTCGCCGGCGCCGACATGACGGCCGAGATCGAACCGTTGCTGGAGCAAGCCGCGGAATCGCTGAAGCTTGGCGACATTGGCGGTGCGGCGCAGGGCTTCATGTCGGTGCTGCAGCTCGATCCGGAAAACACCAAAGCCATCGCCGGCATGGCGCGCATCGCGCTGGGCCAAGGCGACGCCGAGCAAGCGCGCGAGATTCTCGACCACGTGCCGCCGGAAAAAGCAAACGATCCGGAAATCGTGGGCGTACGCACCGCGCTCGAACTCGCCGGCAAAGCCGGAAGCACCGGCGACAATGACGAACTCGGCGCCAAGGTCGCGGCCAACCCGAACGATCTGCAAGCGCGCTACGAGTATGCCGAAGCGCTCTCGGCACGCGGCGATCTCGAAAACGCCAGCGAGCAATTGCTCGCCATCCTCGCCAAAAACCGCGACTGGAACGAAGGCGCCGCCAAAGAACAGCTGCTGAAAGTGTTCGAAGCCGCCGGCCCCACTTCCGAAGTCGCCAAGCAGGGACGCCGCAAGCTGTCGGCGATCCTCTTCTCGTGAGCGCGTTCGGTTATCGCAAGCCTGCGGACCTACCGCAGACCGTGGCGCTCTTCCCGCTCGCTGGCGCCATCCTGCTGCCGCGCGGCGTGCTGGCGCTCAACATTTTCGAGCCGCGCTATCTCAACATGATAGACGACGCACTCGGCGGCGAGCGGTTGATCGCCATGATCCAGCCCGCGACGGGCGAAGAAGACGAACCGGTTCCGGGGCTCGCCGATGTCGGCGCCATCGGCCGCATCACCTCGTTCTCGGAAACCGAAGACGGCCGCTATCTGGTGACGCTCACCGGCGTCTGCCGCTTCGATCTCGAACTCGAACTCGAAGTCGACACGCCTTATCGCCAAGCGATCGTCGCATACGATTCCTTCGCCGACGATTTCATCGCCTCACGCGGCGAACGTATCGATCGCGCGGCGCTCATCACCTCGCTCAAAACCTACGCGGCTTTGCACGGCTTCCAAGTCGATTGGGCCTCGGTTGAGCAGGCGCCGACGGAAACCATCGTCAACGTCGCCGCGCAAATCTGCCCGTTCGATATCGCCGCCAAGCAAGCGCTGATCGAAGCCATCACCCTCGAAGACCGCACAGCTGCACTCGTCGCGCTGCTCGAATGGGACGCTGCTTCCGACAACGAGCAGCGGCCGATGCAATGAGCGACGTGGACCCCAAACTTCTGGAAGTCCTCGTCTGCCCGCAATCACGCGGGCCGCTCCGCTACGACAAAGCCAAGCAAGAAATCATCAGCGACGGCGCCCGCCTCGCCTATCCCGTCCGCGACGGCGTGGCGATCATGCTCATCGACGAAGCACGCGAGTTAGGTGCGGACGAATGAGCGCGCCCTGGCCGACTGATCTTAATTTCGATTCCAAAGCGCACGCCCTGCACATCGCCTTCGATGACGGCGCCAAGTTCGACATCCCGTTCGAGCTGCTGCGCGTCGAGAGCCCCTCCGCCGAAAACAAGGGCCATGGCGGCCAGGCGCCGCCGCCGGTGAAGGGCAAAGCCCATGTCGGCGTCGTGCGCGCCGAGCCGGTGGGCCACTACGCCGTCCGCATCGTCTTCGATGACGGCCACGACACCGGCCTTTATTCGTGGGAACTGCTCTACGAGCTGGGCGCGCACAAAGACGAGAAATTGCGCGTCTATCGCGAAACTTTGCAGCAACGTGAGCTGCGGGATGAGGCCTGAGGTCGTTGCCACTCAAGGCCCCGGCAGGCTAAAACAAACCGAAATGACAACAGCTCAAGTCACCCGGCCGCAGCCGCTCGGCAAGCGCATCCGCAAGTCGTTCAACAAGTGGGCGAAGGGCCGCCGCGCGGCCATCGAAGGCTGGCTTGATTCAAAGTCGCTGATCGAGACGACGGAGATCATCCCCTCCGAACGGTTCCCGTGGGTGGCGCATCTCGAAGCTAACTGGGACACCATCCGCCGCGAGCTCGACGCCGTGATGCCGCAGCGCGACGCGCTGCCGACCATGGATGACATCTCGCCGATGCAGAAGATGATCACCAAAGACAAAAGCTGGAAGGTGTTCATGTTCCGCGTCTTCGGCGCGAAGTCGGACGAGAACTGCCGCAAGTGCCCCGAGACAGCGAAGCTGCTCGACTCCATCCCGAATTGCGAAACCGCGTTCTTCTCCGTGCTTTCACCGGGCGCGCACATCACCGCGCATCACGGCGCCTACAAGGGTCTGGTGCGCACGCATCTCGGCCTCATCGTGCCGGAGCCGAACGACAAAGTGCGCATGGCCGTGGGCCGTGAAATGATTCATTGGCACGAAGGCAAGGCCGTCGTGTTCGACGACACCTTCCGTCACGAAGTCTGGAACGACACCAACGGCATCCGCGTCGTGCTGCTGATCGACGTCGAGCGACCGTTCCCGCCGATGCTGCGCGGCATCAACCGCTTCATCCTGCGCATCGCCCGCACCGCGCCGTCCATCTCCGGCGCCATCAAGCGCATGCAATCGGCCGGCAAAACGCAGACCGCCTAACGGAACATCGCGGTGACGCGTTTCGTTCTTCGGGCATGATCCGCAAACTGAAAGCCGGCGGCTACCGCCTGTATTCGCGTAAGAAGAATCTGAAAACCGGCAAAAGACGCAATCTCGGAACCTTCAAGTCACGCGCCGCGGCAGAGAAGCACGAAAGAGACGTGCAGTACTTCAAGCGTCGTTGATTTCGATTATTGGCGCGCGAAGTGCCGCTCAATCTTGAAACGTCCCTCGCATTCGCGAGTCAGTAGGGCGTCCGTATTCACCAGCACCGCAAACGCCGACGCCTCCCACACTTTCAGATCGGCGCGCTCGTTGCCAGCGTAGACGAACCCATCCGGAAACGCCTCGCGCAGCGCCGCCGCCTTGCGTCGCGATTTCAGATTCACGCGCCCATCGGAGGCATAAACCGCGTCAAAACAATCGAGATGCCGCGCTACGGCTTCCACCGCCTTGCGGTCCGACGCGCTCGCCAGCACCACGGTGCGCCCGCGCGCGCGTTCGCTACGCAGCCAATCCACCACGCGCGCATCGTACGGCAGCGTCTCCGGCGCAGGCGCGTGATGGGCCAAGCGCGCCTTCACGTAAGCGCGCCCGTTCACAAACCACAGCATCATCTGCGGCATGCGCCACGGCTCGCGCGACAAGAACCGCACGATCGAGCGATAGAACAAATCGCCATGGATCAGCGTGCCGTCCAGATCGACAGCCAGCGGCAACGCATCCGCGCGCAGCTCAGCTGTTTCGGACATCAGGCTCACGGAACACCAACATGCGCGTCGAAAAGAAATTCCAGAACAGCGTGATCGCAGTCGCCACCATCGCCGCCCACAAATACCAAACGTGCTGCTGCGTCAGCACCCAGACGATGCCGACGTTCAGGAAAAAGCCCACACCAACGGCGAGAAAAAACTTCGCCAGCCCCGCGCCAAACGCCGGCCGGTGCTCGAACGTAAAATGCCGGTTGAGCGCATACGAGACGACGGCGCCGACGCAGAAACCGAGCGCCGTTCCCAAAACGGGATTAATTCCCGCAAGCTCCTTCAGCGCGATCAGCACCGCGTACTGAACCGCCGTCGCCACCGCGCCCACCGCAGCAAACTTCAAGAACTGACCAAGCATCGGCTTCACGCAGCAAGACTCTCGCCGCGCAGCAATTTTGGCAAGTCGCCCGCCGCAATCAAAGCCAGGAATCCTGAAATGCCATTGACGCGATAAAACTCGCCCATAACGAATAAATCATCGAGAAGACGACAAGGAGCCAGGCGGCGATTGCCCTCTTCGCATGAACATTTGCGATGTAGCCGCAGAGAACGAGCTGCGCCGCCAAGAACGCTAGCAGCAACCAGTCGGGGTGATGCAAATCACCTCGGAACAAGCCCGCGATCGCGACAAAAATTTCGCTGAAAAGGAATGGGGCCAAGAACCACAGCAGAAAAACCTGCCGCCTGAAGGCGCCCAACGCAATTGCCAGAACAAGGCAAACGATGCCGATCGATGGCACAAGCGTGAGCATCGACATCGAGAAGGGCGCAGTGATCGTCTCGAAGAACCACTGCGGCGTGGCGATGATAAGCCAGACTGCGCTTCCCATCAGGGCATCCTAAGCAGCAAGACTCTCGCCGCGCAGCAATTTTGGCAAGTCGCCCGCGGCGCCGCCTGCATACTTCATGAAGAAGCGTCGCGCCGGGCCTACAGCGTTAACCGCCGCCAGTCCCATGCGCCGCGCGGCCGCCAGCGGGCGGATGTTGTTGGAGAAGAGCTTGTCGAAGAACTCCATCCCCAAAGCCATCGTCACATTGTCAAAGCGCCGCCAGCGCTGATAGCGCTCCAACACGGAGACATCGCCTGCATCCAAGCCAAGCGCCACGCCATCGGCGATGCACTCCGCCAGCGCCGCGCAATCCTTTAGCCCAAGATTCAAACCTTGGCCCGCCAGCGGATGAATGCCGTGCGCGCTATCGCCGGCGAGCGCCACGCGCGCATCGATCATCCGTTCCGCCAATTGCAGCGACAGCGGATAGCCAAAGCGTGGCCCTTCGAGCGCCAGCTCACCCAGGAAGTCGCCAAACCGCATGCGCAGCTCAGCGAGGAAATCCTGCTCCGGCATTTTCAGCAAAGCTTCCGCCGCCGCGCGCGGCTCGGCCCAAACGATATTGGCGCGATTGCCCTTGAGCGGCAGGATCGCGAACGGCCCGTTCGGCAAAAAGTATTCGTGTGCGACGGCGTCGTGCGGCTTCTCATGCGCAATCGTCGCCACGATCGCCGTCACAGGATAATCCCAGCCGATTGTGCGAATGCCGACGGCCTGGCGCACAAACGAACGCCGCCCATCCGTGCCGACCAGCAACGGCGCGCGCAGCTTGTCACCATTGGCCAAAGTCACCGCCACGCTCGCCGCATCGCGCTCGATCGATGTCACCGACATCGGCTGGATCATGCGGATCGATGGCCGCGCCTTCACCGCGCGATCGAGCGCCAGGCGCACGTGCCGAGCTTCGCACATCAGCCCCAGCGGCTCATCCGGATCGCTTTGCTCCGCGCCGTCGAAGTGCAGGTGCAGCAGCGACGGCCCCTGCTTCAGCGATCCGTCCGTCACCATGATCTGGCGCATCGGCTGCGCGTATTCGTCGAGCGTGTCGGCGACCCCAAGCGAGCGCCACATCCGGTACGATGCAAACGCAATCGCAAACGCGCGCCCATCGAATGTCGGCGCCAGCGTATCCGCCGGCCGCGACGCATCGATCACCGCCACGGAAACCCCTGCCTGATCCAACGCCAAGGCCAGCGTCTGGCCGACCAAGCCACCGCCGCCCAGGATCACATCCGCATCGAAGCCGTTGCTCATGCCAAACGATACCGCGCCCGCACGGCGCCCGTCGATGCGACATCGCGCAGTCTGCGACTCCGGCGCCGCTTTTTTGTGCGCTGCCCACGAAAGCGCACACGCCGATACAGCCCAGCGCTTGCTCATGCCGGCGACGCGCCAGCAAATCCGCCGCCAAATCGCGGGGCAAAACAATGCGCAAATTCAATACGAGTCATTCCGGACGCGCAAAGCGCGATCCGGAACCCAGGGGCAAGGCACTGCGCTCTATGATCCCCTGGGTTCCGGGCATCGCTCCGCGATCCCGGAATGACTCTTTGTTGTTGTTTGCGTTCACCGCGCTCGCGCTTCTCGCGCTCCCAAACTCGGCCTTCGCGCAGGACGCCGCGCAAGCCATCGCCGCACCAACGCCACACGTCGATAAAGGCGACAGCGCCTGGATGATGGTCTCGACCGTTCTCGTGCTGGTGATGATTATCCCCGGCCTCGCGCTCTTCTATGGCGGCCTGGTGCGCGCCAAAAACATGCTCTCGGTGCTGACGCAGGTGAGCATGGTCACTGTCATCGGCATGATCATGTGGGCTTTCGTCGGCTACTCGCTCGCCTTCACCGACGGCGGCGACTGGAATCTCTGGATCGGCGGCGCTTCGCGCTTCTTCCTCTTCGACACGGTCGACGGACACGTCACCGATCTCTCCGACAATCTCGCCGCCACCTTCTCAACGGGCGTCTACATCCCCGAGATCGTCTTCGTCTGCTTCCAGATGACGTTTGCCTGCATCACCGCAGCGCTCGTGCTCGGCGGCGTTGCCGAGCGCGTGAAATTCCTCGGCGTCGTTATCTTCGCCATCGTCTGGCCGCTGCTCGTTTATTACCCGATCGCGCACATGGTCTGGTTCTGGCCAGGCCCCGACACCGTAGCCACGCATCCCACCGACGCCGTGCGCGCGGGTTTCATCTACAGCCGCGGCGCACTCGATTTCGCCGGCGGCACCGTCGTGCACATCAACTCAGGCATCGCCGCGTTGATGGGCGCGATCGTGCTCGGCCCGCGCATCAATTATCGCAAAGAGCCGATGCCGCCGCATTCGCTGACCATGACCATGATCGGCGCCGGCTTGTTGTGGTTCGGTTGGTTCGGCTTCAACGCCGGCAGCAATCTGGAATCCAATTATTACGCAGGCCTGGCGATGGCCAACACCTTCCTCGCCACCGCCGCCGCCGGCTTCTCATGGACGCTCGTTGAGTGGACCACAAAGGGCAAACCGAGCCTGCTCGGCCTCTGCTCCGGCATCGTCGCCGGCCTCGTCGCCATCACGCCCGCCGCCGGTTTCGCGGGCCCGATGGGCGCCATCGTGCTTGGCCTTCTCGTCTCGCCCGTGTGCGTCTTCTTCTGCTCCGCCGTGAAGAACATGCTGGGCTATGACGACGCGCTCGACGTGTTCGGCATTCACTGCGTCGGCGGCATCCTCGGCGCCATCGGCACCGGCCTCGTCGTCAATCCCGAATGGGGCGGCGCGGGCATCGTCGACTACACGACCTGCGCACGCGACGGCGACATCTCCACCTGCGATCTGCTGCCGTACAACATGATGACGCAGCTCGGCGCGCAAGCGACCGGCGTTCTCGTCACGCTCGCGTGGTCAGGCGCAATCAGCCTCGTGATCTGGTTCGCGTTGCGTCTGATCGGCCAACTCCGCGTCAGTCGCGACACCGAACGCGAAGGCCTCGATCTCGCCGAACACGGCGAAGTCGCCTACCACAGCTAGGCGGCTGACGCCACGAGACGCACCGGAGGTGCGGGCGCGGCAGGCAACAGCAGCGTGAACACCGACCCAACGTCGGGTTGGCTCTGCACGAGAATGTCCCCGCCCATCGCGCGCGCGAGACTTCGGCTGATCGAAAGGCCGAGACCAGTGCCGCCAAATTTGACCGCGACCGTGGAATTGGCCTGAGAGAACGGCTGGAATAGCCGCTTCATTTCGTCCCGAGTCATGCCGATGCCAGTATCGGCTACCTCGAATTGGATGCGCGCCTGCGCGTGATCGAGCACACGCGACACACGAACCGTGACCTGCCCATTGCGCGTAAACTTGAGCGCGTTGCTTGTCAGATTGAGCAAGCATTGACTCAGGCGAAGCGGATCGGCGTGAACCTCGCCGACACTATCGGCAATTTCGACGGTGAACTGGTTACCGCTCGCATCCGCGAGCGGGCGCACGGCCTCCTCAAGATCGATCAGTGCGGCCGTGGCACTTACGGATTCGCACACGACCTTCAACTTGCCTGCTTCGATCCGCGATTGATCGAGCACGTCGTTCACAAGTCGCGCCAGATGCTGCGCCGAATTCATGAGCCGCTCGGCGTCATCGTGGATGGCGCCACCAGAAACGCCAAGATCCGAAGCCTCCTCTTGGATGAGACCCGCATAGCCAATGATCGCGTTGAGCGGCGTACGCAGCTCGTGACTCATGGCGCCAATAAATTCGGACTTTACCCGGCTTGCTTCGGAGGCGACACGCAGCCGAGCGTCAGCATCCATGTGCCGCGACACGAGCCATAGTGCGAGCGCGAGGGCGGCGGCGCCCAACATCAACAAACCGACGATGATGGCGCCCGCCTTTGCGGCGAACGCCCTCTGCCCAGGCGTTTCCCGCGGCCAAGCCAGAACGCCGACAACATTTCCGGCGGCGCCCCGCATCGGAAGCGCTTGCTCGCCGTTTCTCGCGGCTGCTGCAAAGTGAAGCTGCGGAAGCGCCAGATTTACGCCCATAGTCGCGAGATCTTGCGGCGACAAACTCTGCACCATCACGAGGTAATCAACCGGACGCGCGGGATTGCGCCCGTGCGTATCCGGGCTGATTGGCGCCGCCGAAATCAAGGTGAGTTCGCCGTCGAGCGCCGCCATCGTCGTGGCCGTCATCTGGCGCTTCTCTGGCGCAACCAGTAGCGGCCCAAGGTTAAGGTCGGTTTGGATTGCGTGCGCCACTGCACGCGTCAGCCCCGCGGCGCGGCTTTGAGAATTCTCGGCGAACCAGGCGTGACGGACGGCGCCGTCACTGCGAACAATCAGCACGCCGTCGACGATGTTGGAATAGAGGTTATCGTCGATCCAGGGCGCATCCCAACGCAACGTCGTATGCTGATAGGCCTCGTCCCAAACTGCATAGTCCAACGCGGCATTTTCGATGGCCAGCACCTGTGCGCGCGATGCGCTGCGCACCAGTTGCGCGGTATGTCGTGCGAACGCCTCGTCCTGCTCGCGCGCAAACGACGACAGCAAGGCCGTCGCGGAGCCGACGCAAACCAGCACCAGCGCCAGGATCGGTCCACCTGCCGTTAACCAAGCGCGCGCTCGGCTGGAAGAAATCCTTAGGGGTTTCATCCCGGGAGGTTACACAAACTTAGCTTACGCGACCTTAGCGCCGCTGCGATTTCGCGGCGGCATGAAGGCCTAGATCGATCGGATTAATCGAGGAGCGCCCGTGCCAGCGATCTATGACAGCATCGGCAAAGGCTACGCACGCCGCCGCCAAGCGGACCCGCGCATCGCTGGAGCCGTCGTCGCAGCACTGGGCGACGCGCGCAGCGTGATCAATGTCGGCGCCGGCGCTGGCTCCTACGAACCCACCGACCGCGCCGTGCGAGCCGTCGAACCCTCCGAAGTCATGATCGCCCAGCGTCCCGAAGGCGCTGCGCCGTGCGTGTGCGCGCCCGCGGAAAACCTGCCGTTCGTCGACAAATCCTTCGACGCCGCCATGGCCGTCCTGACCATCCATCACTGGACCGATTGGCGCGCGGGCTTGCGCGAAATGCGCCGCGTCGCGCGCGACCGCATCGTACTGCTCACCTTCGACGTCGACGAGTCGGACTTCTGGCTTTCGCGCGACTATTTTCCGGGTCTGATGGCGCTCGATCAAAAAATCATGCCGCGCCTGTCCGATCTAGCCAGCGAACTCGGCGCGTTTCAATCAACGTCCGTGCCCGTGCCGCACGACTGCATCGATGGCTTCCTCGGCGCCTATTGGCGCCGTCCTGAGATCTATCTCGACGCGACCGCGCGCAAATCCATGTCGTCCTTCGCGCGCATCGACGTCCAGCCCGGCCTCAAGCAACTCGCGCGCGATCTCGACACCGGCGTTTGGCAAGAACGCAACGCCGCGCTCCTCAATCTTGACGCGCTCGACATCGGCTATCGCCTGCTGACCTGGACGTTCGATCCAACTTAGCACCGGACCGCTTGCCCTAACCGGGCCGCGCCTTATGATGACTGCACGGGCCAAGCGCGGGCGCCCGTTCAGACGGCATTCGTCCAAGACCCGCTCCGACCCCGTTTGGGGAATGGAGCGCATCACGATGCCAATTTCTCACGACACCATTTTCCTCACGCGCGGCGACATCGCGCAGCTGATGCAACCGGGCGACTATCTCGACGCCATCCAAGCCGCCTTCATCGCCAGCACGCGCGGACAGATCGAGTCGCCACCGCCGCTGCATCTCCAAGGCATGGGCGGCGGCATCCATGCCAAGGGCGCCGTCATGAAACGCGAACGCGCCTACGCAGCGATCAAGCTCAACGCCAATTTCCCCGGCAACCCGGCGCACGGCCTGCCCACGATCCAAGGCATCGTCGCGCTCTTCGATGCCGAGAGCGGCGCGGTTCTCGCACTGATGGACTCGATCGAAATCACTTTGCGCCGAACAGCAGCGGCGACAGCGCTGGCCGCGCGTCACTTGGCTCGGGGCGAAAATGTCAGCGTGACGATCTGCGGCTGCGGCGAGCAGGCCGCGCCCCAACTCGAAGCCCTCGCTCAGGTGTGCGCGATCGCTCAAGCTTATGCGTTCGATATCGACAGCGCCAAATCCCAAAGTCTCGCGGGAAAAGTCCTTTCTCTCCGCTTTCCAGTCGAGCCCGTTCGTGACCTTCACACGGGGACTCGCGCGAGCGACATCATCATCACCTGCACGACCGCGTGCACGCCATTCCTCGACGCGGACGGTGTCTCGCCTGGCGCCTTCATCGCTGCCGTCGGCGCCGACAATCCCGAGAAGAGCGAAATCGCGCCGGCGCTGATGGCCGCCGCCCATGTCGTAGTGGATTCGCTCGACCAATGCACAATCATGGGTGATCTGCATCACGCCATCGCTGCTGGCGCGATGGACTCAGCTGAGGTCTACGCATCGCTTGCCGATGTCCTGAGCGGCTCAGTTCCTACGCGCCCCGATCCCACCGACATCATCATTTTCGACTCCACGGGCACGGCGCTTCAGGATGTCGCGGCCGCTGCGTGCGTGTATGAACGCGCGCTCAGCACCGGCGCTGGTGAACAGCTGAAACTCGCATGAACGGACCGAACCCAACATTGGCTGAGCTGACGGCCGCGAGCCTGCGCGTCGGTTGCCTCGGGTTCGGCGGTCCTGCCGGGCAGATCGCGCTGATGCACCGCATCTTCGTCGAAGAGAAAAAATGGATCGATGAGGCGCGTTATCTGCACGCACTCAATTATTGCATGCTGCTGCCAGGGCCGGAGGCGCAGCAGCTCGCCACTTATGTCGGCTGGCTGATGCAAGGCGTGCGCGGGGGCATCATTGCTGGCGCGCTTTTTGTGTTGCCTGGCGCGCTGGTCGTGTTCGGCTTTTCTTGGCTCTACGCTGTCCACGGCGCCGCTCCCTTCGTCATCGGCTTGTTCTACGGCATCAAGGCCGCTGTGCTCGGATTTGTCGCCGAAGCTGTCTGGAAAGTCGGCAAGCGAGCGCTGAGGACGCGGTTCGATGTGGCGCTTGCGATCGCCGCGTTTCTGGCGCTCTTCCTGCTCGGCGTGCCGTTTCCGACCGTCATCATCGCTGCCGCGCTCACCGGCCTATGGCGCGCGCGCGGTGCGAAAAGCGCTGATGAGCCAAGCGAGGCATCACCCGCGCAACCATCGGCGCGCGGCGCCTTCTCCGCCGCTTTCGTTTGGACGCTCGCCTGGTTGGCCCCGCTTGCTTTGTCGTTCGCGTTGCTGGGTCCAAGGCACATCATCACGCAGGTCGGACTGCTCTTCAGCCAATTAGCCGTGGTGACGTTCGGCGGCGCCTACGCCGTGCTCGCGTATCTCCAACAGCAAGCAGTCGACGTCCAGGGCTGGCTCAGCACCGGCCAGATGATCGACGGCCTAGGGCTCGCGGAAACGACGCCCGGCCCACTCATCTTGGTCAATCAATATGTGGGCTTCATCGCCGGCTGGCAGGCGGAGGGCGGCAGTCTGGCGCTCGCGACTCTGTGCGCGGCGATGGCGACCTGGTGCACGTTCGCACCATCCTATTTGTGGATCTTCGCCGGCGCACCATTCGCTGAAAACTTGCGCCGCAACCGTCTCGCGTCGGCCGCACTCTCCGCCATCACCGCGGCAGTTTTGGGCGTCATCGCCAATTTGGCGCTCTGGTTCGCGCTGCACGTCATCTTCACGCAATCGACTTCGTGGCAAACGCCGTGGGGCCACGCGCTTGTCCTGCCCGCAATCACCACGTTCGATTTGACCGAAGCGGTTATCGCGCTCGCGGCGGGCATTGCGCTCATTCGCTTCAAAGCCAACGTCGCGCTCGTCGTGGTGGTCTGCGCCATCGCCGGCTTGCTGGCGCGCACCGCAATGTGACCTCGGGCCCTTTTCTCGCCCGCTTCGCATGCCTATTCCTCACCCATGAAAGTTTTTTCCGTTCTCTTGCCCGCCGTGGCGCTGATCCTCAGCGCTTGCACCAGCACCACGCCGACCAACGCCGACGTGCGCCAGGTCGTCTCGACGACATCGTTCGGCATGTGCGTCGGCTATTGCTCGACGCGGCTTGAAATCTCCGACGGCCAAGCCGTTCTCACGCGCTCCGCGCGTGGCGGTCGCGGCGGCGCCAATCTTCCCGATCAGCGCTTCACCGCGGCGCTGCAGCCCAACGAATGGCAGGAAATCGCACAACTCGCCGCCAGCACCTCGCTCAACGGCCTGCCCGACACGATCGGCTGCCCCGATTGCGCCGACGGCGGCGCGGAGACGCTCTCCATCGTCAACTCGGACACGCCGCGCACCATCACCTTCGATCACGGCGCAACGATTCCGCAAGCGCAACCACTCCTCGACCGCGTCCGCGCCATCCGCACCCGAATGACCCCGCCGAGCTAGCCGCTAAGCTGCACGCTGGCTTCACTGCGACTGATCGCGCCGCGCTGCTCCAGCGTCCGCAACGCCCTATAGAGCGCCTCGGGCGTCAGCCCAATTTCAGTCGCTACGCTGGCCCACGGCGAGCCAATCTTGACGGTCGGGGGATTGCCTTTGGCTTGCCCACGCAGCCACGCCAACAGCCGGTCGGGCGCGCGTTTGATGCGCAAGATTTCGATGCGCGATCGCAAGTCGCGAACCTGCCGGGAGAAGAACACCGCCAGGTCGCGTGCCTGACTATGTTCTGCATCGATCAGATCGCGCACCGCGGCCGAAGGCACACTGGTGATTTCGCAATCCGTCCGGGCCACGGCGTCGCAATGATAGTGATCGGCGAAGAGCGCCGCCTCCGCGAATGTCTCGCCAGGTCGCGCGGTGGCGATCGTTACAACTGACCCGTCCGACAGGTGGCGCACCACCTCCACGCAACCCGTGCGCACCTGAAAGATGGCGAGCGTTGGCGCGCCCTGGCGGAAAATAGTCGAACCCGCCGGATAACGCGCAGTGCGCGCCCCTGGGGCTTCATTGAAAATATCATCAAGCATGATCGTGATCATGGCGCGCCCACCGCCACGGCAGCAAGGTCCGCGCGACGGAAGGAGTTCAACATGAGACCTGCACTGTTCGCACTCGCCTTGTTCGCGAGCGCTTCTGGATCGGCGTTGGCGCAAGACCACAGCATGCACCATGACATGGGCGCCGCTCCCCTGCACGAATCCGGGCAGTCGGCGTTCGCGGCGATTCAGGAGACGGTGACAGCTCTCGAAGCCGACCCAAACACCGATTGGTCGCGCGTGAATTTCGATCGCCTAAGGCAACATCTCATAGATATGGACGAAGTCACCCTGCACGCCGCCATTCGCGCCGAACCCATAAATGGGGGCGAACGGTACTACGTGACCGGATCAGGACGCACATTGCAAGCGATCCAAAGCATGGTGATTGGACACGTCAATGCGATGGGCGATGCCGAGCGTTGGACAATGACCGCAGCGCCCTCGCGTGATGGCGCAGTGGTGACGGTGATGGCGAAACAACCAGCTGATTTGCCGCGCGTTCATGCGCTTGGCTTACTTGGCATGATGGCCGAAGGCGCGCACCATCAGCCCCATCATTGGATGCTCGCCACCGGCGCTGATCCTCACCACTAAGGAGCAAGAATGCGTAGCGTGCTCTCGGTTCCAGCGGCGTTTATCCTCTTGGCGTCGCCGGCGGTCGCGCAGGATCACGCTGGTCATCTCGAAGCGCCGCAATCGGCTCCGATGAACCACGACGGCATGTCGATGGACCACGAGACGATGATGGCCTCGATGACTGGTGCTTTTGGCGCCTATCCGATGAGCCGCGACGCTTCGGGCACGTCATGGCAACCTGATATTTCCGACCACGGCGGATTGCACGTCCACAGCGGCGCCTGGATGTTCATGGCGCACGCGATGCTCAACGGTGTCTATGACTGGCAGGACGGCCCGCGCGGTGATGAGAAGGCGTTCGTCTCCGGCATGGTGATGGGCGCAGCACGACGCGATTTCGCAAATGGCGATACGCTCAATCTACGCGCCATGCTTTCGCCCGATCCGCTCATGGGGGCGCGAGGTTACCCGCTATTGCTTGCAACGGGAGAAACAGCGAACGGCGTGACGCCGCTGGTGGACCGTCAGCATCCGCACGACCTCTTCATGGAGTTGTCTGCTTCTTACGCGCATCGCCTCGGCGCGAACGACAGCGTCTTCATTTATGGCGGCCTTCCCGGCGAGCCCGCTTTCGGCCCACCCGCCTTCATGCACCGCCTCTCCGCGATGGACTCTCCAGAGGCGCCGATCACCCACCACTGGCTAGACTCCACGCACATTACGTTTGGCGTCATCACTGCTGGCTGGGTGCATGATGCCTGGAAGATCGAAGCATCGCGCTTTCGCGGCCGCGAGCCGGATCAAGACCGCTACGACATTGAAAGCGGCGATTTGGATTCGACTGCGGTTCGATTGAGCTGGAATCCCACGGGAAACCTGGCGCTTCAGGTCTCGTGGGCGAACCTTACTAGTCCGGAACAACTTGAGCCGGATGAGAACGAGACGCGATGGTCCGCCAGCGGCATCTACACACGAGACATGGGTGAGAACGGCTGGTGGTCACTGACCTTGGCAGGGGGCATCAAGGAGCATCACGGCGACACGTTGGGCGCTTGGCTCGGCGAAGCAGCCGTACATCCAAACGAGAATTGGACCGTATTCGCGCGTGCGGAATCCGTTGAAGCCGACGAGCTTGCGCCCGGAACCAACACGGTTGCGCGTCTGAGCCTCGGCGCGATCCGGGATTGGCGTATCAATGATCACGCTGTTTTCGGCGTCGGCGCTCTAATCGAAGATCACTTCACGCCGGCCGCACTCGATGCGGCCTACGATGATCCGCGCGGCGCAATGGGTTTCATTCGGCTCAAGATCGGTTAGCGCTCGTTAACGCGCTACCACTTGCAAAATTCATTTCATTTTCGCGTTTATTAACGCGGGTTTGGCGGGTGTCGCATGAATGCGGCAGTAACCCTGTTCGCTCCCGAATCTTCATGGCTCGTTTACCGGGAGAGCGAAAAGTCCCGGGCTCAACCGCGGCCCAGAACGAGCGCTCTAAACCATGCCCGACGACGTTTACCAGCAGGGGGGACGAAACCCCTCCGTCGCCAGTTCTGCCGCTGGCCGCATCGCGCTGAAGCGCGCAACGATCGCCGTGGGCGCTGCCGCCGTCGGTTTGTACGGCCTCGGCGCGGTGCTCACCTATTCGCCGGAAGATCCGAGCCTCAACACAGCGGCTGACGGCCCGACGCACAATTTGTTCGGCGGCCCCGGCGCGGTGATTGGCGATCTGCTCGTGCAATGCTTGGGCGCCGCTGCGCCGCTCGCGATGGCAGCGCTTCTGGGCGCCGGCATTCTACGCATTGCGCGCAAGGAGCTGGTGCAGCGCATCGATAACCGCCGCGTGCTGGTGGCGATGCTTGGCGTCGTGCTGCTCGCAGCAGCCGCCACAACAATTCCAACGCCCGAAGGCTGGCCGCTGGCGACCGGGTTCGGCGGCATGATCGGCGATGCGTTCGCCAATTTCATCAGCGGTCTCGCGTCAGCGCCGGGTCTGCCGGCGCCGCGCATTCTGACCGGCATTCTCTGCGCCATTGGCGGCATCGTCTCGTGCGCCTGGGCGTTCCAAGTGAGTCCGCAGGACGTACGCAACGCCGCCGGCGTCGCCCGCCGTGCCGCGCAAGGCGGCGCTGCCGCCACGCAACGCGCCATCGGTTACGTGCAAGATCGCACGCGGCCTGCCGCGCAACCCGAACAATTGGAAGATCGCCGCGAACGGCCTGCGCCGCGTCCGCGCCCGGAGCGCGTCGAAGAGCGCCGCCGCGCGGCCATGCCGCAAACACGCGACGAAGCGCCAGCCGCGCCGCGCAAACCGCGCGCAGAGAAAAAGCCGAAGCCGCAGCATTCCACGCTGCATTTCGGCCGCGACTTCGATCTGCCCGACACCGATCTGCTCGCCCAGCCGAAGCAGCGCTCGACGCAAACCGATGCGCAAACTTTGCACGCGATGAGCCGTCAACTCGAAACCGTGCTCGCCGATTTCGGCGTGCAGGGTGAAGTGTTGAGCGCCCGTCCCGGCCCTGTCGTTACTTTGTTCGAACTCGAACCCGCCGCTGGCGTGAATCATCGCGCGTCGTCGGCCTGGCCGACGACATCGCGCGCTCGATGTCCGCCACCGCCTGCCGCGTCGCCGTCATCCCCGGCCGCAACGCCATCGGCATCGAGTTGCCGAACGGCAAGCGCGAAACCGTGTTCCTGCGCAGCCTGTTGAACTCGCCATCTTTCGCCGGCACGCAAGGCGATCTGCCGCTGGCGCTCGGCGAAACCATCGAGGGCGACCCCTTCGCGGCCGACCTCACCAAGATGCCTCACCTGCTCATCGCCGGCACCACCGGCTCGGGCAAGTCGGTCGGCATCAACGCCATGATCTTGTCGCTGCTCTATCGCCACACGCCCGACGAGTGCCGCTTCATCATGATCGACCCGAAGATGCTGGAGCTCAGCGTCTACGAGGGCATCCCGCACTTGCTGCACCCGGTCGTGACCGATCCGAAGAAAGCCGTCGTCGCGCTCAAGTGGACCGTGCGCGAGATGGAGGACCGCTATCGCCGCATGTCGAAGCTCGGCGTGCGCAACATCTCCGGCTACAACGAGCGCGTCGCCGACGCGTTAGAGCGCGGCGAGAAGCTCGAGCGCACCGTGCATGCGGGCTTCGATCCGTCTTCCGGCGAGCCCATCTACGAAACCCGCGAGCTGCCGCTCGAGCCGATGCCTTACATCGTCGTCGTCATCGACGAGATGGCCGATCTGATGATCACGGCCGGCAAGGAGATCGAAGCCGCCGTGCAGCGTCTCGCGCAGATGGCGCGCGCCGCCGGCATCCACGTCATCATGGCGACGCAACGCCCCTCGGTCGACGTCATCACCGGCACGATCAAGGCCAACTTCCCGACCCGCATCTCCTACCAGGTCACCAGCAAGATCGACTCGCGCACCATCCTCGGTGAGCAAGGCGCCGAACAGCTCCTCGGCATGGGCGACTTGTTGTTCATGGCCGGCGGCGGCCGCATCCGGCGTCTGCACGGACCGTTCGTCACCGACGCCGAAGTCGAGCGCGTGGTCGACATGCTGAAGGCGCAAGGCGCGCCGCAATACCGGACCGACGTCACCGAAGAGCCGAACGCCAACGGCGACGACGACAATCCCGAACTGTTCGACGGCGAAAGCTCCGGCGACGACATGCTCGATCGCGCCATCGAGATCGTCCAGCGCGACCGCAAGGCCAGCACCTCCTATCTCCAGCGCCGCCTCCAGATCGGCTACAACCGCGCCGCCACGCTCATCGAGCAAATGGAGAAAAAGGGCATCATCTCGGAGGCAAACGCCGCCGGGAAACGCGATATCCTGATCGACGTGGTGGATGAGGATTAGGGGCGGCGGCGTGCACGGCGCGCTATTGGTCGTTCGCGCTGAGAACCACGGCAACGACTCGATTCATCTGCAAATCCGCGCCAAAGGAATCGGTTCGCCCGTGGGCATCTACTTGAACTTCCCCGACGCCCATCGAGCGCAATGCTTCTGCGACTATCCGAGCGCGCTCGGCTGAAAGCGCGGCGTTCCGCTCGTTGCCGCCCGTGGTGTCGGCGTACCCGGTGACACGAGCCGTCACAACAAGACCACGAGCACGAGCCTGATACTCGCGAACGGCCTGTTCAAGTTCGAGTCGATACGGCGCAGCCAGGGTGGCCTGTCCCAGCCCAAAGAAAACCTTGATCGGCGAGGATTCCGGCGGACGAGCACCCAAATCGGCCACCGCAGTCTCCAGGCGCGTCAATCGGCTTCGCGTTTCGGACGCGTCCAGCGCATTAGGCCAACCGTCAACCGCCACGGAATTGAAACGCTCGCCTGCCTCGCGATTATTTTCGGCAACGCTTGCGACCACGCTTTCAAATTCCGCTGGGTTTCGCGCACGCGCGGCGGTGGTCTGTTGCTCGCTCCGCGCTTCGGAGATCGCCGAGTTCATTCCATCCAATACTTCGTGGTGGCGGCGATCCGCCGAATTGGCCAAATCGGAGATTTGGGACTGCAATCCCTCCAACCATTCGGGCGGGTCGTCGCTTGATACAGCGGCTACCCTTGCATTGCTAAGTAGCGCCGCGCGAACCAGCGCAACGTACTCTGCAGGTGATATTCTATTGGCCTCGAGCTGCTCGCACGCGGAAGCGGCAATCGCCATTTGGCGCTTGCTCTCATCAGATGCGAGGCGCATGTGCTCAACAACTTCACGATTGTGTGCGTTTGCGCCCGAACCTGCGATCGCGACGCCACCACCGTAGTCTCGCTCAATATTTGCTCGGAAAAAACTCTGGAACGAATTGCACATCGGTGAGCCGACTGGGTCTGGAGATGTGACGCACATCGACCCACTCAGCAGGAAGAACCCGGCAACGATAAAGAACGGCCGACGCATGGCTAACCTGGCGCGCCGGGTGCTGGAGTCGTCCCGCCATCGGCTGGTGGAGTGTTGTTCGGCGCCGGTGCGGCTGGCGCAATGGCGTTCGATGCGGGCGTGGTTGATGCGTTTTCAGGTGCGGTTCCAGCAGGCGTCGCCGCCGGCGGCGTTGGCGCAATCGCCTGCTGAGGGCTGGTCGTCGTCGCCCCGTTTTCTGACGGTGCGCTTGTGGCCGCGTCGGTAGCGACCGCCGGCGCGGTCTCCCTGACCTCACTTGCTGCGGCCATAGCCGCACGGGCGAAGCAAGTCCTACGCTGAGCATTCTGATGGATGAGATTGAAGTCCGCTCGGCTGACTTCTGCAAATGCGGCAGCGCCATTGCTTTGCATAGTGGTGATTGCTGCTATTCGATTTTGGCCGCCGCTAAGGTATTTGGGGATCATTGAGCCTATCGACTCTAAACCGGCGAGCACGTAGTCCGACGCCTCTCCCGCCGATTGCTGAAGTTGGGCTCGGCAGGCGCTGGCGCTCGCCATGCCCATCACCTGGACCCCAACCTCAAGCTCCGTCCATCGACGGGACGTAAAATCTTCCGCGGGCAAGGCGGCCGTCGCTTGTGCTTCGGTGAGCACCGCGGTTTGGTTCGAGCAAGCTGGGTCCGCGCAGAGGGCATCAATTTCGGCGTTCATAGCGTCGAACGCTGCGGGGTCCTCATAAGTGCCCGGCAGCACCGTCTTCAACATCCAACGATTGAATTGCGTTCGTGCTGTTTGAATCGCCACAGCTTGAGCTGGATAGGCTCTCACAAGGCGGCAGAAATGCACGTCGGAGACGCGATTCATCGCCTGCGCAAGAGCCCCCACAACTTGGCTTCGGTAGTCTGCATAGCGCCCATTCGCTTGAAGCGCCGGAGGTTGAGGGCCCGTAGGATTTTCCGTCCAAAGCCCGGAAACTTGAAGCTGAAGTTCAATGACCTCTGCGGTCCGCTCGACCGTGTAAGGCATCGGGCACGCAGCGCGCGTTGCCGCGTTCGGATCTGGTGCAGGCGCTTGCGGGTGCGGATCGGGTTGCGCATTCGCTGAAAACGGCATCACTGCCAGTGCTACAGCAACAAGGACTTGGAACAGCGTGTGACGCAGCATCGAATGCCCTCCCCGCCTATGACATTACTCTGGCGCAACAAAAACGCGAGTTGGATTCGAAAATGAGATTTTGGATTGTGACGCAATCCCGGCCAATCGATTGTTTTTGCTGCACAACAAAATCTATCCGCCCCCTCCACCACCGGCCGTATCATGGCTCATTCCATGTCCGCCGACGAACCCACTCCGCAAAGATCAGCGCCGCTCGTGCTGTGGCGTGTGGCGCAGGCGTTTTTGGTCACGCTGCACGCGCTCTTCGGCGGCCCGGAAGATGTGGCCACACACTCACGCGCAAGGCGCATGGGTTCATGGCCGGCTGGCTCCGCTGCGCCGAGGCGTTGATGCGCCGGCTCGCCGCGCAGGAGCGCTCGCCCCGGCATCCATTCGGCTCTAACAACGAGCACTCACGGCTGAGTTCGGCTTTACACGCGCGCTAATCGGCCTAGGTTTTGGTTCATCGCTGGCCACGACTTTGGGCGCCGGCGGCTGAGAGAAGCGCCTTTGCTCCCGCCTGATGGGAGCCGCTTCATGCCCGACCCGATCCAAGAAGATTCGTACGCGCATTTGCTGCGGCTGGTGCGCGAAGATCGCGAACAAATGCCCACGATCAGGGCCGCGTCGCGGAAGGCGCTCGACGAGTCGCGCGAGCTGCTGCGCCAAGTCGCGCGGGATCATCCCAAGATTCCGTGACGGCGATTTGAGGCTCGGGCTCGCGCGCGGAAAATAAATCTATCCGCCCCCTGCAGCGGCGGCCGTATCATCGCCCGCACCTGATGAACGCCGAACCTCCTCCGAACAGAACCGCACCGCTCGCGCTGTGGCGTGTGGCGCAGGCGTTTCTGGTCACGCTGCACGCGCTCTTCGGCGGCCCGGAAGATGTCGCGCGGCGGCACACGCTGAGAGCAAAAGCGCATGCCTTGATGGCCGGCTGGCTCCGCTGCGCCGAGGCGCTGATGCGCCGGCTCGTCGCGATCGAAGCGGCGGCCTATCCCAAACCCAACACGCGTCCGCTTCTACACAAGCCGCGCAGTCGCGTGCGCAAGCTGATGGGCTTCGACGCCGAGCATCCGGAAAAGTGGCGCGTGAGTTTGAGAAGCTTCGCTTCTCAGCGGGGATCGGTTTCCGGTTGTCGGGGTTCGAGCCCCGATAACCGACAGCGTTTCCGTTCAGCCTGGCCGCTGGCGGAGCGTTACGAAGCTTTGCTGCGCGTCTTCAACGACCCCGCCCCGTACGCGGCCCGCCTCGCGCGCCGTCTGCACGCGACGCCACACCGCCTCACCGAAACCCTCCGCGCCCCACGAGAAGCGTCCCACCGCATCGAGAATTTCGAAACGCTCGACGATGCGGTGCGAGAGCGATGGCGCCCGCATTTCAGCTCTGGATGAAGGGAATGGGCAGTAGGACGCGTTTCACACCGCAAGAGCGCGCACATTTCTGTGCGCGCCCCTACTGCCTATTGCCTACTGCCTACTGCCCCTAGAAGTGCGCCCGCAACCGCACATACCAGGCGCCGCCATTGAAGCCGAACGGCGAGGAGATCGGCGAAGTGGCGCCGAGGAAGCGGAGGACCGAGTTGGTTTCCGCGTCGGGGCGTTCGTCGAAGATGTTGTCGGCGCCGACGGCGAGTTCGACGTGGTCGTTCAGGTTCACGTGCGCTTCGGCGTCGACCAGGATCTTCGCATCGAAGCGGCCGAGTTCGCCGAAGGTCAGGTCCTGCCAGCCATCGTAGTAATTGGCCCGCACGAAGCCGCCCCAGCGATTGTTGTAATCGTAATTGGCGGTGACCACGGCGCGGTTGGACGGCAGCTGGTTTTCGTAATCGTAGAGCGTCTCCGGATTGATGTTCGCGAACTTGACGCTGCGAATCTCCTGCTCGTTCCAGCTATAGCGGGCGTCGAGCGTGAGATTGCCCATCGAGCCCAGATCGATCGCCTTGGTCGCCGCGATTTCAACGCCGCGAACGCGGGTGTCGAAAGCGTTGGCGAAGAAGCCGGCCGAGCGAACACCGGGGAAACCGGCATTGATAAGCGCGGTGTCCTCAGGCGAGCCGGCGGTGATCGATTGGTTGAGGAGCGCGATGCGGTCGTCGACATCGATCTGATAGACGTCGAATGTAAATGTCAGATCGCGGCTCGGAGCCCAGACGGCGCCTAAGGTGATGTTGACCGATTCTTCCGGATCAAGCGGTTCGGCGCCAAGCGTCACGGCAACCGGGCTTTCCACCGGGAACGTGCCCTGCAGAATGAGCGCACCCGAAGAGTCAGCCGTGGTGGTGACATCGAGCGTGTTGATCTGGCCCGGCGTCGGCGCACGGAAGCCGGTCGAAACCGTGCCGCGAAGCGCGAAGCCGTCGATCGGCTCCCAACGGCCGGAGACCTTCCATGAGAAGTTGTCGCCGAAATCGTCGTAGCTTTCGTAGCGGCCAGCCAAACCCACATTGATGCGATCGGTGAGCTCAGCTTCCGTATCGAGATAAACCGCCCAAGAATCGCGGCCGAATTCTCCGGCGGCCGAAGGCGCATCACCCTGGAAGCCATCGGAGCCGAAGGTGAACAGCGTCGCTGTCGGGCCTTGTGTGTAGGAGGCGAGATCACCAGCGTCGATCGTGTAGGTCTCGTTCCGCCATTCAGCGCCGAACGCGACGTTCACGGGGGTAGCCAGGCCCACATTCCAGGGCATGACGAAATCGAGATTGATCCCGCTTTCTTCCTGCGTGAGATCGCCCGGGCTGAATTCGAGCGGCGAGTTGATGCCGAGGCTCGGATTGATCGTGTTCTTCAGGAAGTAGCTGAGTTCGTTGCGCGCATAACGTGCACTCAGATCCCAGCTGAGCTGATTGCCGAGTTCACCGCGCAGGCCAAGCACGCCGGCATAGTCGAGAATGTCGGCGCCGAAGGTCGGATTATAGCCGCCGGGGAAGCGCGTATAGATCGGATTGAGCGATACGAAACCGCTGGGGCTCGAGGCATCGGCCGTCAGATAGTCGTTCGGATCGAGGCCGGCATTGACGATGTTGTTGACAATCGTCTGCGGGGTGTCGTTCGGCTCATATTCGTGCGTGACGTTGTTGAACGTGCAAACGCAGAGCGTGTTGCGCGGCTCTACATCGGTGACGCCGAACGGGGCGCGATAGAAGAAACCCGAATAGGTGCGCTCGTCAGCAACGCTGGCGTGGCCGTAGAGCGTGAAGTTCGTGAACGGCAGTTCGGCGTTCGCGAACGCGCGGATCATCTCAACATGGGGGTCGCCCCAGCGTTGCCCGAGGCCGTTGAACGGCACGTTCTCGCGACCGACGGCTGCGGCAACTGCGGCCGCATCCGGACGCGCGCTGCCGCGCGAGGTGATGTCGGATGAAAGATAGTCAGCGGCGATATCGAGGAAGCCGCCATTGCCGATGGTGATGCCGGTGTTGAAGCCGAGATTGAAGTTCTCGCCGTCATCCTCGTACATCTTGCCGTACTGCGAGCTGATATCGAGGCCGTCATTGTCATCGCGAAGGATGACGTTGATGACGCCAGCGATGGCGTCGGAACCGTATTGGGCCGAGGCGCCGTCGCGCAGCACTTCGATGCGCTTGATGGCGATGGATGGGATGAGGCCAAAGTCGACCGCTTGGGCGCCTTGGTTCACGGTGCCGAACGGTTCGGCTTGCAGGTTCACCAGCGCCGAACGATGGCGGCGCGAACCATTGACGAGAACGAGCGTCGAGTCAGGCGGCAAGTTACGCAGGTTCACCGGGCGGATGACCGCGGTCCCGTCCGCGATCGGAAAGCGTTGCGTGTTGATCGATGGCGCGACGGCAGTGAGCTGATCGGTGAGATTGCTCGAGGCTTGATCGGCAATTTCACCGACACCCAAGACATCAACCGGCGACATCGATTGCGTCGGCGATGTGCCTTGCGTGCGTGTGCCGGTGACGATGATCTCTTCGTCTTGCGGCGTGTCTTGTGCGAACGCGGGCAGAGAAGTGCCCAGCGCAAGAACGCCAGCGATGATGGCTAGAAGTTTTGATCCCGAATACGCGCGCATCGATCCCTCCCTCGAAGGCCGCTTCGACGCCACGTGACAAGAATTAGCCTTAATTCAGTATCGGATTCCCCAGGCAGGAGGGCTTTTCCGGCCATTCGTCGCGCCCAAAAGCGCCTCAGGCGCATCGGCGCTATACAATAACGCGGATGCAACGTAGCGTCAGCGTTCGCATGGCCAAGCAACGCCGCCGCCCGACTTTCTCACTCGCCGCGTTCGCGCGGTCGTGGGGCGGCGCGCTCGCGGGTCTCGCGCTGGCGATTCAGTGCTTCATCATCCAGCCGCACGTCGATGGTCTGGCGTTTCTTGCGCCGGCCCAAGTTGAAGCGACCACGGCGGCGAGCGATCAAGCCAATCAGCACGCGCCGATCACTTGCGTCATTTGCGAAGCCGCTGCTGTTTCGCGCACCGGCATTATCGCTGCGCCACCGGCGATCGCGCTTGTTGAAACCACACTTTATCTCGCCAACCCCGCGCCTGCGCTTCCTATCGTCGAAGCGCGGCCAACGCTGCCTTGGCAAAGCCGCGCACCACCCTCCTTCGCCTGATCGACCTTTGCAGCGCTCGTGACGCCCTGAGCGCGAACGCGCGTCCGCGCGCGTGCCTTTCAACGATCACGCTGGAGAAACAACGTGCATCTCAATCGCTACGCGGCCGCCGCTTTTGCCGGCGCCGCACTCCTTGCGGGGCCTGCGCATGCGCAGTCCGCAGACGATATCGCTCAGCTGCGCCACGACATGGATCAGTTGCGTCAAGACTACGAACATCGCATTGGCGACCTCGAAGCACGGCTTGCCGCGGCTGAAGCCGATGCGGCGGCCGCTCACCAAGCCGCGGATGCGGCTCAAGCCGCCGCTTCAAGCCAACCGGCGATCGCCGATGCTGGCGTCGATACAAGCGTACAAACTGTCGACAACACGCCCGTCGATAGCGGTCCACCGGCAGCGCCCGCGAACAGCAACCCGAACATCTACAATCCGGGCATCGCGGTGGCGTTGAACGGCATGTTTACCGGCGCGAGCCGGGATACGGGCGACACCACCTTCGCCGGCTTCGCGCCGGGTGGCGAAATTGCTCATCCGGCCCGCGGATTTTCGTTGGGCGAGTCGGAAGTCTCTTTCGCCGCGAACATCGATCCCTTCCTGGCGGGCTTTTTCGATTTCTCCGTGAGCCCTGAGGATGAGATCGCGCTCGAAGAGGCCTACATCCGCACGACGGCGCTGCCGGGCGGCCTGACGCTGAAGGCTGGGCGCTTCCTCTCGGGCATTGGCTATCTCAACGAGCGCCACGCCCACGATTGGAGCTTCTTCGACGCGCCGCTGCCGTATCGCGCTTTCCTCGGCAACCAGCTCGGCGACGATGGCGTGCAGATCCGTTGGCTGGCGCCGACAGATCAATTCCTCGAGTTCGGCGGCGAAGTGTTCCGCGGCGAGTCCTTCCCTGCTGCGGGCGCGGAAGATCACGGCGCCGGCTCCTACTCGGCGTTCGTGCACACGGGCTCGGACCTCAGCGTCTCAAGCTCGTATCTAGCTGGGCTTTCTTATGTTCACGCGAACGCCGCCGATCGCGAAAGCAATGGCGATCTCTTCAGCGGCGACACTGATCTCGCCATTGCCACGCTCATTTACAAATGGGCGCCGGGCGGCAATCCGCTGGTGCGCAACCTAACGATCGCCGGCGAGTATTTCTGGGGCCAAGACAACGGCACGTTCAACGGGATCGACGTCGATCAGTCGCACACCGGCTGGTACGTGCAGGGCGTCTATCAATTCATGCCGCGTTGGAGCGCGGGCCTGCGCGTCGCTGGCTTGGACTCGGATGATCCAGGCGCGGCGTTGCTCGGCACACAGCTCGATTCCATGGGCCATTCACCCATGGACTACACGGCGCTGCTGGAATTCGACACCAGCGAGTTCGGCCGTCTGCGCTTGCAATACACGCATGACGACGCGAGCGGCGCCGACGCCAACGACATTCTCACCCTTGGTTACACCGTCATCTACGGGCCGCACGGCGCGCACCGTTATTGAGGATCGCACACATGAAATATGCTCTCTTCGCCGTTGCGCTCGCGTCTGCTGCCATCGCCACGCCGGCCAACGCCAATCTCAACGTCTTTGCTTGCGAACCGGAATGGGGGGCGCTTGCCACCGAACTGGGCGGCGACAAGGTCTCAGTTTACACCGCGACTGTCGGCGGCCAGGACCCGCACCAAGTGCAGGCGCGGCCAAGCCTCATCGCACGCGCGCGCACGGCCAACATCTCCGTGTGCACGGGCGCTGAATTGGAAGTCGGCTGGCTGCCGCTGATCATTCAGCAATCCAGCAATGCGCGCATCGCGGCGGGCCAACCCGGCGCGTTCGAAGCAACGAGCGCGGTGCGCTTGGTCGAGCGGCCCTCAAGCGTGGACCGCGCCAATGGCGACATCCACGCCGCGGGCAATCCGCACATCCAAACCGACCCGCGCAACATCCTCGCGGCGTCGCGTGTGTTGTCGGCGCGCTTCGCACAATTGGATCCGTCGAACGCGGCAACTTACGCGGCACGGCAGGCAGACTTTGCGCAGCGCTGGACGGCGGCCATGACGCGTTGGCAAACGCGTGCGGCGCCGTTGCGCGGCGTGTCGATCGCCGTGCAACACCATTCGTGGCCGTATCTGACCAGCTGGCTTGGAATGACCGAAGTGGTGGCGCTTGAGCCGCGGCCGGGCGTGCCGGCGTCTAGCGGTTATCTCGCGCAAGTACTGCAGACGCTGAGCACACGTCCTGTGCGCTTCGTTATTCGCGCCGCGTACGAGGATCCGCGCTCCGGCGATTTCATCAGCCAGCGCGCGCACATTCCGGCGGTGACGCTGCCGTTCACGGTTGGCGGCACGCCGGGCGCGACGAACCTCTTCACGCTCTACGACGACACCATCACGCGCCTGCTCTCGGGGATTGGCCAATGAATCTGGAAAACCTTGAACTCGGCATCCTCTTCCCCGCCTTCTTGGCGGGGATGTTGGTGCTCGCCACGCACGTGCCGCTCGGCCAGCAAGTGCTGAACCGCGGCATCGTCTTTATCGACCTCGCCATCGCGCAGGTGGCGGGCTTGGGCGTGACGGCGGCGAGCGCCTTGGGCTTCGAAGCCGAAGGCTGGCGCGTGCAGGCAGCGGCAATCGGCGCGGCGTTGATCGGCGCGCTGTTGCTCACTTGGACGGAGAAGCTCTGGGCCGAGGTGCAGGAGGCTTTGATCGGCGTGCTGTTCGTGGTGGCGGCGTGCGTTGAGCTGCTGCTGCTCGCCAACAACCCGCATGGCGGCGAGCATTTGAAGGATTTGCTGGTAGGGCAAATCCTTTGGGTGCAGCCGCAGAATCTGATCCCGATCGCCATTCTTTACGCGGTTGCATTGGCGGCGTGGTTTGGATTGCGGCGCTGGCTGGGGCAGATCGGCTTCTATGTTCTGTTCGCGCTGGTGGTCACACAATCGGTGCAGCTCGTCGGCGTGTACCTCGTGTTCGCGAGCCTCATCATTCCTGCGCTGGCGGCGAAGCGCTTTGCTGAACCGCTGCGCTTGTTCGTCGGCTATTTCGTTGGACTTGCAGGTTACGTCGTTGGACTCATCGCCTCGTCGGTGTTCGATTTGCCGACGGGTGCGGTGATCGTGGTAACCTTGCTGGGCGTGTTCATTGTGACAGCGCTTGTCTCTTCGATTGTGCCGCGCAGCATCCGCGCTCAGCCTGCGGCGGCACAGCCTGTACCTGCGTGATACAGTAGCGGGGCCGGTGCGGCATTGTGCCGGCCCTCGCCGCTTTCCACATATGCGGTGAGGCAATCATGTTTTGGCTCGCCATTATCGCTGCAATCGCCCTCATCTGCGCGCTGAGCTGGTTCGGCGCACTCGTCGCACGGGGCAACTCGCGTCACGACCTCGACCGCTAACGCGGACGTGATCGGCGCATGAACATCGGCTGAACGGGCAGGTTCGGCGAAAAAGACCATTTGCGGGCAACGCGAACCCTTTTTTTCGCCACGCGTTTCGGCCAGATGAAAAACATGAACCGCCGTTCCGCCCTCCTCGCCCTTGCGGCGCTCGCCGTGTCGCCTGAGGCGCTCGCGCAAGCGACACCCGTTGTGCTCGCCGGCGCTGACCGCACCACCGGGCTCGACCAGGCCAACCGGGCGCTCAACGCTGTGCAACGAATGCAAGGCCGGTTCGTGCAGCAATCGCCCGGCGGGGCGCGCGCGACCGGCATGTTCTACATGCAGCGGCCGGGGAAACTGCGCTTCCAGTACGATCCGCCGGCGACAATGCTGATTGTTTCCGACGGCAGCGTCGTCGGCATGCGCGACACACAGTTGCGCACGACGCAACGCACGCCGCTGCGCTCAACGCCGCTCAACATCATTCTCGGACGCACCATCAATCTGGAGCACGACGCCCGCATCCTGCGGGTTTCGCGGGCGGGGCCCTGGCTCATGGTGACCGCACGCGACCGCTCAGGTCAGACAGACGGCCAGATCACGTTGCAATTCTTCGGCGACCAGACTGAGCTGCGTTCCTGGGATGTTATCGACGCGACTGGCGCACGCACACGAGTGACGCTCTCAGGTGTGACGCAGCCTGCCAGCCTGGATCAAAGTCTCTTTCGCTTGCCGGACGTGGTGTCGGGTAACCGCCGCGGTGGGCACTGATTTTCTCGGCGGTGCGCCAACCCCGAGAAGCGACAATCTGACAAGTGCTTTCGCTGAGCGAACCTTGATTTTTTCGCCCCTGTGGCGTACATACAACGCAAGCGGTCGCTGCTCATCCCCCTGGATGGCGTCGTCCCCCCGCTGACGGATCCAGCGCGGTGACCGTGGTGCCGGCCTTCCCCTGCCGGCGACTTGCGCCCCCCTCAAGGCGCCCCGAAGGCCCGGTCGCGGACAGCGATCGGGCCTTCTTCATGGGCCCAGACCGCGGCTAGACACCGGACACCATGCTTCGGATCGCCACTTGGAACATCAATTCGGTGCGGCTGCGCATCGACATGGTTTGCCGCTTCCTGACGGAGGCGAAGCCGGACGTGCTGTGCCTGCAGGAGATCAAGTGCCGGAACGGCGAGTTTCCGGAGAAGGCGTTCAAACAGGCCGGCTACAAGCACATGCACGTGGTTGGCCAGAAAGGCTGGCACGGCGTCGCCATTGTTTCACGTGTGAAGCTGGAGCCGGTCGAGGCGCCAAAAATCTGCCCGAAGAAGGAAGCGCGCATCGCCGCCGCCAAAATCGACGGCATCGAGGTGCACAATCTCTATGTGCCCGCTGGCGCGGACGTTCCCGATCTCAGCAATCCAAAATTCGCGCACAAGCTGCGCGTCCTCGACCGCATGAAGATCGCCTACAAGAAACGCAGAGGCGCGACGCCCACGGTTCTGGTGGGCGATCTCAACGTGGCGCCGGGCGAGCACGACGTCTGGAGCCACAAACAATTGCTAAAGGTGGTTTCGCACACGCCCGGTGAGACCGATCGGCTGAATGCGGTGCGCGATCTGGGCGGCTTCGTCGATCTCGCGCGCCAGCACAAACCCGATCCTGAAAAGCTCTTCACCTGGTGGAGCTATCGCAGCCCCGATTGGACCAAGAACAATCGCGGCCGGCGGCTCGATCACATCTGGGCCACGAGCGACATTGCGGCGACCTCGAAGCTCGAAGCATTCGAGATCCATGTTCCGGTTCGCTCTTGGGAACGGCCTAGCGATCACGTGCCGGTGGTGGCCGGGCTGACGTTATAGGGTTAACGCACCCGCATTTCTGCGTTGCAAATCTGAGCCCTGCGCCTGTGCGCCGCCTTGAGTTGGCAGAACAAGTTTGACATGTCCGGCCTGCACACCGCCTAAGTGGCTGTTCAGGCGTTGAACGGGGGCCCGTCCAGCGCACCGGAGGATTCGCGTTGACCGAGATTGCTGGCCTCAGACCCGCACCCACCAAGCACGCCCGGCTGATCAAATGGGTGGAGGCCGTCGCCGCGCTCACCAAACCGGACCGCGTCTATTGGTGCGACGGCTCGGACGAAGAATGGGAGCGGCTGACGAACGAGCTCGTCGCCGCCGGCACGCTGAAGCGTCTCAATCCGGAAGCGCGCCCGAATTCATTCTACGCTGCGTCTGATCCGAAAGATGTCGCGCGCGTTGAGAGCCGCACTTTCATTTGCTCGGAAGACAAAGCGGACGCCGGGCCCACGAACAATTGGCTCGCCCCGCAGGAAATGCGCGTGAAGCTCGATGGGCTTTTCGACGGCTGCATGCGCGGAAGAACGATGTTTGTTGTGCCCTTCTGCATGGGGCCGCTAGGGTCGCGCATTTCGCAGCTCGGCGTCGAGATCACTGACTCTGCTTACGTCGCCATCTCGATGCGCGTGATGACGCGCATGGGCAAAGGCGCGCTCGACATGATGGGCGACGATGGCTTCTTCGTGCCGGCTGTGCACACGCTCGGCGCGCCGCTCTCGCCTGGCCAGAAGGACGTTGCTTGGCCGTGCAACGAAGAAAAGTGGATCGTGCATTTCCCCGAGACGCGGGAAATCTGGAGCTATGGCTCCGGCTACGGCGGCAACGCGCTGCTCGGCAAGAAATGCTACGCGCTGCGCATTGCTTCAGTGATGGCGCGCGACGAGGGTTGGCTTGCTGAGCACATGCTCATCCTGAAGCTCACCTCGCCGCAGAACGAAGTGAAGTACATCGCCGCCGCTTTCCCCAGCGCATGCGGCAAAACCAATCTCGCCATGCTGCAGCCGACCATTCCCGGCTGGAAAGCGGAAACGATCGGTGACGACATCGCCTGGATGCGTTTCGGCGACGATGGCCGCTTGTACGCGATCAATCCGGAAGCCGGCTTCTTTGGCGTTGCGCCGGGCACCAGCGCGAAGACCAACAAGTCGGCGCTCGACACGCTGCATTCCAACACGGTGTTCACCAACGTCGCGCTCACCGACAAAGGCGACGTGTGGTGGGAAGGCTTGACCGAACAGCCGCCGGCGGGCCTCACCGATTGGCAAGGCAACCGCTACGTCGCTGACGATCCGAAATTCCCTGCCGCGCATCCGAACGCGCGCTTCGCCGTGCCGGCGGGCCAATGCCCGGTCATCGCGCCGGAATGGGAAGATCCGGCCGGCGTGCCGATCGACGCCATCCTCTTCGGCGGCCGTCGCGCCAGCGCGGTGCCGCTGGTGACGGAAGCGTTCGATTGGAATCACGGCGTGTTCTTGGCCTCTAACGTCGCCAGCGAAGGCACGGCGGCAGCGGAGAATAAGGTCGGCGAGTTGCGCCGCGATCCGTTCGCGATGCTGCCCTTCTGCGGCTATCACATGGGTGACTACTTCGCGCATTGGCTGAAGATGGGCGAGCGCGAAGGCGCGCAACTGCCGCGCATTTATTTCGTCAACTGGTTCCGCAAGGATCAGAACGGCAAGTTCGTGTGGCCGGGCTTCGGCGACAATGCGCGCGTGCTGAAATGGATCGCGCAACGTCTCGATGGCCGCGCCGAAGCGGACGAAACGCCGATCGGCAATGTGCCGTCGCGCGATGCGCTCGATCTCTCGGGCCTGAAGATGTCGGACAATGCGCTCGACACGCTTCTGGGCGTCGATCTCGACGTCTGGGACGAAGAGGCTGCTTTGGTGCAGCCGCACTACGAGAAGTTCGGCGATCGTCTGCCGAAACGCTTGTGGCAGGAGCATC
>JADMIO011346988.1_pt1 | contig 33259 bp, 21 predicted proteins | sample 8958161 | NCBI WGS metagenome assembly JADMIO01 (sample SAMN16585339, study PRJNA669376) | soil metagenome | isolation source: Crop rotation soil | place: USA: Cullars Rotation, Alabama | collected 2011 | reverse complement strand
GCCGCGACTTCAAGTCACGTGAATTCCAAGCTTCGGATCCCACTGTGCTGGAAAGGTCGGTCAACATCTTCTCGGGCCTCGGGCTGCTGCTGCTGTTCGGCGTGGTGAAGAAGAACGCGATTCTACAGATTGACCACACGAACGAGCTTCGCTCGCACGGCATGGAGCGCCTTGAGGCGATCGTGCAGGCGAACAGAGACCGACTGCGGCCCATCCTGATGACGACGGTCGCGCTCGTCGCAGGGATGCTCCCGCTCACGCTCTCGACCGGCCCCGGCGCGGGCACGAACCGCTCCATCGGCGTGCTCGTCGTCGGCGGCCAGAGCCTCTGCCTGCTGCTGACGCTGCTCGCCGTGCCGGTCTTCTACTCGCTCTTCGACGACCTCAGCCGCGCCCGAATCTTCTCGCGCGCTTGGTCGCGCGTCGGGGGCGGTCTGGCTTGGGCGCGTCGGCGCGCGGCGGCGACCGCGCAGATGTTCTTCGGGATGATAGGCAGACAGTAGGACGAAGTTTTATCGCGGCGGACGGCGCGAAGCCGTCACGAGCGCCGGCGGCCGCGTTCAATCCAACGCGGGCTCTTTAACCCGACACGGATACTTTTATGATTCGTAACAGGCTCTATTTCATCAACGGCCTTCTCGCCGCGGCGCTGCTCGCCGCGGCGGCCCCCGCCCCCGCGCTCGCGCGGCAGCAGGGGCAGCGCAGGGAAGCGCCGCCCGCGCCAACGCGGCAGTTCTCCGGCTCGATCTTCGGCGGCGACTCGAAGGCCAAGGACTCGACGCCGCCGGAGGTGGCGAAGGCCGAGGGCGCAGCGCCGTCCGAAGGGTCGAAGCCGAAGGACGCGCCGAAGTCTGTCTTGGAGGCGAAGTCGGACGCGGAGGCGAAGGCTAAGGCGGCCGCCGTCGCCTGGAAGCTCGAACAGGCCAAGGCCCCCGCGCGCGAGGCGAAGGCCGCCGCGCCCGACGCGGCCGAGCCGGACGCGGCCACGCCCGCGCGCCGGCCCGTCCCTTACATGACCGTCGCCGTAAAGGTTTCGGGCGGGCGCGGCCGCGTCGCGCAGGACGCGGCCGCGCCCGCGCCGGCGCAGACCACTTCGCCGCAGCCCGCGCAGACCACTCAGCAGCCCGCGCCCTCTTCCAACAACCCGCCCGCGCAGACGGGCGCGCCAGCGCAGGGGCCGCAGACCGCCTCGCCCACGCAGTCGCAGACGCAGCAGTCGACTAACCCGGCCGCGCCCGCGCAGAGCCAGCAGCAGCCCGCGCAGCCCGCCGTGCCCCCGACCGCGCCGCCGGACACGCAACTCCCGAATCCGCAAGCGCCCGCGCAACCGACCCGGACGCAGACTCAGCCCGGCGCGCCCGGCGGTCAGGTGCAGCCGCCCGTCGGCCCCGCGCCGCCGGGCCGCGAGAGCGTGCCGAGCCCCGCGCCCGCCGACGCGACGCTCAACGTGCCGCAGGTCGCGCCCGGCTTCGAGGCGCGGCAGGGGCCCTTCCCCGTGTTGGAGCGCGTCGGCGTGGACATGGGCGAGCAGCGCGCCCTCTCCATGCGCGACGTGATAGAGATGGCGCTCTCGAACAACAAGGACATAGAGGTCGCGCGGCAGAACGAGCGCGCCGCCGAGTTCGACCTGAAGGCCGCGCGCGGCGCGTACGACCCGCGCTTCTCGACCCTCTCCTACTACGAGAAGACCGAGACGCCCGCGACCAGTTTTCTGTCGGGCACCTCGACGGGCTCGGTCACGCAGTCCGGCCTCTTCAGCTCCTCGTCCGTGCAGGGGCTCTCGCCGAAGTTCGGCGGCGGCTACCGCGTTGACTTCGTCAACAACCGCGTCACGACCAACAACCTCTTCGCGGCGCTCAACCCGCAGTACCCGACCTCGCTCACCTTCAGCTACACGCAGCCGCTCTTCAAAGGGCGTGACTTCGACCAGAGCCGCCGCCAGATAGAGATAGCGAAGAAGAGCCTTTCGCTCACGGACGCGCAGTTCCGCCAGCGCACAATCGAGACCATCACGAACGTGCAGCGCGCCTACTGGGACTTGGTCTACGCGCTGCGCAACCTGCAGATTCAGCGCGAGGCCGTGCGCGACGCGCGCGAGCAGTTGGAGCACAACCGCCGCCTCGTCTCGGAAGGCATGCTCGCGCCGATTGACGTGGTCGCGGCCGAGGCGCAGGTCTCCGGCTTCGAGCAGAGCGTCTACTCGGCGCTCGACGACGTGAACCGCGCCGAGAACAGCCTCAAGAACCTCGTCGCCGAGAACCGCGAGTCGCCCATCTGGCGCGTCTCGCTCGTGCCGACCGACAACGTCGACGTTCAGGCGCCCGCGGTCGATCTGACGGAGGCGATGCAGGTCGCCCTAAAGTCGCGCCCCGAACTTGCGTCGTCGGACGTGGCTCGCGAGATAAACGAGATAGAGCAGCGCTTCGCGCGCGATCAGGCGAAGCCGCAGGTCGACCTCGTCGCCTCCTACGGCATGGTGGGCATCTCGGGCTCGCTCACGTCGCAGGGCGGCGTCAACCCGCTGACGGCTCAGAACGCGCAGATACGCGACCGCATCAACCAGCTCTCGGCGCTGCAAGGTCTGCCGCCGCTGCCCGACGTGCCGACGACACCCCTTCCGGACGTGCTCGTCGGCGGCGAGTTGCAGTCGCTCGCGAACATCGCCGCGAACCGCTTCACGAACTTCCGCGCCGGGGTCACCATCAACCTGCCGTTCCGCAACACGACGGCCAAGGCGCAGCTCGGCCGCACGCTCGTCGACGCCGAGCGCATACGAACGCAGCGCGAGCAGTTGGAGCAGCTCATACAGGTCGACGTGCGCAACGCCATACAGCTCGTCCGCACGGCCGAGTCGCGCCTGCGCGCGGCGGCGACCGCCCGCTCCGCCTCCGAGCAGCAGTACGCTTCGGAGCAGCGCAAGCTGGACGCCGGGCAGTCCACGGTCTTCCTCGTCCTCGAACGCCAGACGCAGCTCACGACCGCACGCGGCAACGAGCTGCGCGCGCAGACCGAACTCAACAAGGCCATCGCAGACCTACAGCGCGCCACCGGCAACGCCCTCGAACAGAACCGCGTCGAGATTCAGCTTAAGTAGGACTTAGAGGCAGGTCGGCGCCGCGCGCTACCGCGGGCGGCGCCGACCTGCCTCGTCTTTGGCGTCGGGCTGTTTAGGGAGTTTGACGAGCGCCCAGAGCGGCCAGTGGTCGGAGAGGTCTACCGACTTGTCTATGCCGAAGCCCGTCGCGTCGAGGCCGCGGAGCCAGAGCCAGTCGAGCTTGAGTTCCACGATGAACGTGCGCCACGTCGTACGGTCGTCCGCGAAGGGCGTGGCGAAGCCCGCGTCCGTGAAGAGCCTGCGCGCCGCCGCCACGTCCTTCTGCTTGAGCGTGTTGAAGTCGCCGAGGACGATGGCGGCGCGCGCGTCGGGGAAGCGCTTGAGGTCTTCGAGGACTGTGTTCCAGTGCCCGACCTTCTTCTCGACGGGCATGCGCGTCTCCGCGTGCACGGAGTAGACGCGGAGGGCCACGCGCCCGACCGTCACGGTCGCGCCGACCGCCACGCGCCTGCGGCCGTCGGGGCCTTCGTTCGCCAGCACCAGGCGGTCAACGTCGCTTAAGGGGAAGCTGCTCAGGAGCGCGACGCCCGTCTCCTCCTCGCCGTCGCCTTCGGGCGAGGGCGGCGCGGCCCACGCGTAGCGCATCCCGAGCGCGTCGGCGATCTGACGCGCGGTGTTGACGTTATCCGTGCGGCGCTTGTTGCGGTCTACCTCCTGAAGCCCTATGACCTGCGCGCCGCCTATTTCGGGGTCTTCGCGCAGGAGCTTGATCAGCTGTTTCAGCTCCTCGCCGCCGCGCCAGCGTATGTTGTAGGAGACGACCTTCAGGGACTCGGGCGCGGGGGCGTGCGCCGACTTCAGCTCGCCCCCGACTTCGAGCAGGTTCGCCCCGCGGTCGCCCCGCGCGGGCGCGCGCGGCGGCATGAGGCAGAGCGCCGAGACGAGCAGGCAGAGCGCCGCGACCGCGATTGAAGACTGCTGAACGCTTAACATCTCCGGCCTCACTTCCAGACTTCGAGCCGCAGGCCGTCGCGCGCCTCCAACGTCTCGCCGTCCCACAGGCGCGCCGCCTCGGCGGCGATGTCCACGCCGTCCCACTCCGGGTATAGGTGCGCGAGCATCACGCGGCGCGCGCGCGACTGGCGCGCGAGCCCCATCGCCTCCTCAAGTTCGAGGTGCGTGCGGACGGGCTTCGAGCGGAAGAACGAGCACTCCATCAGAAACAGATTTGTTGCGCGCGCGAAGCCCGCGAGCGCGTCCGTCGGGCCCGTGTCGGAGGTGTAGACAAGCGACGTGCCGCCCGCGTCCGTGAGGCGCACGGCGAGGCTCTCGCTCGTGTGCGGCGTCGAGAAGGTCTCGGCGCGAAGGCCCCCGAAGACCTCGAACTCGGCGCGCGGCGAGACCTCGCGCACTTCGAGCGGGAAGGGCTGCTCGAAGAGCCTGTAGTCGCCCGCCTCGTCGAAGCGTTGCAGGAGCTTGCGCGTCCCGCGCGGGCCGTAGACGGTGAGGGGCTTCTCGCGCCCTCGCGTCTGCGGCGCGTACTTCGTCCCGAAGAGGAAGGGGGCGAGGCCGCCTACGTGGTCGAGGTGGAAGTGGCTCACCCAGACGGCGTCGAGGTTCGGCCAGTCGCAGCCCTCCTCGGCCATGCGGTGCACGGCCGGGCCGCTCATGTCGAGCATCAGCGTCCCGCCCCCGGCCTCGAGCCAGTGGGCCGAGGACGAGCGCCGAGGGTGCGGCACGGACGTGCCGGAGCCGAGCACCGTGAGCTTCATCTTCAGGCGAAGACCTTTCCGGGGAGACGCGTGAAGGCTATCAAAATTCGGCCGCCGCCGCGAGCCTTCCGAATGCGGAATTCGGATTGCGGAATGCGGATTGAAAGGAAGATGAGAGACGGCGTCGCTCTCATCCGTCTTCAAATCCGCATTCCGCAATCCGAATTCCGCATTCCCCTTGACCGCGGGCGCGGCTTCGCGCTACATCTTTCCGCGGCGTTTGAATCGAAGCTCGCGGGGACGAGAGGGGACGGATGCAGGGCGTTGTCTCGCTGCTCGACGACCGGCACTACGCGCGGGTCGAGGCCATCTGGGAGGAGCTGGGGCAGAAGTTCGACGTGCGCGGCATGTACGTCAACTCCTTCCCGCACTTCTCATTTCAGGTCGCAGAGGAGTACGACGAGGAGGCTTGCGCGCGCGCCCTGCGCGAGCTCGCGGCGCGCACGTGCCCCTTCCGCGCGAGAACCGCCGGCCTAGGCATCTTCACCGTCGCCAGCCCGATACTCTACATCCCCGTCGTACGCAGCCCCGCGCTCTCGGAGCTTCACGCGGCCGTCTGGCGCACGGTCAGGCAGGCGACGCCCGGCCCCGTCGCGCACTACTACCACCCCGAAGAGTGGGCCCCGCACATCACGCTCGCGCACGGCGACATAGACCAGGACAGGCTCGCCGAGATCGTGCGCGTACTGAGCCGCAGGAACTTCCACTGGGAGTTCAACGTCACGAACCTCGCAATCATCTACGACACGGGCAGGCAGCAGGGCATACGCTGCCGCTTCAACTTCGGGGGGGAGAAGAATTGACCGCTGAGACTTATCGCGCGGGCGACGCGGGCGAGGGGCTTGAGCTTGACGTGCTGGCCGTCTTCTCGCACCCGGACGACGCGGAGCTGACGGCCGCGGGCACGCTCTTGAAGATGAAGGCGCTCGGCCACCGCACGGGCGTCCTCGACGTGACGCGCGGCGAGATGGGCACGCGCGGCACGCCCGAGGGGCGCTTCGAGGAGGCGCGCGAGGCCGCCCGCGTCATGCGCCTCGACGTTCGCCTGAACCTCGAACAGCCCGACGGACACGTCTGGGTGACGGAGGAGGCGCGCACGGCCCTCGTCCGAGTCATACGAGCCTACAGGCCGAAGGTCATACTCACGGCCCACTGGGACGACCCGCACCCCGACCACGCGAACACCTCGCGGCTAGTGCGCGAGTCGGCGCGCCTCGCCTCGATGCGGCGCTACGACGAAGAGGCGGGGCAGCCGGCCGTGAAGGTGCCCGCGCTCGCGCACTCGGCCTACTCGCGCCTCGTCGCGCCCTCGTTCGTCGTGGACATCTCCGACCACATCGAGGAGAAGATGCGCGCGATACTCGCGCACCGCTCGCAGTTCTTCGACCCGGCCTCGAAGGAGCCCGTCACGCGCATCAGCGAGGAGGGCTTCCTCAAGCAGCTCGAACACCGCTGGCGCTACGTCGGCTCGTTGATAGGCGTCGCCGCGGGCGAAGCCTTCTACGTCCGCGAGGCGCTCAACGTCCACGACCCCGTCGAGCTGCTCACGCGCCCGATGAACATCTACTCCTGAGGGCGCGCGCCCGGCTCTATTACTTCAGCGTGACCGCGCCGCGCAGCTCTATCTGCTCGGACGAGCGGCCGACGAGTATGTCGAAGTCGCCGGGGTCTGCGCGCCAGCGCCTGGCGTCGGCGTCGTAGTAGGAGAAGGAGCGGGAGTCGAGCGTGACGGTGACGCGGCGCGACTCGCCGGGCCGCAAGGTAACTTTGGCGAAGCCCTTAAGCTCCTTCGCGGGGCGCGCGGCCCGAGAGTGCGTGTCGCCGACGTAGACCTGCGCCACGTCCGCGCCCTCGCGCGGGCCCGTGTTCTTCACGTCGAACGCGACCTCGTAGAGCGGCAGGCCCTTCGGGTCGCTCGACCCGCCCGAAGTGGCGGGGCGCACGGTCAGGTTCGTGTAGCGGAAGGTCGTGTACGAGAGGCCGTGGCCGAAGGGGAAGAGCGGCTTCGTGTTGTTCTTCTCGTAGCCGCGATAGCCGACGAAGACGCCCTCCTTGTAGACCACGCGGTTCGTGCCCTCGGCCGGGTAGTAGCTGTCGTGCGTGGGGTTGTCCTCCCAGCGCCGCTCGAACGTGACGGGCAGGCGGCCCGAAGGGTTCACGTCGCCGAGGAGAATTTCCGCCAGAGCAGTCCCGCCCTCCTGCCCCGGATACCAGGCCTGCAAGAGCGCAGGGATTCGGTCGAGCCACGCGCTCGTGTCGTAGCCGCCGCCCGAGGTGACGACGACGATGGTGTTCCTGTTCGCCGCGGCCATCTCTGAGATAAGGTCGTCCTGCCCGACGGGAAGCTGAAAGGTTCTGTCCGCGCCCTCGCTCTCGGTCTCCGGCCCGAAGCCCGCTGCGACCACTACCGCGTCGGCCTTCGACGCCATGCGCCTCGCCTCCTCGGAGACGGCCGAGCCCTGCCGTACAACGCCCATCTTCAGGCGCGAGCCGAGCCAGCCCGAACGGCCGCGCTGCTCAAGGACGAACTTGTGCGGGCGCGCGTCGAGCTGAAGCGTGACGCGGCCCGAGAGCGCCCGAGAGGTCTGCCAGTTGTCTATGACGGGCTTGTCGTCAACATACAGACGATGAAAGCCGCCGTCCTCGCCCGTCGACTCGACGAAAACGTCGTACGAGCCCGCCGACTGCGGCGTGTAGTAGCCCGTGCGGCGCGAGGATAGCGTGCCCTCCGGGAAGCTCATGCCCGAGCCCGAGTCGCGGCCGAAGTTCACGTAGCGCTCCGTGCGCGTGACTACGGGCTCGCCCTTGAGGTCTTCGCCCTTGAAGTACTCGACGCGGAGGCCCGGCTGCCCCGTTGCGTCCGCGGCCGTCCTGAACTCCGTGGCCTGCGCCAGCTCGGAGAGCGTGGGGAGGCCGCGTTGGTAGAGGACGTTGACCGTGGGGCCGAGCGCGTTCGACAAGCCTTCGAGGAAGCTGACGGCGGCGAAGGGCTCGACGCGCGCGCTGCCGCCGCCGACGGGCACGGCCGGGTACGCGTCGGGGCCGACGACGAGGATAGTCTTGAGTCTTTTTCTGTCGAGCGGGAGCACGCCGCCCTCGTTCTTCAGAAGCACCATGCCCTCGCGCGCGGCCTGCAAGGCGGCCTGTCGGCCCTGCTGGTTGAAGCGCGGGATTGAAGGGTCGGTCTGGTCGCGGTCGAGCCAGCCGAAGCGCGCGGCCGTTCGGAGTATGCGGCGGACGTGCTCGTCAATCGTCGCCTGCGAGACCTTGCCCTGCTCGACCGCGGGCAGGAGCGTCCTGGCGTTCATGAAGGCCGGGCCGGGCATCTCCAAGTCCTGCCCGCCGTTCGCGGCGGCGACGCCGTCGTAGGTCGCGAACCAGTCGGACATCATCAGGCCGTCGAAGCCCCACTCCTGCTTGGCGATGTCGGTCAGGATGTGGTGGTTCTGCGAGGCGTGCTCGCCGTTGACGAGGTTGTAGGAGTCCATCATCGCGCCGACGCGCGCCTCTTTGACGGCGGCCTCGAAGGCGGGCATGTAAATCTCGCGCATCGTGCGCTCGTCTACGACGGAGTCCGTGTTGTGGCGGTCGAACTCCGAGTTGTTCGCCATGAAGTGCTTGACGGTGGCCGAGACGCCCTGCGACTGAACGCCCTTTATGTAGCCGACGACGATGCGCGAGGCCAGGAAGGGGTCTTCGCCGAAGTACTCGAAGTTCCGGCCGTTCATCGGCGCGCGGTAGATGTTGACGCCGGGGCCGAGGAGGAAGTGTACGCCCTTGGCGCGCGCGTCGCGGCCGATCTCCGTCCCGACGCGCTCGGCGAGCTGCGGGTTCCAGGTGGCCGCGAGCGAGACGCCACCGGCCATCGCCGTGGCGGGGCCGAAGTTGCGAACGCCCAGAGGGCCGTCGGCCATCTTCAGGCGCGGGAGGCCGAGGCGCGGCAGGTCGCGCACGAAGAAGCCGTCCGTGCCGCCGAGCATGTCGATCTTCTCTTCGAGCGTCATCTTGGCGAGTATCGCCTCGACGCGCGCGTCCGTCTGGGACGCCGTCTGCTGCGCCGTCGTCTGCGCGCGCGCCGGGACGAGCGTGTTGAATAAGAGTACGAGCGCGGCTGCCGCGGCGCGCAGAGACTTTCGCATGGCTTTAACCTTTCGAGGCGGTGTTTGAGTCCAAGAGGGCTTCTTCTTCTTCTTGGGAGCGCGGGCGGGGATGCCCGCGCTCCCAGGGAAAGGGCCGCGCTTACTGTTGACGAAGCGCGGGCATCGGGATGGGCACGTTGTATGTGCGCGCGCCCGCGCCGACGCCGTTTTCGCAGGTGTTGGGCGGCGTCGTGCAGATGCTGCGCGTGCCCTGACACTCCGCGGCCCAGAACATGTAGCCGAGCATGCCGTTCGTAGTCCCGACCTTCGTCGCGACCGTCTGGACGTACGCGCCCGTGCTGTTCTCAAGCGACGTGCTGAAGTTCACGCACTCGGGCGCGGGGCGGCTCCCCGTCACGATGTAGAGTGAGCCCGTGAACTTCGCCGCGGCGAGCGGGGGTATCGGCGGGCTGTACTGCGCCTTGCCGTCGATGTGCTCCTGCCAGTCGGCCTGCGCCGCCGAAGCGCTCGTGAACTGCTTGCTCGCCACCATCGCGTTCGCGTAGTCGAGCACGGGCGCGGTCGTGTTGAGCCAGTCGGTCGTCGCCTTCCGGCACAGGGCGATGAGCCAGCGGTCTCCCGAGGCCAGGTCAATCGTCAGGCGCGCGGCGTGGTTCGCGCCCGTCGCGTCGTAAGGCAGTTGCGAGCGGTACGCGTTGATGAAGGCTTGCAGGCCCGTAAGGTTCGGGCTCGTGTTCTCCTCGTAGTCTATCTCTATGCCGACGCCGAGGGTCTTCGCGACCGCCGCCGCGTTCAGGCCCAACTGCGTCGGGTTGCTGCTGAGCGCCTGGTTCCACGCGTCGACGTAAGTGATGCCACCGATTGAGAGCATGACGCGGACGCCCTTGCTCTTGAAGTAGTTGACGACCTCCTGCGTCATGCCGCGCGGGACGCCGTTCAGAGTCCCCGCGTCGGTCGTCTTGTTGAGAAGTTTTAAGGGCTGGACGAAGCTGAGGACGACGACGTTGACCGAAGGCAGGCCTGTGCCGTCGCCGCGGTCTATGAGCCAACGGTTCTTCACGTCGAAGTCCGTCATGTCGCGCACGGAGGCCCACGTGCAGTAGTCGTTGCCGCAGTGCCACGCGCCGTAGACCGAGACGGGCGTGGCGAGGGCGGGCGCGGCCTTGAATGAAACGAGCAGGACTATCAGCAGCAGAAGTCTCTTGAACATGACCCCTCCTAATCGAAGGCCCGTGCGGTTTTCACGGGCGCGTCTGTGCGCGCCGCGGCGCGACTCGGCGGGGCTCGCGCGCGCGCCGCGGCATTGAGGCTTCTTCGGCGAACTCAAGCGGGGGAAGAGTAAATGTTAACCGCGGCCCGCGGCCGTCACTGCTCCCCGCGCTTCGGGGGCGGGGCGGCCAAGGTCTTGACGCGCGCCTTCCACTCGGCGGGCGTCGCCTGCCTCAGGACGGAAGCTCCGACGCGGCGAAGACCAGCGCCCTGACGCCCGGCAGGGCGGGGAATTCGAGCGCGGCCTTCGGCTTTGCGGCCTCTTCGAGCGCGGCCAGCCGCGCGTCGCGCCACTCCGCGCCCGGCGCGACGCCCTTCTCGATGTAAGAGAGCGCTTCGAGGCCGATGGTTCCCGTGCGCGAGAGGTCTGCGGCGAGCGGCCTCGCCTCCGCGAGCGCGGGCGAGCCGTCGATGAGCGCTTCGAGCTCCGGCCCCGCGGCCTGCCACTCCGAGAGCGTCGCGCGAAGCTCTCGCGCGCCCGACTCGAAGCGCGGCGCGTCAGAGAGCAGAGACTCGACGGCCGCGTTGAAGCGCCGGGCCGCCTCGCTGTCGGGGCGCGCGGCGTCTATGAGCCCCGTGAGCGGACTCAACATCGTCTGCGGGCGCTCCTCGCCGCGCCTGTACTCCTTCACGGGCTCGACGACGGACGCGAGCGTCTGCAACGCGCGCGAGTCGCGCCCGCCCGCGAGCCTCCGGAGCATCATCGCCTGATTCTTCTCGTGCGTGAGCCCGAGCTCTTCGAGCTGCGCGCTCACGACCGAGAGCCGCCGGTACATGTCTTCAACGTCCCGGACTTCGCGCGGAGACCAGAGGCGCTCGGCTATCGCCGCCGTGCGCGGCCAGATGCGCGAGTCGATAGTCTCGGGGCTCACCCACTCGCCCCACATCGTCGCCTCGCCGCCGAGCACGCGCGCGGCCTCTGTCGGCGTGAGCGTCGAGCCTTCGGGCACGGGGTCGTTCAGGTAGTGCGCGGAGGCGGGGAAGATGAGGTCTATGTAGAAGCCGTTCGAGAGGATGCCTTCGTAGCCTAGGCGCGCGGCCTCCGCCAGAGCCTTGGGGCCGCGCCACGAATGGATGACGACATCCTTCGGCAGGTCGGGCTGGAAAATCTCGTCCCAGCCCATCATGCGCTTGCCGTGCTTCTGTAGGATTTTGAGGAGCCGCTGGTTGAAGTAGGTCTGCAAGGCGTGGTTGTCCTTGATGCCGTGCTCGCGCATGAAGGCTTGAATCTTCGGGTTCGCGTTCCACTGCCTGCCGTTGTTCTCGTCGCCCCCGATGTGCATGTAGGCGTCGGGGAAGAGCGCGGCCATCTCGCCGAGGAAGGCGTCGAGGAACTTGTAGACCTCCTCGCGCGTCGGGTCTAAGACGGGGTCGAAAATCCCCGCGCCGCGCTCGATGGTGTAGGGGCCGGGCGCGCTCCCCAACTCGGGGTGGCCGACGAGCCAGCTCGTGCTGTGGCCCGGCAGGTCGAACTCGGGGACGACGCGTATGCCGCGCGCGGCGGCGTAAGCGATGATGTCGCGCGCCTGCTCCTGCGTGTAGTAGAGGCCGTCTGAGCCCATCCCGGCGAGGCGCGGGAACCGTTTGCTCTCGATGCGGAATCCCTGGTTCTCCGTCAGGTGCCAGTGGAGGACGTTGAGCTTTACGGCGGCCATCGCGTCGAGGTTGCGCTTGAGGACTTCGGGCGGCTCGTAGTGGCGGCCTATGTCTATCAGCAGCCCGCGCCATGGGAAGCGCGGGCGGTCTTCGATGTGTACGGCGGGAAGGTAGAAGCCCTCGCGGTCGCCTTCGAGCAGTTGGAGGAACGTTTCGAGCCCGCGCAGAGCCCCGACGACCGTCGGCGCGCGAAGCGTCGCCTGTTTGTCCGTCACGTCGAGCGTGTACGACTCGTCCTCTTCGACCGAAGGCACGGCGCGCCCCGGCCCCTTGCAGTCGACGACGAGCGTCGCCGCGGACGCTTCGGCCGTGAGCCCGCGCGCGAACTCCATGACGGTTCGGCCTTCGAGCCTCCGCACCGCGCGGTCTACGCCAGCGCGCAGGCGCTCGTCCGCGTGGCCCGTCGCGGCGACGGTGAAGGAGTTCGTGACCGCGAGCCTCCCCGAGCCCCACTGCACGGACGCGGGCACGGGCATGAGGTTGCGGCGCGCGGCTTCCAACTGCGCGGCCTGCGTCGGGGTAGGGGTCTGCGCCGCGGCGTTGAGCGCGCAGGCGAGTAGAGTTGCGAGAGAGACGAGACTGTTGAGTTTCATGTCCATTCGCCGCGGCCGGCCGAGCGCCCCGGGCGGCGGACGGCGCGGGGCGCGGGCGTCGGGCCGCCCCGGAGTTGTCGGGAAGTGTTCTGCGAATTAAAAAACGGAGGCTTATGATTAGAACAGTGTGGGCCGTGTAGTCAACAGAAAATTTCTGTGACCGCCGCGCGGCGTTTCTGATATCCTCCCGCTCTCGCGCTTATGAACTCGCTCAAGATAGGAATCAGCGGCGTGCGCGGCCTCGTCGGCGAGACCTTCACGCCGGAGCTCGCGGTCGGCTTCGCGCAGGCGTTCGGGACGTACCTCGACTCGGGGCGCATACTCGTCTGCCGCGACGCGCGCCCCTCTGGGCCGATGGTTCGCTCGGCGGTGCTGGCGGGCCTGCTCGCAACGGGCTGCGAGGCCGTAGACCTCGGCGTCTGCCCGACGCCGAGCCTTCAGCTCGCCGTCCGCTGGCTCGGCGCCGACGGCGGAATCTCGATCACGGCGGGCCACAACCCGGAGCCCTGGAACGCGCTCAAGTTCGTGCGCGGCGACGGCCTCTACCTGAACGCCTTGCAGGCCGACGAGCTTCTGGACATCTTCCACCAGGGCGAGTTCGCCAAGGCCGGTTGGGAGAGGATTCGGAGCGCGGTCGAAGAGCGCGACGCGATAGGGCGCCACCTCGAAGCGCTCTCTCGCGCCTTCGACGTTGAGGCGATAAGGGCGAGGCGTCTGACGGTCGCGGTCGACTGCTGCAACAGCTCCTGCTCGTACCTCTCGCCGCGCTGGCTCGCCTCGCTCGGCTGCGAAGTGCTCGCGGTCAACGACGACCCCGAAGCGCCCTTCCCGCACGCGCCCGAGCCGACGCGGCGGACGATGGCGCAGCTGCGCGCGGTCGTGAAGGCCGGCCGCGCCGACGTGGGCTTCGCGCACGACGCCGACGGCGAGCGCCTCGGGATAGTGACGGAGGAGGGCGAGATTCTGAGCGAGGAGGCGACGCTCCCGCTCTGCGCCGAGATTCAGCTGAGCCGGGAGACGGGCGTCGTCGTCACGAACGTCTCGACGAGCGCGGCCGTCGAGCGCGTCGCCGAGCGCCACGGCGCGACAGTCGTACGCACGCCCGTCGGGCAGGCCTTCATCTCCGAGGCGATGGCCGAGAGCCGCGCCGTCATCGGCGGAGAGGGCAGCGGCGGCGTCATAGTCCCGCGCGTGCAGCTCACGCACGACAGCGCCGCGGCCATCGGCCTCATACTCGAACACATGGCGCGAACGGGCGCGCGCGCCTCCGAGCTGGCCGCCTCGCTCCCGCGCCTCTCGATGCTGAAGCACGACGTGGGCGTAGAGCCGAACCGAATCTACTCCGTCCTTCAACGCGTCTACGAGGAGCTTGAGAGGGAGGGCATGCCCTTCGACCAGACCGACGGCCTCAAAGTCCAGAGGCCCGACGGGTGGGTTCACGTCCGCGTCTCCAACACCGAGTCGAAGATACGCGTCATCGCCGAGTCGGACACGGCTGCGCGCGCGCAGGAGCTTCTCGACTGGGCGCGCGACCTCCTGAGCAGGTGAACGAAAGTTGAGAGTGAAGCAGTGAGAGCCTACTATCTTCGCCCCCTTCGGGGACACTACGCGCGCCTTTCGTCTGCCGCGTGCGCCGTCGCGTTCGTCTTCGCGGCGGCGCTCAACGTCGGGGCGCAGGGCGGGCAGGCGGGGCCGGGCGCGCGCGTGCTCTTCGACGACTTCAGCTATTCGAGCCGCGCGCAGCTGGCGGGGCACGGCTGGATCGTGCGCACGGCCGAGGGGTGGCCCGGCGTGCCCGGCGCGGTGTGGTGGGGCGAGGGCGTCACGTTCGTCAAAGACGACGCGGCGCCGCGCAACCGAGTGCTGCGCATGACATCGAAGACCGCCGGCCCCGGCGCGCCCACGAACCAGACGCAGGTCTGCCACCAGCGCAAGTACCTCGAAGGCACGTACGCCGCGCGCGTGCGCTTCTACGACGCGCCGTCGAAAGGCCCCGGCGGCGACCAGCTCGTCGAGAGCTTCTACACCATCAGCCCGCTCAAAGCCCCCTGGGACCCGGACTACAGCGAGCTCGATTTCGAGTACCTGCCGAACGGCGGCTGGGGCGTCGCGGGGCCCACCCTTTACGCGACGACCTGGGAGACCTTCTACCCCGAGCCGAACTGGAAGAAGGACAACATATTCGAGGCGGCTTCGGGCAGCCGCGCGGGCTGGCACACGCTCGTCACGCAGGTCTCTAACGGGCACGTCAAGTACTTCGTCGACGGAAAAATGTTCGCGGATCACGCAGACCGCTTCTACCCCGAGTCGCTCATGTCCATCAACTTCAACCTCTGGTTCATACGCGACGGCATGACGAAGGAGACGGGCGAGCGCAGCTACAGCGAGGACATCGACTGGGTCTTCCACGAGGCGGGCTCCGCGCTCACGCCCGACGAGGTGGAGGCGCGCGTCGCCTCGCTGCGCCGCGCCAAGGTCAAGTTCCGCGACACCGTGCCCGCGCCCGCCCCCGCGCTCGACTCGCCGTGTAACTTTTAGCCGTTGGCTGTTAGCCGTTAGCCTTTAGCTCACGGCAGACGCCGCGGCCGGAATTGCGAAGCTCTGACATTAAGCATAAAGCTGACAGCCAGCAGCCAACAGCCTTTCTATGCGCGCGATACCGACACTGAAGATAAGCATCTCGGGCGTGCGCGGCGTCGTGGGCGAGTCCCTGACGCCGACGCTTCTGACGCGGTTCACGCAGGCGTTCGGCACCTTCGTAGGGCCGGGCACAATCGTCATCGGGCGCGACACGCGCACCTCGGGCGAGATGGTCAGGCAGGCGGTCGTCGCCGGGCTGCTCTCTTCGGGCTGCCGCGTCCTTGACCTCGACGTGTGCCCCGTGCCGACCGTGCAGCTGCTCGTGCGCGGGCGCGGGGCGCGCGGCGGCATCGCGATAACGGCGAGCCACAACCCCGCGGAGTGGAACGCGCTCAAGTTCATAAACTCTTCGGGCCTCTTCCTCGCGGGCGCGCAGGCGCGGCAGCTACTCGACATCTACCACCAGGGCGAGTACGTGAAGGCGCCCGGCGCGGAGATGCGCTCGGTCGAGCGCGAGCCGGGCGCGCTCGACGTTCACATGAAGGCCGTGCTCGACGCGCTCGGGCCGCTGCCGGCGGGCGGGCGAAAGTTGAAGGCCGTCGTGGACTGCTGCAACGGCGCGGGCTCGGTCGTCGCGCCGCGCCTGCTCGAGGCCCTCGGGGCGGAGGTCGTAGCCATCAACGCCACGCCCGACGGCGCCTTCCCGCGCGGGGCCGAGCCCGTGCCCGAAAACCTCGGCGCGCTCTGCGAGGCCGTGCGCGCGTCGGGCGCCGACGTGGGGCTGGCGCAGGACATGGACGCAGACCGCCTCGCGCTGGTCGACGAGCGGGGCGAGCCCGTCGGCGAGGAGTACACGCTCGTGCTCGCCGCGCGGCAGGTGCTCTCGAAGGGGCGCGGCCCCGTCGTCGCCAACCTCGCGACTACGGTCGTGCTCGACTCGGTCGCGCGCGAGTTCGAGTCCCCCATCTACCGCTCGAAGATAGGCGAGGCGAACGTGACGGAGGAGATGCGGCGCGTCGGCGCGGTCATCGGCGGCGAGGGCAACGGCGGCGTCATCTACCCGCGCATAAACTTCGCGCGCGACAGCCTCGTCGGCATGGCGCTCGTCCTGCACCTGCTCGCGGACACGGGCCGCACGGTCTCGTCGCTGCTCGCGGAGCTTCCGCGCTCGCACATGGTCAAGGAGAAGCTCGCTTGCCGCTCGGACAGAATCGAGAGGGTCTTGAAGGCCGTGCGCGCGGCCTACGCCGACAGGCCGCAAGACCTGCGCGACGGCGTGAAGGTCACGACGGACTCGGGCTGGTTCCTCGTGCGCGGCTCGAACACGGAGCCGATTATACGCCTGGTCGCGGAGGCGGAGGATGAGCAGGAGGCCCGCAGGACGGTCGAAGAGTTGCGCGGGATTGTCGGCGAGTGCGTCGGTTGAGGCGGAAGGGTGTTAGAACTCAGAGGGCCGAAGGGTCTGAGCGCCGCCGGGCGTTCACGCGGCGCGCGCGCCGGGCGTATACTCTGGGCCGTCGGTCGAGGTTCCCGAGTGGCGTGGGAGGCGCCCCATGACTCTTGAACGCGAATTTACGTGGCCGCGCTCGCTGGGCCGCGCCCTCGCCCCCGCGGCGCTCCTCCTGTCGCTGCAAGCGCTCTGCGCCGCGCAGCAGATGCCCGGCGCTACTGCCCCGAACGGAGACCCCGCGGCCGCGCGCATACGCGACGAGCAGCGGCGCGAGATGGTTCTACGTAACGGCGGGCGCCGCGAAGACGCCCCGAAGACGGACGAGCGGGCCGTCAAGGCCGCGGCCGAACAGCTCAACCAGGACTTCAAGCGCGTGCAGGTCATAAGGAACGACCTCGCGCGCGCCGTCACCTCGGGCGCGGCGCTCGACTACAGGCGGCTCTCCGACGCGGCCGCCGAGGTGAGGAAGCGCTCCGTAAGGATGCAGACCTACCTCGCGCTGCGCGACCCCGAAGGGGAAGAGAAGCCGCGCGAGGAGGAGGAGGCCGCACGGGACGAGGCGGGCCTGCGCGACGCGCTCGTGCGTCTCTGCAAGCGCATAGACAGCTTCGTCGCGAACCCGCGCTTCAAGTCGCCCGGCGTGGTGGACGTGGACGCGACGGCCCGCGCCGCGCGCGACCTGCGCGAGGTCATCGCCCTCAGCCAGCAGATAAGGGGCGGCGCGGAACGACTCGGCCGCTCCGGCAAGTGAGCGCGGGAACTTACCGACAGAGACATTGATGCGACGGATTGACCTCAAGAGCATACGCACGGCCCACTTCGGCACGATGCGCGCCATCAACCGCCAGATCGTGCTCAACTACGTGCGCGACCGCGGCCCCATCTCGCGCGCCGAGATAGCGCGCCGCACGAAGCTACAGCGCTCGACCGTCTCCGAGATAGTCGACTCGCTCCTCGACGAGGGGCTCATCGAGGAGGTCGGCGCGGGCGCGTCGACGGGCGGCCGCTGCCCGACGCTCCTCGCGCTGCGCACGACGGGCGCGGCCGCCATAGGCATCGACATCGCGCCGACGCGCACCACGGTCGCCACGAGCGACCTCGCGGGCGGCCTCCTTGAGAGCGAGGAGTTCGAGACCGACCACGACTTCGAGCGCACCTTCGCGCGCGCCGTCTCGGCCGTGCGACGCCTCACGGAGCGCGGCGGCGGGGGCGTCGAGGGCATAGGCGTGAGCCTCCCCGGCCTCGTGGACAGCTCGAAGGGCCGGCTCCTCTACGTCCCCTACTTCAACTGGCGCGACCTCGACATCGGCGACCGCATCGCCGAGGCCACCGGCCTCAAGGTCACCATCGACAACGACGCCAACGCCGCCGCGCTCGCCGAGCTGTGGTTCGGCCGCGCGGACGTGAGCGAGGCGCGCGACTTCATAATGGTCTTCATCGCGGAGGGCGTCGGCGCCGGAATCATCTTCGACCGGCAGGTCTACCGCGGCGAGGGCGGCGCGGCGGGCGAGTTCGGCCACATGATAATCGGCGACCGCGCGCCCGTGCCCTGCTCGTGCGGCAGCTACGACTGCTGGGAGGCTTTCGCCTCGGGGCGCGCGGCCGTCGCTCGCTACGCGAAGCTGGCGGGCGCGGGCGGCGCGCGCTCGATGAGCTTCGCGCAGCTGATAGACCGCGCGCTGGCGGGCGAGCCGGCCGCGCGCGAGGCCCTCGGCGAGACGGCGCGCTTCCTCGGCATAGGCATCTCGAACCTCATCGTCGGCTTCAGCCCCGAGGTCGTCATCGTCGGCGGGGCCATCACGCGCGCGTGGGACTTGGTCTCAGACCTCTTCAGCGCCACCGTGCGCCGCAGCGTACGCCGCGACCTGCCCTTCACGCGCATCATCCCCTCGACGATAGGCGACCGCGCGAGCCTGATGGGCGCGCTCAGCCTCGTCCTCGCCGACAAGTTCGCCTCCGTCGCGGCCGTCTGAAACCCCCTCCCGTTAAAAAGTTAATTCGACGAGTCAACAAAAGTGTTGACGGATGGCCCCGCCTGTAATACTTAATATCCGTTCTTCGGATACACACACTTCGTCCCGCATTTCAAAACGAAGTCAGCCCTTGTTCGCGGCCCGGCCTCCGGTACGGCCGTGCGCCCTTCGGCATGACCCTGCAAAATGCGACGAATAGACCTTAAGAGAGCGAATGTCGCGCGGCCCACGACCATACGCGACATCAACCGCCAGATCGTCCTCAACTACATACGCGAGCGCGCCCCCATCTCGCGCGCCGAGATAGCGCAGGAGACCGCGCTCCAGCGCTCGACCGTCTCGCTCATCGTGGACGAGCTGCGCGCGGGCGGCCTCATCGAGGAGGTCTCGGGCGAGTCCACGGGCGGGCGGCCTCCCATACTCCTCTCTCTGCGCTCGGCCGAGCCCGTCGCCATAGGCGTCGACCTCGGAACCATCCGCACGGTCGTCGCCACGAGCGACCTCGCCGGCCGCGTCCTCGGGCAGGAGGAGTTCCCGACAGACCCGGACGCGGGCGTCACCGTCGCGCGCGTCATAGACTGCGCGCGCAAGCTCAAGGCCGAGAGCGGCGGCACGGTCGAGGGCATCGGCATAAGCCTCCCCGGCCTCGTAGACTCGGAGTCGGGCCGCGCCGTCTTCATCCCCCACTTCCGCTGGCGCGACTTCGACATAGCCCGCGAAGTCCGCGCCGCCACCGGGCTCGCCGTCAGCGCGGACAACGACGCCAACGCCGCCGCGCTCGCCGAGCTGTGGTTCGGCCGGCCGGAGATTCGGGAGGTGCGCGACTTCATAATGGTTCTGGTCGAGGAGGGCGTGGGCACGGGGATAGTCTTCGACGGGCAGGTCTACCGCGGCAAGAACGGGGCCGCGGGCGAGTTCGGCCACATGACGATAGGCGAGGGCGCGCCCGTCGCGTGCGCCGCGGGCAGCCGCCGCTGCTGGGAGGCTTTCGCCTCGCAGCGCGCCGCGCTCGCGCGCTACCAGGCCCTCAAGCAGCCGCCGGACGGAGAGGCCGGCGTGGACTTCGAGTCGCTCGTAGACCTCGCGCTCGGCGGCGAGCCCGAGGCGCTCGCCTCGCTCAAGGAGACGGGGCGCTACCTCGGCCTCGGCATAGCCAACCTGACGCAGGGGCTCTCGCCCGAGGCCGTGATCGTCGGCGGCCCAATCGTGCGCGCGTGGCCCCTCATATCCTGCGAGGTGAGGGCGGCCGTCGAGGAGAGCATCTGCCGCGGGCTCCCCCCCGCGCAGATAATCGCCTCGACCCTCGGCGAGCAGCCGACGCTGATGGGCGCGCTCAGCCTTGTGCTGACGGCGAAGTTCACGCCCGTCTCGCTCGCCTGAACTTCAAATGCCCAAGGGCAAACGTTTACTTCGCCCAAGGCGGCGCACTTTGTTGGTCAAGGCAACTTTGTTTCCCGCTAAATCTTTATAAAGCTTTGCTTTAGTGGCGCAAAATATTTCTTGACAAGCGGGAAAATTCGTATTAAATACTTTTGACAGAACTTGCAACAAAGTGTCCGGGGCGGGTCATTCCTTCAAAAGCTGTTTCAAGGCGGAGGCTGAACGCGGGGGAGTTTGAAAAGACTTCGACGCCGTAGCCCGTCCGGGTCGCAGGGTTCGCCGAGTAGGGTTCTCCGTACAGTAACTTCGACCAATCAGGAATCTTTTCCCCGCCGTGCGTGACAGGCGGGAGATGTTTTCGGCGTCTGCCGACTAAGGCCCGCTCCCCGTGCAGGCCGAGGCCGGCGCGCACGAGATCGGCCCCGCGAGAGGGGCCGGCGGGCGCGCGAAGCGGCTTCGACTCGTCAGGGGGCGTCGTCTGGCGTCGGGTCTCGGCGCGAGGGCCTTCGAGAGGGGCCCCGACGCCGGTTGGAAAGCGCGGAAGCGAGGAACGTTTATGATTAGAAAGTTCGGACTGCAAGCGCTATTGCTTTTGCTGTGTCTCGGCATGTCGGCCGCCGTCCACGCGCAGGTGAGCACGGTCGGCAGCGTCAGCGGAACCGTGCGCGACCCGCAGGGCAACGCGGTCCCCAAGGCTGAGGTCACCATCGTGGAGGAGGCGACGGGCCTTTCGCGCAACGCCACCGCCGACGACAGTGGAATCTACACGTTCCCGGCCCTTTCCCCGGGCCGCTACACGATAAGCGCCGCCCCGCAGGGCTTCAAGAAGACCGTCAACAGCGGCGTCGACCTCCACGTCGGCGACAAGCTCGTCGTAGACATCAACCTCGAAGTCGGCAACGTCAGCGAGGTGGTGACCGTGACGGGCGAGGCTCAGCAGGTCGAGACCCGGAGCGGCGACGTGAGCAGCCTCGTCTCCTCGACGCAGGTGCGCGAGTTGCCGCTCAACGGCCGCAACTACGCGCAGCTCGCGCTGATGGTGCCGGGCGTCTCGCCCGTCACGCAGTCCGGCGCGGGCGGCGCCTTCAAGACGGGCGGCACGGGCCTCGACTCGGGCGTCGACATGTCGGTCAACGGCAACGGGTCGAACCAGAACATGTGGACGGTCGACGGCGTCAACAACATGGACGTCGGCTCGAACCGCACGCTCCTGGTCTTCCCCTCGATAGACTCCATTCAGGAGTTCCGCGTCGAGCGCAACAGCTTCAGCGCCGAGTACGGCCAGGCGCAGGGGGCCGTCGTCAACCTCGTCACGAAGGGCGGCGGCAACGAGTTCCACGGCGGCATCTTCGAGTTCTTCCGCAACGACGCCCTGAACGCGAGCGACTTCTTCCTCAACAAGAACGGGCAGAAGAAGGGGCCGCTGCGCTACAACAACTTCGGCGGCAACCTGAGCGGCCCCATCTACCTGCCGCGCTTCGGCGAGGGCGGCCCCTCGGTTTGGAGCGGCAAGAACCGCGCCTTCTTCTTCTGGTCTGAGGAGTGGCGCCGCGAGCGCCGCGGGCAGGTGCTCACGGGGCACGTGCCCACCGCGGCCGAGAAGGTCGGCGACTTCAGCGGCGCGCTGACCGGCCCGCTGCCGCACATCCCCGGCGGCGTCTGCAACCCGCCGGCGAACACCACGGGCTGCTTCCCCGGCAACCGCATACCGGCGAACCTCCTGAGCCCCGCCGGGCTCGCGCTCGTGCAGCTCTACCCGGACCCGAACTCGGCCAACCCGGCGACCAGCAACCCGAACTGGGCCTCGGCGCCGCTCCAGCCCGTCGACACGCGCCAGGACAACATCCGCGGTGACGTAAACATCACCGACAAGATGAACGTCATGGTGCGCTACATCAACGAGACCTGGACGCACGGCGTCGCCTCGGGCAACTTCTGGGGCGACTCGCCGTTCCCGACCCTCTCGTCCGACTGGGATCAGCCGAGCCACAGCTTCGCGGTGAAGCTGACGAACACGCTCACCTCCTCCTCGGTCAACGAGTTCCAGTTCTCGCGCGCGGGCAACGACATCTTCGTCAACACCAGCGCCCAGTCGCAGTCGCTCGCCGACAAGATCGGCTCGCTCTTCCCGACCGTCTTCCCGTCGAACCGCGGCGTCGTGCCCTCGGTCTTCTGGGGGCCGGGCGGCTACAACGACCTCTGGCACCAGGCGCCCTGGCAGAACCACGAAGACCTGCTCATCTGGAAGGACGACTTCTCGAAGGTCGTCGGCTCGCACGACATGAAGTTCGGCGGGCTCTTCAGCCACAACATCAAGAACGAGGAGGGCAACGGCGCGTCGGGCGGCAACGAGCCCGCGGCCATCAACGGCTGCGGCGTGCACACCGGCAACTGCATCGCCGACTTCCTGCTGCGCGACACCACGCTCGTCAACTACCAGGAGCAGCAGGCGCAGCCCGTGGCGCACGGCCGCTGGCGCGACATGGAGTTCTACGGTAACGACACCTGGCGCGCGCGCAAGAACGTCACGCTCACGCTCGGCCTGCGCTACTCGCGCTTCCCGTCGGCGTGGGACGACCTCAACCGCATCTCGAACTTCATCCCGCGCTTCTACAACGGGACGGACTACAACACGGGGCTCATCCTGGCCGACGAGGCCGCCTCGGTCGGCCTGCCGCGCTCGCTCGTCAACGCCTACAACATGGGCTTCCAGCCCAGAGTCGGCATCGCCTGGGACGTGAACGGCGACGGCAAGATGGCCGTGCGCGCCGGCTTCGGCCGCTACATCAGCCGCTCGAACGTCATCGAGGACGTTAACCGCATGTCGTCGAACCCGCCCTTCACGACGCAGGTCACCACGCCGGGCTGGCAGGGCGAGACCGACACGCTGGCCGACTGCCCGACCTGCCGCAGCCTCGACACGATCAACCCCGGGCTGAGTAACTCCATCTCGGGCTTCGACCCGCTCGCCACCGGCTTCCAGGCCGTCGACCCGAGCTTCCGCCCGCCCGACAGCTACCAGTGGAACCTGACGGTCTCGCGCGAGATCATGAAGGACACCGTGCTCGAAGTCTCCTACATAGGCAACGAGGGGCACCACATCTGGCGGCGCAACGTCAACAAGAACGATGTCGCGCCCGGCGCCGCGCGCATCGCCATCGCCAACGCGGTGGCCCACGGGGTGGACGCGACCGCGCTCATCAACGCCGCGCGCCCCTTGCACGGCATCGGCAACGTCACCACCAGCGAGTCCACGGGCAACTCGAACTACAACGCGCTACAGGTCTGGCTCAACCGCCGGTTCACGCGCAACCTGGCCTACCAGGCGTCCTACACCTGGGGCCACACGCTCTCCGACGTGGCGCTCACGGCGTTCACCAACGCGACGAGCGACCCCTACAACTACCACCTCGACTACGGCGACGCCGACCTCGACCGCAGACACTCGTTCGTCACGAACCTCGTCTACGTGATCCCCGAGATGAAGAGCTGGAGCCCGTTGGCGCGGGGCGTGATCGGCGGCTGGCAGGTCAACGGCATCTACTCCTACTTCGGCACCACCCCCGTCGACATCACGACGGGCGTCAACACTCTCGGCACGGCGTCGAGCGTCGGCCAGCGGCCGAACCTCGTGCCGGGGCAGTCAATCTACCTCCACACGAGCGACGCCACGCAGTGGCTCAACCCGGCGGCCTTCGCGCTCCCGGCGCCGGGGACGCTAGGCAACCTGAGCCGCGGCATGGTGCGCGGCAAGCCGATCAACACGCTGGACGCCTCGCTCAACAAGAACTGGGGCCTGCGCGAGCACACCACGCTCCAGTTCCGCGCGGAGTTCTTCAACCTGCTTAACCACCCGAACTTCGTCGGGTTCAACACGGCGCTCAACTTCCAGGGCAGCCAGACGCAGCCCAACTACGGGCAGATAACCAACAGCGCGTTCGGCACCCTTAACGCGACGCAGAACCACAGGGAGATTCAGTTCGGGTTGAAACTCAACTTCTGATATACTCCCGCCAGGCTTAACCAGGACGGAGGGCCGAAGTAACTTCGCGGCCCTCCGTCCTGCTCTTTTGCCGAGTCCGTCCGAACACCCAAGGTCAAGATGTATCTGCGCTCGGCCCTCCTCCCGCTCCTGCTCCTGTTCGCCCCCTTCCAGTCCGCAGGCGACTCCTTCCGCCGCCACTACGAGGCGGCCGAGGCGCACCGGCGCGCAGGCCGCTCGGCCGAGGCCGAGGCCGAGTACCGGGCCATCCTCGCCGGGGGCTACGGCGAGCTCTGCAAGGTCTACGCGGCCGAGGCCGACTACAAGGCGGAGGTCGAGGCGTGCGAGGCGGCCGCGCGCTACGCGCCCGACTCTGCGGAAGCGCTCGTCGCCCTCTCCGTCGCCTACTTCCGCGCGGGGCAGTACAAGAGGTCGCTCGAACCGCTCGGCCGTGCGCTCGAGCGCGACCCGCAGAGCGAGGCGGCGCACCACATGCTCGGCAAGAGCCTCTTCATGCTGGGAGAGTTCGAGCGCTCGGCCTCGGAGCTCGACGCGGCGCTCAAGCTCTCGCCGGGCGACTACGACGTGGCCTACACGCTCGGGCTCGCATACCTCAAGCAGCGAAAGCTCGAACCGGCCCAGGAGATTTACCGGCGCATGACCGAGCAGCTCGGCGACCGCCCGCAGCTGCGCGTGCTCGTCGGCCGCGCCTACCGCGAGACGGGGTTCCTGGCCGAGTCCATAGAGGAGTTCAAGCGCGCGCTCGCCCTCGACCCGCACTTCCCGCGCGCGCACTACTACCTCGGCCTGACCTATCTGCTGAAGGACGGCGCGGCCCGCCTCGACGAGGCCGCCGCGGAGTTCAGGGTGGAGCTCGCGGCGCGCCCCGAGGAGTTCTTCGCCAACTACTACCTCGGCGTCGTCTACGTCTTCCAGAGGAAGTGGGAGCAGGCCGTCCCTCTCCTCGAGAAGGCCGTGCGCGCGCAGCCCGACAACCCAGACCCCTACTTCCACCTCGGCCAGGCGTACCAGTCGCTCGACAAACACGAGCAGGCCATCGCGGCGCTCAGGAAGTCCATCGACCTGAACCCCTCGCTCGGCCACAACGACTATCAGGTCACGACCGCGCACTACCGCCTCGGCCAGTCGCTCCTCAAGGTCGGCCGCCAGGAGGAGGGCGAGAAGGAGCTGCAGGCCGCCTCCGAGCTGAAGTCGCAGTCGCTGGCGCGCGACAGGGAGAAGGCCGAGACCTACATCGGGGCCGAGAGCCTCAACGAGCCCAACGCGAAGCTGCCCGAGACGGCGCTGCCCGAGGGCATCGTGGCCGACCCGGCGCCGCTCGACGAGAGAGCTAAGAAGGAGTTGGCCGACAGCGAGTCCTACCTCCGCCGCGTGCTCGCCAGCGCACACAACGACGTGGGGCTCCTGCGCGCGGGCTCGGGCGACTTCCGGGGCGCGGCCGAGCAGTTCCGCCTCGCCGAGCGTTGGAACCCGGCCCTCGAAGGCGTGGACTTCAACCTCGGGCTCGCCGCCTACAGGGCCGAGATGTTCGCGGACGCGATACCGCCGCTCGAACGCGAGCTGGCCGCGCGGCCCGCCAACGTGCAGGCCCGCCAGCTCCTCGGCATGAGCTGCTTCGCCGCGGGCGATTACGCGAAGGCCGCCGAGCAACTCTCGCAGGTCGCGGCCGTGAAGCCCGACGACCTCGGCGTCAACTACACGCTCGCGCTCGCGCTCGTCAAGCAGGGAAAGACGGAAGAGGCGAACCTGCGCCTGCGTCGCATGGTCGAGGCCAACGGCAACAGCCCGCAGCTGCACATCGTTCTGGGTCAGGCCTACTACGAGCAGGGCGAGACGGCGAAGTCGCTCGAAGAGTTGAAGGCCGCGCTCGCGCTCGACCCGCGCACGCCGCTCGCGCACTACTACGCGGGGCTCGTCCAGCTGAAGGACGGGAAGTTCGACGAGGCCGCGCGCGAGTTCGAGGCGGAGTTGGCGCTGAACCCCTCGGACTTGCAGGCGCGCTACCACCTCGGCTTCGTACTGCTCGCGCGGCAGGACGCCGCGCGAGGCGTGAAGATCATGCGCGAGGTCGTGCGGCAGAAGCCCGACTTTGCAGACGCGCGCTACGAGCTAGGCAAGGCGCTCCTCCAGCAGGGCGACGTTAAGGACGCCCTCGAAAACCTCGAAGCCGCCGCCAAGCTCGCGCCCGAAAAGTCGCACATCCATTACCAGCTCGGCCGCGCGTACATCGCCGCCGGGCGCAAATCGGACGGCGACGCGCAGCTCGAACTCTACAAGCAGCTCAAGGAGAAGGAGCGCACTCAGACGACCCCCTGAACGATGAGGCCCCCGACGCTACTCCTCCTGCTCCTCCTGCTCGCCTGCGCCGTCGCGCGCGCCCAGACGGCGGCGCCGCCCGCCGCGGTTCGCGCGCAGACGCCCGCGCCCGCGGCCGTGCGCTTCACAGACGTGACCGAGGCCGCGGGGATAACCTTCCGCCACGTCGCCTCGCCCGATAAGAGGTACATCGTCGAGTCGATGAGCGGCGGCGTCGCGATGATCGACTACGACAACGACGGAGACCTAGACCTCTACTTCGTCAACTCGCTCACCGTCGATTTAGTTAAGTCCGGCGGAAAGACTCGCAGCGCGCTCTACCGCAACGACGGCGACGGCACGTTCACGGACGTGACAGACAAGGCCGGCGTCGCGGACATCGGCTGGGGCATGGGCGCGGTCGTCGGCGACTACGACAACGACGGCTTCGACGACATCTACGTCACCTGCCTCGGCCCGAACCACCTTCTGAAGAACAACGGCGACGGGACTTTCACCGACGTGACGGCGAAGGCGGGCGTGGGCGACCCGCGCTGGTCTGTGGGCGCGGCCTTCTTCGACTACGACAACGACGGCCGCCTCGACCTCTTCGTCGCAAACTACGTGGACTTCGACGTGAACCACCTGCCCGAGTTCGGCAAGGGGCGCACGTGCCAGTACAAGGGCGTGCCCGTCCAGTGCGGCCCGCGCGGACTTCCCGGCGCGGGCGACTCGCTCTACCACAACAACGGCGACGGCACCTTCACCGAAGTCTCGAAGAAGGCCGGCGTCTCAGACCCCGGCGGCTTCTACGGCCTCGGCGTCGTCTGCTCGGACTTCGACGACGACGGCTGGACGGACTTCTACGTCGCCAACGACTCGACGCCGAACTTCCTCTATAAGAACAACGGCGACGGCACGTTCAAGGAGGTCGGCTTCGTCTCGGGCACGGCCGTCAACGAGAACGGCAGCGAGCAGGGCAGCATGGGCGTCACCGTAGGCGACTACGACCACGACGGCCGCTTCGACATCTTCGTCACGAACTTCGCCGACGAATACAACACGCTCTATCGCGGGGGCGCGAAGCTCAACTTCACGGACGTGTCCTACGCGGCGAAGGTCGCGGAGATGGCGCTACCCTTAGTCGGCTGGGGCACGAAGTTCTTCGACTACGACAACGACGGCTGGGCCGACATCTTCGCCGCGAACGGCCACGTCTACCCGCAGCTCGAGAACTACCGGCAGCGCAAGCTCCTGCACCACAACAACCGCGACGGCACGTTCACCGAAGTCGCCGCGACGAGCGGCGCGCCCCTCAACGAGAAGCGCGTGGGCCGCGGCGTCGCCTTCGGAGACATAGACAACGACGGCGACGTGGACATGGTCGTAGGCGACCTCGACGGCCCGCCGCAAGTCCTCCGCAACGACGGCGGCAACGCGAACAATTCCGTCCTGATAAAGCTCGTCGGCGTGAAGGCGAACCGCGACGGCATAGGCGCGCGCGTGCGCGTCGTCTCGGGCGACCTCGCGCAGGTGGACGAGGTTCGCAGCGGGACTTCTTACGCGTCGCAGAACGACCTGCGCCTGCACTTCGGGCTCGAGAAGAGGACGAAGGTAGACCTCATAGAAGTCCGCTGGCCGGGCGGCGCGGTCGAGAAGATAACGGGCGCGCCAGCCAACAAGATTCTGACCGTCAAGGAAGGGCAGGGCCTCGTCGCGCAGAGCGACTTCAAGGCCGCGCGCCGCTGACTCTCATGCGAAGGGGACTCGCACTCATAACCGTCGCGCTCGCGCTGCTCGTATCGCCGCGGGCGCGCGCGCAGGGCGGCGACACGCCCGCGCTCGAACGCGCCGCCGCGCTCATCAGCGGAAACCGTCTCTCGGAGGCCGAGCGGCAGTTGGGCGCGATCCTCAAGTCGCGGCCGAACGACGCGCTCGCGCTCAACATGCTCGGCACGGTGCGCGCGCAGCAGGGCAGACTGGAAGAGGCCGAGTCGCTCTTCACGCGCGCGGTTCGCGCGGACTCGGGGTTCGTGGGCGCGCGCATGAACCTCGCGCACCTCTACACGCTCAGGCGCGAGCCGTCGAAGGCCGCCGAGCAGTTCTCGGAAGTGCTCAGGCTCGACCCGTCGAACCCCGAGGCGGCCTACAGACTCGCGCGGCTGCTCTACGCCGAGGGGAAACTCGACGAGTGCCTGACGGTCGCGGAGGCCGCGCGCCGCGCGGGCGCGCTCACGCCTCAGCTCTCGGTCGCGCTCGGCGACGCGTACCTGAAGAAGGGCGACGCGTCGAGGGCCGAGGAGAACTACCTGCGCGCGCTCGGCGCGGACGCGAACGACCCCGAAGCGCTGCTCGGCGTCGCGTCGGTCGCCGAGTCGAGGAACGACCTCAAGACCGCCGCGCTCTACCTCACGCGCGCGCGCGACCTCGTCGGCGACTCGCCCGAGCGCCTCTACTCTTACGCCCTCGTCGCGACGGGGGCCGGGCTCTACGAGGACGCGAGGTGGGCGCTCGAACGCGCTTCGGCTTTGCGGCCGGACGAGCCCGCGTACGCGGTCGCGCTCGGCGCGGTCTGGTTCAGGAAGCCCGACCTCTTCGAGGCGGAGAAGAGCTTCCGCCGCGCGCTCGCGCTGCGCCCCGAAGACCCGCGGGCGCAGATGTACCTCGGCTACACGCTGCTCAAGCAGAAGAGGTACCCGGAGGCGCGCGAGTGGCTTGAGAAGAGCGCGAGCAAGGACGCCAAGACCCCGGAGACCTTCTACTACCTCGGCCTCGTCGCGCAGGAGCAGAACGAGGACGCGCGCGCCGTCGAGTTCCTCCAGTCGGCCGTCAGGCTGCTCCCGACGTTCGCCAACGCGCACGTCGCGCTCGGCGCGGTCTACCTGAAGCTGAAGGACTACGAGCGAGCGCGCGCCTCGCTCGAAGAGGGCGCGCGCCTGAACCCCGAAGACACGAAGGCGCACTACAACCTCGCGCGGCTCTACAGGCTGCTCAAGGACGCGCAGCGCGCGCAGGCCGAGTTGAACATCCTTCAGAGGCTGAAGGGGGAGGACGGCGGCGGCGGCCCGCAGGGCGAGGACGCGCCGCCGCCTTCCGGCCCGCGCTGAGCCGCCGGACGTGAACACTTGAGGACGAAGCCTTTCATTCTCCCGCTGACCTTCGCGCTTACCCTCGCGCCCCTGTTCGCCCCCGCCCGGCGGGCGGGCGCGCGCCAGTCGCCCGCGTCGAAGACGCCCGTGGTCACCTTCACGGAGGCGCCCGCGAAGTCGAGCGGCATCAACTGGACTCACAACAACGCACATTCCGACGACAGGCAGTTGCCCGAGACGGTGGGGGCAGGCTGCGCCTTCCTCGACTACGACGACGACGGCTGGCTCGACATCTACCTCGTCAACAGCGGCCCCTCGGACTTCTTCACGCCGAAGACTCCGCTCAAGAACGCCCTCTACCACAATAACCACGACGGCACGTTCACGGACGTGACGGAGAAGGCGGGCGTAGCCGGGGGAACCTTCGGCATGGGGGTGGCGGCCGCGGACTTCGACGGCGACGGGTGGCAGGACATCTACGTAACTTCTTACGGGCGGAATATTCTTTACCGCAACAACGGGGACGGGACGTTCAGGGACGTGACGGACAAGGCGGGGGTGGCGGCGCCGGGGTGGTCTACGTGCGCGACGTGGCTCGACTACGACAGGGACGGCAAACTCGACCTCTTCGTCTCGAGCTTCGTCCAATACGACAAGACGCAGAACCCCCTCTGCGCGGACGAGCAGAAGCGTCGCTACTACTGCGTGCCGCGTCTCTTCAAGCCGCGGCCCTCTCGACTCTTCCACAACAACGGGGACGGCACGTTCACGGACGTAAGCAAGGAGTCTGGGATAGCCGGCTCGCCCGGCAAGTCCTTCGGGGCCGTGGCGACCGACGTAAACAACGACGGGCTGACAGACCTCTTCGTCGCCAACGACACGATGCCCAACTTCCTCTTCGTCAATAAAGGCAACGGGAAATTCGAGGAGGTCGGCCTCACAGCGGGCGTCGCCTACAGCGACGCGGGCAAGCCGCGTTCGGGCATGGGCGTGGACGCGACCGACTACGACGACGACGGGTGGCAGGACTTATTCGTCGCCAACATCGACCAGGAGTTCTTCAGCCTCTACCACAACCAGAAGGACTTGACCTTCACGGACGAGCCCGGCGAGATCGGCCCGGCCACGCAGTTGCTCTCGGGCTGGGGGCTGAAGTTCTTCGACTACGACGACGACGGAGACCCAGACCTGTTGTTGGTCAACGGCCACCCGGACGACCTGATAGAGATGCACGCGCCGCGCGTGAAGTACAGGGAGCCGATGCTGTTGTTCGAGAACACGGGGCGCGGTTTCCGAAACGTCTCGGCGCAGTCGGGCGCCGCCTTCGCGCGCGACTTTTCGGGGCGCGGGATGGCCGTTGGCGACTACGACAACGACGGCGACTTGGACGTGCTCGTCTCGAACAACGGCGAGGCGCCGCTGCTGCTCCGCAACGACGGGGGGAACCGGAACAACTGGCTCGGCCTCCAGCTCGTCTCGACCAAGAGCAACCCGGCCGCCGTGGGCGCCGTCATCACCTGGCGGGCTGGGGGCGTGCAGCGGAGCCGCCTGAAGACGGGCGGCGGCAGCTACTTATCGTCTCACGACCCGCGCGAGATACTCGGCCTCGGCGCGGCCGCGAAGGCCGACTCGGTCGAGATACGCTGGCCGAGCGGCAGGGTCGACAGGCTCTCGAACCTGCCCGTGAACACATACATTAGAGTGGTCGAGGGCGAGGGCCGGAAGTAACACGCGACTGCTCCCGAGAGAGCAGGCCCGCGTCACTTCCGTCACTTCCCGGCTTTGCCGAGTTTGTCCGCGCTCCTCTTTATGTCGGCGCTCAGCTCGATGATGCTCAGGAGGTCGGCGCCGGCCTTCGTGGACTTCTGCGCGTCAATCGTGTTGAGGTCTCTGAACATCTCGTTCTCGGTGAAGCTGTAGATCGTGTTGCAGAGCTTGACGAGCGCGCCCTTCAACTCTTCCTCGTTGTACTCCGCCTGCTTCTCCGCCTCCGGCTTCTTCGCGTCCGCGGGCGCGGGCGGCATCAGGTAGAACTTGAGCCTGTCGGCGCGCTTGTTGACCTCCTCGGCGCGCTCGGACACCTGCTTGAAGTTGAGCGGCTTCTTCGCCAGTAAGTCTTCGACCATGTCCTTGCGCACGAGCTGTATGCGCTTGAAGTCCTGCTTCGTCTGCTCTATCCCCGCGAGCAGCCTCTGCTTGTTCGCCTGCTCGGGGGGCGAGTGCATCTCGGCGGTGCGCAGCACGGCCTCGCGTGTAATCTGTGAATCTGTCCCGCCCCTCGGGTTGGCGCCGACCGGCGCCCCGGCCCCCGGCGGCGGCCCCTGCGCGAGCGCGGCGCACGCGGCGGTTAAGAGCACGGCGGCGGCGGCGGCGAAACGTAGCGACGCGCCTTTGATTGTTGACGAGGTGTGATTCTTCACGGCAGTCTCCCTTCGGAGTTGATTGGCGGACTAACGTCTTATATACCCGGGCGCGCCTCCCGGTAAACCCCCGCGGCCCTTCGACCAAGACTAAGAATTCAGTAATACGAAGCGTTGCCCTAATGCAGTGACTCTCGCATGTGCCCTCACTTTTCGATATCTTCGAGAGGCTACGTAAAGGAGGCGAGACGTTGCCGCAGTGTGATATTGTTTAATTCAGTAATAAGGTAGCAAGTAGCTCAATCCAATTCCTTCAAGGAGTTTACTGAGTGAGTAGTCTTTGGACAAAACACGAGATAGAAACACTCACTACCCTTTATCATTTAAGGATGACTAGGGAACTTGTTGATCTGCTTCCCGGTAGAACGCTCGATTCTATTTTTCAAAAGGCAAGAGGCCTTAATCTAAGGGCAAATCGCAAGCTTACTCGCAAGCAGTATCGGGTGAATTATTATTATTTTTCTGTTCCCAACTTGGAGAACAGCTATTGGGCGGGTTTCATTGCAGCCGATGGAAACGTCGGAGATGCTAAAGACAGTGTTCGGATAAAACTGCTTGATTCTGACTCACAGCACTTAGAAGCTTTCAAGCGATGTTGCGATTCGACAAACCCTGTCAGAGCTTCCTACAGCGGGCCAAAGAGATACTCCTCTCTGGAAATTCATGGAGTGCCTAACTGGAAAGACGACCTCCGAAAGAATTTCAATATCACGCCACGTAAAAGCTTGACTCTTCAACCTCCAATGCTCCTTTCTAAAGAAAACAGCCTCGCATTTATTGCGGGCTACGTGGATGGGGATGGATGTATTTTTATAGAAAAACCTCCGACCGGACATCTACGCCTTGGAATCCAGATAACCGGCACGCATGAAGTCCTGTGCTGGATAAAAAGTTGTTTTGATAAGGTTGCTCCTTCCAAATATCAGGCGAACGTCCGTTGTATTGGGAAGGTTTATTCTTACAAAATCGTCGGCAACAAGGCGGAAATAATTCTGGGAGCTTTGCTCGATGCAAAAACGCCTAAGTTGGAGCGCAAGTGGACAAAGGTCATAACCTTTAGGAAGACAAAAAAGATTTCCACATCGTCTTCATATAGAGGTAAGGAGGTCTAGTGGCGCAATGTCTTATGAAACACTTATGCATATATTGTCCCCCATCTTATTTGTTATTGCCTGCATATTATTCCCCACATGGATTCTGAAGTTGCTGGCGATTTTTAATGCAATTCGTTGGCTCGGGAGTGACGGAAGGAAATATAAAAAGTCTCTTGAGCGTCAGAAGCCGAGATCACAAGATGGGTACGATTACTATAAGGCGATTAAGGAGAATAATGGAAAGACATTTCCATTCGGCATTAAAGACTACAAGCTGCGCGACTTCAGCAATAGGGTTGAAGGAAGTAAAGCTCCGGCCTATTTAGCGCGCTTCTATCAAGCGTGGCTATTCAGATTCAATAGGTTGATGGGGATCACTGCCGTTTATCTGTTCGTTACAACTTGGCTGGTCCCTACCGATCAAGTTGCAGATTCGTTCTGTGCAAATTGTTATCATTCTTATCTGTATTGGTTGGCTTTCCAGCACATTGGGATCCTAAGCTTAGAATTCCACGTGGACAAGTTGTCGC